>Ga0335075_10003099_pt1 | contig 26587 bp, 31 predicted proteins | sample Lox_Sample_24_FD_206723 | JGI IMG/M metagenome (GOLD analysis project Ga0335075, IMG submission 206723) | Soil microbial communities from Loxahatchee National Wildlife Refuge, Florida, United States - Lox_Sample_2.4 | ecosystem: Environmental > Terrestrial > Soil > Wetlands | place: USA...
CCGGCTGCTATCTGCAGGGCAGCGGGAGCAAAGTGCGCCATATCGTGCTTGAAAATCCCGCAATGCTCGATGACCCAGCGGTGCAGGATCTGATGGCGCAGGCGCTGGAGCTCTCTCCGAAGCAGATCGATGGCGGGCAGCCGCGACAGCTGATCATCAAATCAGTCTCGGCGAAGCAGAGGCCACGACGTCCCAAATAGTTTTGGACATTTGCGCTAGTCTGAAGACAGAGCACATATACCTCCACTCTTCATGACCAGAATTCTCCGATCAACCCTTTGTTTTCTTCTTCCCTTCTCCCTAGTTTCGACGGGACTCACGGCATCGCCTCACCAGCCAGGCCCTACTGTCCCGCTCTGCTCGCGGCAGATCGCCTTCACCGCCAGCTACCTGGTGGAGACGGAACGGGGCGCGGGACCCGGGTTCCTCTTCCGCATCGATAACGGGTCCGCGAAGCCGATCACGCTGATCGAACCGGTTCCGTCAAGCGCCCACTGGTACGCGCGAGTGGGAAATCGCTGGCTGTGGCGTGCCTCGAGCGGCGCCGGCGGCAGCTATGTGGACGCGATCAACGAGAAAGGACCGGTCTTCGCATATCAGCCGAAGCAGGCTCCATCCGACGCGAAGTACATTACCGTTCCCCCGCATGGTCACCTGGAATGGACAGCAGGCGAGCGGCAGATTCCCGCACTTGCATACAACCCGGGCTGTGCGCGATGCAATTATCCCGGCGAGCATGAGTACAAGGCTGTCTTTGCATACGCTTATTTGCCACCGGCGCAGGAACAGAAAGACGGACTGCTCGCCTGTGGGCTGCGGTCGAACCTCGTGGATATGCCTCCGAAAGACATTCTGAAATAGATATCGCTGAAAGAAATAAAGTTGAAGGGCTGCCGTCCCGGGGCAGCTTTCCGTCGTCTGATTGCATGAAACAACCCGCAACCGGAACAGGTCGGCGGGGTTTTCATCAGTGTTGGAGGAACAACACGTTATGCGAACCACACTTTGTACACTCGCGCTCGCCGGCCTGCTATCAGTAGCTGGCGGCGCCGCTCTTGCTCAGGATAACACCGCGCCACCGGCGCCACAGGAGGGGCACGGCTACGGACATCGCGGCATGATGAATCCCGATGAGCAACTCAAACACCTCACCAAACAACTGGATCTGACTGCCGACCAGCAGACACAGATCAAGCCGCTTCTGGAAAATCAGCAGCAACAGGCAATGCAGCTTCGGCAGGATCAGTCACTTTCCCAGCCCGATCGCCGCACCAAGATGATGGCTATTCACGAGGACACAAAAAGCAAGATCGAAGCCGTTCTGAATGATACCCAGAAACAGAAGTACGAGGCCATGCAGGCCAAGATGCAGGAACGCATGCATGACCGGACGCAGGGTGGAGAAGCGCCTCAGGCCCAGCCGCAATAAGTGCAGGATGCAATCCCTGCCGTCATAGGCCGTTCGGGGCTGATCCTGAGCGGCCTTCTGCGTAGAAGCTAGAGAAACATCTCCATAAAGACGTTGGCGCGCGCATACTTCGACGCATGTTCCGGCGCGGCCATGTGGCGGAAGCCGAGTTCTTCGTAGAGGTGGATCGCGCTGACGGCTTTCGTGTTCGATTCGAGATAGAGCCTGTGGGCATGCAGGACGCGGGCAAGAGCGATGGCGAAGACGAGCAGCCTGCGGCCGATACCATGACCGCGCGCGTCCTCGGAGACCGTCATCTTAGCCAGTTCGTACTCGCCCGGCTTCATCGGGACGAGCGCGCAGCAGCCGACCACTTTGCCACCGAGTTCCGCCACGCAGATCTGTCCGCCTTTCGCCAGGATCTTCCCTTGCGGGTCGTCGAGTACCTCGTGATCGCCCGGCTCCAGGGTGAAGTCGCGGCTGATCCAGGCCTCGTTCAATTCTTTGAAGGCCTTCTCATCGCCGGGCTGAAACCTGCGCAGCACCGGCCTGTCAGTAAGGGGAATCACTTCCGTATCGACTGCCATACCAAGAAATGTAGCCTGCTCGTGTCCATAGGTCCAATATCTTGTTTATTGTGATTGATATGATCATCGTATGGATGAGATCGAGGTACGCCACCTCCGGTATTTCATTGCCGTGGCGGAGGAGCTGCACTTCGGACGAGCTGCAGCTCGATTACACATTGCGCAGCCGCCTCTTTCGCAGCAGATTCGCCGGTTGGAGGAGATGCTCGGACACGCGCTATTCCTGCGTACCTCACGCGAAGTGCAACTGACAGCTGCGGGAGAAGAGCTGCTGGAGCGGGCGCGGCACACACTCAGAAAGATGGCTGCGGATGTTTCTGCAGTGAGGAAGATCGGTCGCGGCGAAGCAGGAGCGCTTACCGTAGGATTCATCGGATCGGGAATGCTGACGGCGCTGCCAAAGATGCTGGGCCGATATCGCAGGCAATATCCACAAGTAGATCTCCAGCTTCGCGAGCTTTACACCGAGGGCCTGATCGATTCCCTGCTGAATGGAACCGTCGATGTGGGGTTTCTGCGCGATGGAGGAAATGTCGAAGGATTGCGCGTGGAAGTCTTACTCGCCGAGCCATTCGTCGTAGTGCTACCGCGCAAGCATCCTCTGGCCGAACAGAAGACAGTTGCAGTGAAGAGTCTGCAGCATGAATCCTTCGTTCTGTTCGCGCGTTCTTACGGCAGCGTGGCGTGGAGGAAGACGATGGATATATGCGAGGCGCATGGCTTTACGCCGCGGGTGGTACAGGAGGCTCCGCAATGGCTGACGATTATGACCCTGGTGGGCGCAGGACTTGGCGTAACGCTTGCGCCTGCATGCGTGAAAAAGCTGGCGGTGCCGGACACCGTGTGTCGCACCCTGCGCGCGCAGTCGGGGCGAACGCATCTTGAACTTGCTTGCCGGGCGAATGAAATGCGGCCGATCGTCATGGCCTTCAGCGATCTGGCGCAGAGGGTCTTTCGCAGCCACGGTTAGGGATGGGAAGCCGGCGTTGCGACTTTGACGCCGGGCTGTTGCTGTGCTTCGGTATGGAAGACCTGGTATTGATCATCGGTCACGCTGATGTCGGCCCGATACCCGATGATCCCGATCGCATGGGCGACCAGGTGCGCCTGGCCGCTTGTCGGCAGCCAGAGCTCATTGTTGACCAGCTTCTGATCGAAGGTGAAGTTGCTTCCCTTGCCCACCGAGAAGAGTCCGAAGCCGAGATGGAAATTGTCGTCGAAGCGCGCGATCAGGCGACGGACCTCGCGGTCCTTTTCATCAATCCAGATCGTTCCTGAAAGCTTCTTCGACGCATCTTCGGCCATCCCATGGGTTTGTGCGTGCGGATCGCCGGCGAAATCAAAGGCGAATGTGTCGCGTCCATCGACCGTTTCGCGGCGGGGATTGGAGACCTTCATGATGGCGAGAAGCTGACTGATGCTCACTTCGTGCTTGTCGAGCGATTTTCCGGGTGGAGTGTTCTGGGCCTTGTCGACATCCTTCAGCACCCGCTGCTGTTCTTTCTTCTGATCGTCAGGACTGAGATCTTTGCCATCCTTTTTTACCTTCCGATCGATTTCGTGCGAGTTCACAAAAAAAATCTCATCCTCCTCGCTGTCGGTTTTCTTTACATTGCCGTTCTTGTCCAGTTCGTGAACGACGACGATCTCCCGATAGGTGTAGTTCTCCCGGGTCTTGTCGAGTTTTCGCTGCTGCTCCTGAACCTGTCTCATTAATGTTGCCGTGTCAGGGATGGAAGACGGACCCGCCGATGCACTCTGCGCAGAGGAGACGAGCGCAGTGCTCCACAGGATGAGCAAGGAGACCAGAAGGCGCATGACAAGAATTCCGCTTAACTGGATGGTACGCTGGTACGACTGAGCCGGTTCCGGCGTTTTACGATACAGATACAAACGCTGCCAGTTTCAGCAAACGAGGTTGGGTCACGATGCTTCGACTACTATTGCGGTGGTTTCTGCAAGCGGGCGCATTGTTGTTGGTCGCGTATTTTGTGCCCGGATTTCATGTTCGCAATTTTCCCTCAGCTCTGATTGCGGTCCTGGTAATTGGCCTCCTGAATGCGACGCTGGGGCTGCTGCTAAAACTGATCACGTTACCGTTGGGAATACTCACCCTTGGGCTCTTTTTCCTCGTAGTTAACGCGATCATGCTGGAAGTGGCAAGCGCCATCGTACCCGGCTTTACAGTCGCCAGCTTTGGAGCGGCGTTCATCGGGGCGGTAGTGCTGGCGGTGCTCCACATGATCGTCGAGGCGATCGCAGACTAGGTTACTGGGCTGGTGACGGTGTCTTAGGGACAGCCACACCGGCGCTCTTCTGCGACTGCGCCGAGATCACGGCACGGCCCTCAGCCGTGCGGCGGACGGAGCGAGGGCGTCCATTGGGAGAAGGCTCAACGGGACGATTTGCGGGACGCTCAGCGCCTGCGGAGCCGACCCCGGAGGCAGCCGGTTGAGAGACGATGCCAGGCAGCGAAGGCTGAATCCGGCGCGAATGGCTCACGCTACCGGCGACAATGGCCACGCATGCAAGCGCGCCAACTGCAGCCCCGAAGGCAAAGCGCGGAAGGCCAAAGAAGTATGCGCGGCGCCCTCTCGCCGCTTCAACCTGGCATTGTTCCTGAGCGAGCCGGGCGGTAATGCGGCCTTCGATCCCGGGTCGGGGCGTTACAGACCCGAGCTGCCGGAGTGCCTGGTCGATCCGACGATCGTAGTTCGCGCGGCTGCCTTCAGTTTGTGGGTTCATCGCGTTACTCCTTCCTTCTCCAGCAAGGCGGAGAGTTCTCGGCGCGCGCGAAAGATTCGCGAGCGGATGGAGGATTCAGTTGTGCCAAGCACGGCTGCGATCTGCACGGTCGAGAGCTCCTCGACAGCGGAAAGCAGCAGCGCCTGGCGCTCTTTGCTGGGCAAACGGTCGACCATGGCCAGGATCCGACTCTGTTCCTGAGTCGAGATGAGCGTGTCATCGGCGCGGAGATCCCTTGATGGCAGAACCCTTGCGTAATCAGCGATATCGTCATTCTCCGGCCGTGTTTTGCTGCGCCGTTTCTTGTCCAGAACAACGTTCCAGGTGATGCGAATCAGCCACACCCGCAAATCACGAATATCCTCGAGCTTGTCACGATGGCGCAGCACACGCAGGAATGCTTCCTGCACGGCATCTTCCGCCTCGGCGGCATTGCGCATCACGGAATAGGCGACCCGATAGAGGGTCGCGGAATATTCCGTAACGAGGGCCGTGATCGTTTCGCTCCAGTCCAAGGTCTCCGCCGGCGCCGTTTCGGTGGCCGGCGCCTTCTCAGGTATCAGAGCCGGAGTTATCCATTCGGTGAGCTGTCCAGGCAATGTGCTCATCCCAACTACCTGCTCTAAGGACGGAGGATATCGCGTTTGCGCTCATGAAAAACAGCCGCCGGGTGACGAAATAAATAAGACACAGATTCGATAGAATCCGGTGAGCCGCGACGTGGTGGCAGTCTCATGCAACGAAGACCATGGTTTGAGATTCATGATCATCCCCTGTTCCCGGGTTTTCTACGTGATCTGGTGACCGACGCGCTGGAAGCAATGTGGAATACGCAGGGTATCTATCGCCCCGTCGCCCGGCGTCTTGAGCACGCTGTGGCCGAGTCCGGCGCGCAGCGTGTCATCGACCTTTGCTCAGGGAGTGGCGGACCCTGGCTGCGGTTTTCCCAGGACTTCGGCCGGAACGAGGGCGCCGTGCCTACCGTTCTGCTCACCGACAAGTACCCAAATCGGCGGGCACTTGAGCCGATCCCTGATAGTGCGGAACAAACGATCTTCTTTTATCCCGAGTCAGTGGACGCGATGCGCATTCCGCCGGAATTGTCCGGGTTTCGCACCATGTTTTCGACCTTTCACCACTTCGCGCCAAGCGAAGCCAGAGCCATTCTGCGGGACGCGTACGATCAGCGGCAAGGCATCGCCATCTTTGAAGCGGCGAAATGCTGCCCGCGAACTCTGGCCGCAGTGTTCGCTGTACCCCTCATTTCGCTACGGCTTGCGCCGCGTGTCCGGCCGTTCCTATGGCGGCGCCTTTTCTGGACGTATTGCCTGCCGGCGATTCCCTTCGTCCTTTGGGCGGACGGGATTTTGTCGTGCCTGCGATCGTATTCGCAGGCAGATCTCAAAGAGCTGATTTCTGGAATGGAGTCCGACGATTACCGATGGGAAATCGGCGAAGAGTACGGAGGCAGCGTCCCAATCAGTTTCCTGGTGGGATCTCCTCTGCAAAGTGTGGATCGCACACACGAGGAGCCAGTAGAGACGCAAAGCCCACCCGGCAGAGACCAGGCGGCCCAGTGTGTGTCTGGATCTGCTATTGCAGAGGCTGTTTTCCGCCGTTGAGCTTCTGCGCAGCAATCTGGCCAGCGGCTGTGTTCTTGTCCTGATCCTTGATCTCGGCGTAGAGCTTCTTAGCCTCGGCGGGGTTTGTCGTCTCGTACAACTGCGCCAGCTGGAGCTTGGCGGCGGAGGCAGGAACGGTATTGGTCGGATTCTTGATCAGTTGCTGGTAGAGATCGACAGCCTGGCTGCTACGGCCTGTCTGGCGATACAGGCCGGCAAGAGCCATCTTGGCCAGCGCGGCTAGATCACTGTCGTGTGAATCCGCAGCCTTCCGCAGCGCCGCCTCAGCCTGCGATGTCTGGCTCATCTCGAGATAGGTGAGTCCGGCAAAGTATTGGGCGTTTGCGCCGGTCTTTAGCCAGCCGTAGCGGTTGGCGACATCGACGAAGATCGGGTTAGCAGCTTTGGCCCGTTCCGCAGCGGTCTTGTAGGTCGGCTCACCGGGGATAGGAGGCTGGCCGGGCTGGAGCAGCGGCGAGTTGTAAATGTCCATCCCTTGACCAAACGCAACTTTTGCGCTGGCTGAGCGCGAGTTGTAGACCAGAGCACCTGTGACAATGAGCGCCACGACGATGACGGCCGCGATGGCAACCCTGATGACATTGCTGCGATGGAGCTGCAACCAGCCGAGGCCGGAGGCGGTAGCCTCAACAAAGCGGTCCTGCTTTAATGCGTGACGTGTCTGCGTGTCCAATTTGGAGGTCCTTCAGAATCCTTCTTGGCGGGAACTACAGCATTGCCCTCGGATTACACATTCTCCGAGCATGCGATAGCCTGACCAACAGGCTTCGGGCAGACAAGCACGGGTAGATGGGCTGCCTGCCCCTGGAATCTCTTAAGTTTAGCAGTGGGCGGATGTTGGGGTCAAAGCCACACAAAGCAGAACCGGGGCAGGCTCCTCCTGCAGCTTATACGATGCATGAATTTCGAGGCAGGAAGCGACGACAGCCGTCTCAGGCTGCGCGGACCGGATCCTCGATTTCGCCGTTCTCGATTTTCTCCTGGCAATTGATGCAATACGGCGTCCAGGGGAGCGCTTCGAGGCGCTTGGGGCCGATCTCGTTGCCGCAGTGAACACACTCGCCGTAGCTGCCATCGACTACGCGGCTCAGGGCCTGATGGACCAGGCGGAGTTGCCGATGACCTGTCGTACCCTGGCTGAAAAGAAATTCCTTCTGATACGAGAGTACAGCCTGGTCGGCTACATCCTGCGTGTCATCCGCTACGGTCTCACGGCCTTGCTCGACGGCTGTCGACATTGCCTGCTCCAGGAGGTGTTTCTGGGCAAGCAGCTTGTCCTGATAGAGCCGTGTGGATTGAGGGGTAAGGGCCACTTCATCTACTCCTTTACGGTAAAACTTCAAACAGCTTTGACGACAGATCCCCGGTGAAGGTTTCGTTGAAAATTACGATTTCTCGCCGATCGGGGTTCCGAGGCGTATCCGTCGGCGCATCCTACTTGCTGGACAGGCGGCGCGCGATTAGGCTGGAAACTACCATGTACGAAGATTTTCAAGTGAAGGACCGCTGGACCGGGGCAGATTTGCATTGCCGCTGGATTGCGAATGTTGTCGCTATTGCCACCCGTCACGCCGATGCCGTCGATATACGGTATGAGGTCAGCGGCCGGCCGGTATGGATCGCCATGCCCTGCCATGCATGGGTCGAGCAGAAAAAGCGTACCGGTTACGTGATCACCGATGCGCTGGCCGCGCAGATCGCCGGTCGCTATCTGAAGCAGATCATCGAAACGGGCTATGACAACGGCCGCGAGATGTACACGATGAGCGTCGAAGAGGTGCTCGACCATCTCGATCATGTGCTGCGCGAGGCGGGTCACACCAGCCGATTGCCGGCGCTCGTACCTCTGGACGACGCCCAACCTCAGCCTTAACGCCGTCTCGCGTACATAGGACACGCTGGAGTCCTTTGCCATCCCCCGATCTCGAGTGGCACAATATACGGTTTGCCTTAACCGGAAGGAGCACTTGATGGGAGCTGCGACCGTCATACGGGATCTGCACAAACTGACGGAGGGTCCGCACGTCCACCGGAATCTATCGACGCCACAGCTGATTGAAGCAGCGATTGCGCGTGGCGAGGCCAGCCTGGCGGCGAATGGGGCCCTGGTTGCGTTAACCGGTTCCCGGACAGGCCGCTCGCCGCGGGACAAGTTCACCGTTGAGGACGCGGAAACAAAAGATCGTATCGACTGGGGCAAGGTCAACCAGTCCTTTCCATCGGATAAATTTCAGGCATTGCTCGATCGTGTTGTGCAACACATGGCGGAGCGCGATCTCTATGTCATGGATCTGTATGCAGGTGCGGATCGCGATTACAGGCTGCCCATTCAAGTCATCTGCGAATATGCCTGGCACGCTCTGTTCGTAAAGCAGCTCTTCGTGCGGCCTGAATTGGCTGAGCTTGTCCGCCACACAGCGCAATTTACGGTTATCGCGGCGCCGGAATTCGAAGCCGTGCCCGAGCGGGACGGGACGCGGTCCGGCACGTTCATCCTCGCCGATTTCACACGCAAGGTGATCCTGATCGGTGGAACTAAATACGCAGGCGAGATGAAGAAGTCGATCTTCGGCGTGATGAATTATCTGCTGCCGGGGCGCGACGTTTTCCCCATGCACTGCTCGGCGAATATCGGCGCCGACGGCGCAACGGCGCTCTTCTTTGGGCTCTCGGGAACGGGAAAGACGACTCTGTCGGCAGATCCGATGCGGCGGCTGATCGGCGACGACGAGCACGGATGGAGCCCGAATGGCGTCTTCAACTTCGAGGGTGGGTGTTACGCCAAATGCGTCGATCTCTCGGAGGAAAAGGAGCCGCAGATTTACCATGCGATCCGCTTCGGATCGGTGCTTGAAAATGTTGTCATCGATGCAAACACCGGTGAGCCGGACTACAGCGATATTCGCTACACGGAGAACACGCGCGCCGCGTATCCGATCGAGTTCATCGCAAATGCAGTAATCCCCGGCGTCGGCGGGCATCCGGAGAACGTGCTGTTTCTCGCGGCGGATGCATTCGGTGTTCTGCCTCCAATCGCGAAGCTTTCGCCGGAGCAGGCGATGTACCACTTCCTGTCGGGATACACGGCGAAGCTGGCCGGCACTGAGGCTGGCTTGGGCAGTGAGCCGGTCCCGGAGTTTTCGGCGTGCTTCGGATCGCCGTTTCTTCCACTTGCGCCAAAGGTATATGCCGAGATGCTGGGACGACGTCTCCGGCAACATGATGCACAATGCTGGCTGATCAACACCGGCTGGACCGGCGGCGCATTCGGTGTCGGACAGCGGATGAGCCTCAAACATACGCGCGCCATGGTGCATGCGGCGCTCGATGGGCGGCTGGCGAAGGCGGAATTTGTAACCGAGGATGCGTTTGGATTGAGCATCCCCACAAGTTGTCCGGATGTGCCCAGCGAGCTGCTGCATCCCCGCAACGCGTGGGCGAGCAAAGAGGCCTATGACAAGCAGGCGCGATTGCTGGCTGCGAAGTTCGAAGAAAACTTCCGTAAATTCAATGCGCCGGAGAACATCCGCGCGGCGGGTCCCAGGTCGCACAGGCCTTCCTGAAGTCAGGCGATATTTTTACGGAACTTCACGTCGATCGCATAGCGTCTCGGAATACTTCCAATTTCGAGTTTTGCGCTTCCCATCACACTTAAGACAACCCTTGCGTCCTGCCTTTGATCAAAGCGGCTGCAAGCCGGAGTAGCGGCTTGGGGAAAACCCCGCCTGGCGCGCGATCCGCAGAATCAAGAGAGAGCATCCCATTACTTGTTCGATCATTCCTCAAGACCCCAAGGGAGTAACTCTCATGAAACTGGAAACACTTCGCAAATTATTGATCGAAGAACTCAAAGACCTGTACTCGGCGGAGACACAGATCACCAAGGCCTTGCCCAAGCTTGTTGAAGCATCTTCGGACCCGCAACTGCGCAAAGCCTTTGAACATCACCTGGAAGAGACGAAGAATCATGTAACGCGACTGGAACAGATCTTCGAACAGTTCAACGAAAGTCCCAAAGGCAAGACCTGTGAAGGCATGAAGGGCCTGCTCAAGGAAGGCGATGAACGGGCAGGAGAAAAGGGCGACGCCGACGTGCTGGATGCGGGCATCATTACTGCTGCCCAGCGGGTCGAGCACTACGAAATCGCCGCCTACGGTTCGGCGCACACCTTTGCCGAATTGCTGGGAGAGCAGGAAGCAGCTCGACTTCTGGGCCAGACCCTCGCAGAGGAAAAGGCGGCGGATGCGAAGCTCACTCAGGTCGCCAGAAAGATCAACGTTGAGGCGAAGGCAGCCTAGCAACAGGATTGTGCGGGCGCCAAATTCGCGCTCGCACAAATCTTTTCCAGATCGAGCAAACCCTGATGAGACAACGTCATCCCAGATTCAGCTGGATTTAGTGACGCGCCGGCTGAGAAAGAGGTTCTCCATGTTCCTGATTATTGCCCTGGTGTTGATTCTTGCGTGGATCGGTGGGTTTGTAGTCTTTCACACGGCTGGTTTTCTCATTCACCTGCTTCTGTTGTTTGCCGTGATCTCAATCATCTTCCATTTTCTGCGCGGAAGATCGTCGACGGTCTAGCTCGAAGACAGGTGGCGCCCGGAGGAATCACTCGTGATAGTGGAGAAGGCTGAAGACGTCGTAGTCAGAAAATTTTTCGCGGCCCTTGAGAAAGTCAAGCTCGACCGCAAAGGCAAGTCCGGCAATGTGTCCTCCCAGCTGCTGCACAAGCTTTACGGTTGCCTCCATCGTCCCGCCCGTCGCCAGCAGATCGTCTACCAGGACAACATTCTGACCCGGCTCGATGGCGTCCAGGTGAATTTCGAGAGAATCCGTCCCATATTCCAGGTCATAGGTGACGCGGGCCGTCGGAGCCGGCAGCTTCCGCGGCTTGCGGACCGGAACGAAGCCGGCGTTTAGCCGATAAGCGAGAGCCGGAGCAAAGATGAATCCGCGTGCCTCGATCCCCAGAACCAGATCGACATCCCTGCCGATGTAATGTGCGGCGAGCGCGTCAATCAGCTCGGCGAAGCCCTTCTTGTCGCGGAGCAGTGTCGTGATGTCGTAGAAGAGAATCCCCGGCTTGGGAAAATCGGGAACAGTGCGGACCAGTTCCTTCAAAGGGTCACAATTGATCGGCGTATGCTGGGCTAATTTTGCTGACAATGGGATGAACTCCTTCTGGTTTGTGAAGCCCGCGGCGGAAGACTCCTACCAGGCTCCTTCAATCTGAAATGATCCCAGCGAAGCGGCTTCGCTGTCTTCAAGGTCGTGCTCAATCACGGCGTCCACCCGGCTTCCCCTCGATCCCTTACGCAGGGCGGTTTGCAAGTCAGCCAGCTCTTCCCGGGCGCCGGCGGCGACAACTTCAACATGACCGTCCTCGGTATTCCGCACCCAACCCCTCAAGCCGAGCATCGCCGCTTCGCGGTGAACAAACCAGCGGAAGCCGACGCCCTGTACGCGTCCTTTAATGAGGTAATGGCGGACCATGGTGCGGGGTTAGTGTTGCAGAAGTGCAGGTTGGAAGCAAGGCTGTATGACTGTCGCCCACAGTTTACCGAAAATAGAAAAGGTGGTCCTCCTGTCCGTTGTTTGCAACGCTTCAGGCGTTTACGTATCGCCGGCCTGCGACGCGGTATTTGCCGGAGAGCACGCGGGCAATCGCTTCACTATAGGCGATGTGCTCCTGCTCGAGGATGCGCGCGGAAAGGGCATGGGCGTCGTCGCCGGGGAGAACGGGCACAACTTTCTGGAGCACGATGACGCCGTGGTCAAGCTGCTCGTCGACAAAGTGTACGGTACATCCGGCGACTTGCACGCCGTAGGCGAAGGCCTGCTCCTGCGCATCAAGGCCCGGGAAAGCCGGCAGCAGTGAGGGATGGATGTTCAGAATGCGATTGGGGAAGGCCCGGACGAATTCTGCTGACAGCAGGCGCATATATCCGGCGAGGCAGATGAGGTCGACGCTGTGCTCGCGCAGGCAGGCGATGATTTCGGCGTCGTGCTCGACGCGTTTTCGTCCGCGAGCTTCGATGACGGCGGAGTTGAGGCCGCGGGCGCGTGCCGCATCAAGGCCGGGAGCATCGGCTTTATTCGAGATGACGACTGCGATCGCGCAACCGGGAAGTGTTCCTGTTGCGATATTTTCAGCAATGGCAACAAAGTTCGAGCCGCGTCCGGAGAGAAGAATGCCAAGGCGTGCATTTGAACCAGACATTATGCGTAAATCACCTTACGCTCGCCCTTCACGATCTTGCCGATCAGGTGGCACTTCTCATTGGCGCGTTCGAGGACAGCTTTAGCGCGGTTGAACTTCTCGGCGGGGATAACGGCGATCAACCCGATGCCCATGTTGAAGGTGCGCAGCATTTCATCCTGCTCGACGTTGCCGAGCTCGCGCAGGTGCTCGAAGATGGGCAGCACTGGCCATGAGCCGATATTGACGCAAGCGGCGAGGCCTTTCGGCAGGATGCGCGGCAGGTTCTCGGTAATGCCGCCTCCGGTGATGTGTGCCATGCCGTTGACCAGGTCGGCGCCGGTGAGCTTCTGAATGGCATGCAGATAGCTGCGGTGAGTTTTCATCAGGGCAGCGCCGGCCTTATCCTTCAGTGCGTTCACGTATTGCTCGGCGCGGTACCCAGCAGTTTCGAAAAACAGCTTGCGGGCAAGAGAGTATCCGTTGGTATGAAGGCCGGTTGAGGGCAGGCCAATCAACACGTCCCCGACTTTGATTTTTGCGCCACTGATGAGCTTGTCGCGATCGACGACACCGACGATGAAGCCGGCGAGGTCGTACTCGCCCTCGGCGTAGAAGCCGGGCATCTGTGCTGTCTCGCCGCCAATGAGGGCGCAGCCGTTGGCCCGGCAGGCTTCTGCGAGGCCGGTAACGATTTTTTCAGCCACTTCACCGTCGAGAGCTCCAGTGGCGAGGTAGTCGAGGAAGAAAAGCGGTGTTGCACCCTGCACCGCGATGTCATTCACACAGTGATTGACAAGGTCGGCGCCGACAGTATGGTGGACGCCCAGTTCGAAAGCAATTTTCAGCTTGGTGCCCACCCCATCGGCGCTGGAAACCAGGACTGGCTGCTTGTATTTGGCGGTATCGAGTTTGAAGAGGCCGCCGAAGCCGCCGATTTCGCTCAGGACATTACGATTGAACGTACGCTGAGCCAGGTACTTAATGCGCTGCTTGGCGCGATCGCCGCGCGAAATGTCAACTCCCGCGTCGGCGTAGGTGATGGAGGGATGCTTTTGAGCTTCGGGCAAGGGGATTTTCTCTAACCTGCAGAATTAGGGGGCAAATTGCGGCCGGAAACCCAAGTTTACGGCATTTTGAAAATTTCTGCGGGTCTTTTGCACTCCGGAAGCCCATCGCGATTGAAGAGGATTGTCTGCTCAGGCAGCCCCAATCTGCGGTAAAGTGAAGCTCTTCGGTAAAGCTAGGCCAAAGACAATGGATCAGCAGGTCACATCACGAGAGTCCACCGGCAAAGCCGCCGGGATTACCCCTGTAATCAGACCTCCCGAAAAGCTCATCGATTTGACCGTCGCCTTCTGCGGGGGCGGGCCGCTTGCGGCGCAGACCCGGCGTATCACCGAGATTTTCGCGGAGCTATGGGACCGTTCTTCTGAAAGCGGGTTCGCCGACGGTCTCGTGAACTGGGCGGCCTTCATAGCGCAGAATGCGGAGCTGGAATCGCGTTTCCGCGCAGCCTGGCAGGCTCTTTTGACTGAGCTCAATTGGGTGTCGTTCTTTGGCGAATCGGGAGTTCCGGCACAGAACGCCCTGCTTCCGGAGACGACGCGCCGGCTTTTCCAGCGGCTTCTTCCATCCGCGCGTGAAGAGACCGATGCCGCAAGAATCTTCACAGCAGTCTTTGCGTCGCCACGGGCAGTGCAGCGGTTTCTCGAACTCCCGCCTGAAATATTTCGCCGCCTGATCGCCATTTTTTGGGATGCCCAGGGATTTGAAGCATTCCCGAGCGTGCGCGAAGGGATCCGGGAGGCACTTCGGTTGTTGGCGTCGCGTGTTGCGGGACGGGGCAGCTTTCCGGGCATCAGAGAACGCAGCACGACGAGAGGCGTGGAGGAGTCGCCGTTTTATCGCCTGATCTTTGCCACTGAAAAATTCATTGAGCCGCCTACCGGTGAGCCGTTGGGCGCCCATCGAGAAAAATGGCTGGAGTCAGTCTATGCGTGCCGCGGCGAGTTGGCTCTGGTGCGCATTCACATGGAAGACGCAGGGGTGAGCACTGGTCTGGTCTTCGATCTGAGCGTAATGGACGCGGCCCTCGATCGGATGGAGCTTCTCGCCGCTCTGTTGGCGAGGTCGACCGACAAAGCAAAAGCGGCGCGGCACTTGCTTGACACGCTCTTTTCTGGATTGCTGGCAGACACTCGCGTGTCAGCTCTGGTGAAACAGAACCTGAATCTGCTGGCGCGCAAGACGGTCGAGCGTACAGGACACAGCGGCGAGCACTATATTGCCCAGAGCCGCCGGGAATACTGGCACATGTGGGGAGCGGCCATCGGCGGCGGATTGGTGACAGTCTTCACCGCTGCAATCAAGCTGCATATTGTCGGGCAGACGTGGCCGCCGTTTGTCGAAGGATTTCTGGTGGGCACGAACTACGCCATCAGCTTCCTGATCCTGCAAATCTTCGGGTTAGCGCTCGCGACCAAGCAGCCGTCTATGACGGCGGCGACGCTGGCGGATATCATCCGCAGGAACCGGGGCGAGGAACGACGGGACAAGATTGCCGAATTCGCCGCGTCGATCAGCCGCACGCAACTGGCGGCGGCGATGGGAAATGTTCTGGCGGTATCGGCGGGCGCGGTGGTTTTCAACCTGATCTGGCAGGCGATACACGGATCTGCATATCTTCCGACGCAGCAGGCCCAACATGTGTACCTCTCGCTCCGGCCAATCGCTTCTGGGACTATATTCTTCGCCGCAATCACAGGCATTCTGCTCTGGCTGGCGGCACTGATCGGCGGATGGTGCGAGAACTTTGCGATCTACAACCGGATACCCGAGGCTATCGCGCAGCATCCGCTGGGTCAGCGAATCGGCACGGAACGGATGGGACGGCTGGCCAACTGGGTGGATCGCATTGTAGCTCCGTGGAGCAACAGCATTGCGCTCGGATATCTGATGGGTTTTACGCCTGAGCTTGCACACTTCTTCGGCATACCGCTGGATGTGCGGCACGTGACGCTGAACACCGGCATGTTCGCGTTTTCAGCGGCCAGCTTTGGGCTGATGGCGTTTCGCCAATGGTGGCTGTACTCGGCGATCGGGGGCATCGCGATCATGTTCGTGCTGAACCTGGGCGTGAGCTTCTCGATTGCGTCCATCGTAGCGCTCCGCGCATATGACGTCGGACGGGCCGAACAGTTCTCGATTCTGAAATCAGCGTTTCAGCAGATATTGAAGTCACCGCTGCAATTCCTTCTACCCGTGGAGAAGAGAACGCCGGTGGTGCCTCCTGCGACGGAGAATCCGGAGATTGCGAGTGCGACTGCCGCCCAGACAAGCGAAGAAGGTCCGGGCGTCAGTAGTGCCCCGTGACGATGTTCAAGAGCGGCTCGCCTTTGAGATAGCGGGCGATCTGACCGGCGGCGAATTCCATTGCACGGGGCAGAAACATATTGCTCGATGCCGCGACATGCGGCGTGATGAAGAGATTGGGCGCGGTCCAGAGCGGATGTCCCTGAGGTAGCGGCTCGGGATCGGTGACATCTACGACGGCGCGAATGCGGTGGCTTTCGAGAGCAGCGAGCAAGGTATCAGTTTTGACAACCGGCCCGCGCGCAGCGTTTACCAGCAGTGCGCCTTGCTTCATGAGAGAGAGCTCCCGTTCACCGATCATTCCAGTTGTCTCCGGAGTGAGCGGCACGATAAGCACAACGATATCCGCGCTCGGCAATAGATCGGGCAGACGGTCAATGCTCTCGACGTGATCGCGCGCGCTGCGGGCGACACGAATGATATCGACACCGAAAGGCGCCAGGCGCTCCTCGATCGAGCGGCCGATCGATCCATAACCAACGATCATGACACGCTTGCCAAAAAGTTCCTCCTGAAGAACCGGCGGCAGCGATTTCGGCGTGTCGGGGTACATTGCTCGATAGTGGGCATTGGCTTCCTTGCGACGACGCCAATCGCCCGCACGCTGAAGATCGAAATAGAAAGGAAAATACTTGAGCGCGGCGAGAATCGCCGATACGGTCCATTCGGCCGTAGGGATGTTGTGCAGGCCCTGCGCGTCGCATAGAGTCAGGCCCGGCGGCAGCATCTGCAACAGCCAATCAACCCCGGCGTAAAGGGACTGTACAACACGCAATCCGTCGAGATGAGGTAAGGCCTGAGCTGCATCCTTGGGCAGAATCGGCGCGATCCAGAATTCGACAGCAATCGTCCGGTCAGGGGTGGCCTCGATGCGTTCAATTTCGATTCCGGCGGGAAGGCGGCAGAACCATTCCGGGTCGATCCACCACGGCACGCCGACTTTTAACATTTCGCGCAGGCTCCTTTGAATTGTTTCGATACTAACGCGATCGAGAAGCGCTCCGATGGAAGGAGCGCTCTGCTCCGCCTTCTGGCTATTTTGCAGTCTGCGGCTGTTGCTCAAAAAAGCGTTTCAGAGCGGCCAACCCGGCCTGGATCGCCTCGGTCGACATTGAGTATCCAAAACGCACGTGTCCTTCTCCCTGCGCGCCGAAGACCACACCCGGCACCGTTGCCACGTGAGCCTTTTCCAGCAGCACCGCTGCTACCTTGCGGCTGTCCTTGTGAATCTTGTTTACCTCTGGAAAGGCGTAGAAGGCTCCTTCCGGTGTCTTGCACTCCAGACCGCATTCGCGTATGCCTGAGACCAGCAGGTCCCGCTTCGCGCGATACTCCTCGCGCCGTGCATCAATTACACTTTGCGGCGTCGACAGAGCCTCGAGCGCAGCCCATTGCGTAGGTGTGGAGACTCCGTTGATGGAGTAGAGCACCAGTTTGCGCAGACCCGACATGAAAGGCTCCCGGGCAACGACGTATCCGACCCGCCAGCCGGTCATGGCATACGACTTTGAGAAGGTGAAGGTCGTGATCGTGCGCTCAGCCATTCCGGGTAGCGATGCGATGGAAACGTGCTCGCCTTCGTACACCAGATCCTCGTAAGCCTCATCGGCAATGACGATCAGATCATGTTTCTTCGCGAAGGCGGCTACCTCTTCGGCCTCCTCCCTTGTAAAAACGGTGCCGGCAGGATTCTGGGGAGTGTTGTAGTAGATGGCCCGGGTGTGGGGCGTCGAGAACTGCTCCAGTGTTTTGGTAAGGCCGGAGCGGCGTGCCGTCGTTGTTGGCACCAGAAGAGCCCGGGCCTCGGCGCCCGTTACCATGTCCCGGATCGGCGTCCAGAAGGGCGAAAATAGCAGCACGTCATCGCCCGGGTTCAGCACGGCTTGAAACGCCACGTGCAGGGCGTGGGCGCCTCCGGCGGTGACGATGACGTCCTCAGCGGTTGCCTCGATGCGATTCTTGGTTTGCAGTTTCTCCGCCAGCGCCGCTCGCAAAGGCTCGATACCGGAAGACGACGCATAGCGTGTCTTGTTTTCGACCAGCGCCTTCATCATTGCGTACTTGATTGGCTCCGGTGTGTCAAAGAAGGGCTCGCCGCCGTGGAAGGCATGAACGATCTGCCCGGAGGTTCGCAATTCCATCACTTTATTGCGGACCTGCACGATATCGGAGAAGCCCACCTCATCGAGCCGCTTGGCCAACCTTAATCCAGTTTTTTTGGTCATCATTCGTGTCTCAATTCGCCGGGCGCCGGGGTGACGGTGCTGCGCGGTACCGGACTGAATAGCTTAGACCATCTGGCAGCTTTCGGTGCTATGCTCCGAAAAGAAATGCGCCGTTCTTCCATCTGGTTCATCATCGCGACTTTCTGGCTCGTCGATACTGTGCTTCGCCTGGTGCGGGGAAAACCCGATCAGGCGTGGTTGCCGGGAGTTGTCACGTTGGTGTTTTTGGCAGTAGGAATTATGCATCGCCAATGGGAAAACCGTCGCTCGCGTGAGAGCCGGTTGCGACGTCACGCCTCGAGCAAACCCGAATAGATGGCCATACCGGCAACAGCGTCTACGCCGATTGCTTGGAGCGCATCGATCTCCGCCCGTTCACGGATCCCTCCTGCGACGATCAGCTGGCGAGTGGTCAGGGAACGAAGAGTGCGCGCGCGCTCGAAAGGAAACCCCCGCATCGTGCCTTCTGTGTCGACGTGCGTATAGAGGAAGGCGGAACAATATGGCTCAAGCGCCGTGACGGCATCTTCCGGGGTCAGAGCTACATTTTCTTTCCACCCGCGTATAGCAACCCTCCCTGCTCTCGTATCAATGCTTGCTACAAATTGATCGCTTCCGATTTCTGCAGCCAGGGACTCCGCTGCTTTTGTATCCACGCCTTCGGATTTGAAGAGCGCCGATCCAAAGATTACGCGTCGTGCACCGGCTTCGAGAAGTCGTTTTGCGTGTTCTGCCGTGCGGATGCCCCCGCCGACCTGACAGGTGAGGTGCTTGGTGAATTGTTCGATCAATGCAGCATTGCTCCCCTGTCGCATGGCGGCATCGAGATCGATGAGTTGAACGATGGGGTAGGAGGCAAAGCGCTCGATCCAGTAGTCGAAATCGTCGAAGGCCAGCTTCATGGTCGCTCCCTGGACGAGCTGCACGATCCGGCCACCCATCAGATCGATCGACGGTATCAGCATGGTAGCCTCACCGGAACGCCATCGCGCGCGATCTCTTCCTTCAAGGCGCGAGCGTCTGAGATGCCAAAGTGAAAGATGCTTGCCGCGAGAGCGGCATCCGCCTTGCCGCGCAAGAACACCTCAGAAAAATGCTGAGCAGTGCCCGCACCGCCTGAGGCAATGACCGGAATCTGCACGGACTCGCTTATCGAGGCGGTAAGTTCGCAATCGAAGCCTGAACGGGTTCCGTCCGCATCCATCGAGGTGAGAAGAATTTCTCCGGCGCCGCGCTGCTCTGCCTCGCGTGCCCAGTCGAGGGCCTTGCGTCCCGCCGGCTTCCGCCCTCCTTCGATGAAAACATCGGCGCCATCGTCGGAACGGCGAGCGTCAATGGCGACAATCACCGCCTGCGCTCCAAAGCGCGCACCGATTTCGTCGATCAGCCCCGGACGTCGGAGCGCGGCAGAATTGATACTCACTTTATCGGCTCCAGCGTCAAAGACCGCCGACGCATCGTCCAGGCTGCGGATGCCGCCACCCACGGTAAACGGTATGAACAATCGGTGGGCGGTACGGCCGACGGTGTCGAGTAATGTGCCGCGGCCCTCGCGGGTAGCCGAGATATCGAGCAGAACAATTTCGTCCGCGCCGGAATCTGCGTGACGGGTAGCAAGCTCAGCAGGATCGCCGGCATCGATTAAATCGACGAACTGCACTCCCTTCACGACGCGCCCGGCGGTTACATCGAGGCAGGCGATGATGCGGCGGGTCAGCACGGCAGCTCCAGGAAATTGCGCAGGATTTGCAGCCCCACCGCACCGGACTTCTCCGGGTGAAACTGAACCCCCATGATGTTTGCACGCTCCACGGCAGCGGTAAAAGGTGCGCCATATTCTGTAATTCCAACTGTGTTATGAATGACCGGGGCGCAGTAAGAATGCGTGAAATAAACAAAACTGCCGGTTGGCACACTTTTCAGCAGCTTGGAGCCGTCGGCAACACTCAGCGAGTTCCATCCGACGTGCGGAACCTTTTCCGCAGTCACAAAGCGATCGCAAGTGGCGTCGAATGCGCCTAGGCCGGAAGTGTCAGGTGCCTCAGTGCTGCCGCGAAAGAGCCACTGCAACCCCACACAGATGCCGAGAAAAGGCTTGCTCTGCGCGATCTGTTCTGCGATGGCGTTGCGCAATCCGTGCTGCTCAAGAAAGGCGGTGGCTTGAAAGTGTCCCACGCCAGGCAGAATAATTTTTTTAGCTTGTCTCACAGTCTCCGGAGCATTAGTCGAGACGGCATCGGCTCCAACTTCTGTCAGGGCCTTCAACACCGAGGTCAGGTTGCCGGCCTTGTAATCGACGACCGCAATCATAAGAGCCCTTTCGTGCTGGGTAACATCTCGCCGAGCTGCTTGTCTCTGGAGCAGGCCACGCGAAGGGCACGAGCGAACGCCTTGAACAGTGCTTCGATTTTGTGATGATTCGAGCGTCCGTACATGGTTTTGAGGTGGACATTGGCGCGTGCACCGCGGGAAAAGCCTTCGAAGAAATCGTAGACGAGTTCTGATTGGAGATCACCAACCAGGTGCGTGCGCACTTTTGTGTCGACGACACACGCAGCACGGCCGCTGAGATCGATTGCTGCAAGACCGAGGGTTTCATCCATGGTCATGAGGAAATACCCGGCCCGCAGGATGCCGCGCTTATCGCCGAGTGCCTTATCCACAGCTTCTCCGAGCGCGATGCCCACATCTTCGACTGTGTGGTGCTGATCGACGTCAAGGTCGCCCCTGCAGATGAGGTCGAGGTCGAAGGCGCCGTGGCGTGCGAAGAGTTCGAGCATGTGATCGAAGAAGCGGATGCCGGTCGAGACTTTATATTTGCCGGACCCCTCGAGAGTGAGGCTGAGATGAATCTCTGTTTCGGCGGTTTTGCGGTCAATGACTGCTGCGCGTTTCTTCATGACTCCCTTTACCAGACGTCTCCTGTTCATTCGATTTCACGCAGGCTTTCTGACATTGCCTCGACCGCCCGCCGCATTTGATCACGGGTACCGATCGTGATCCGCACCCAGCCGTCGCATCCGGGGTCGGCGGAGCGATCACGAACCAGGACACCCCGCGCGTGCATCGCCCCAGCGAACTCAGCGTGGAGCGAGCCGATGTAGGTAAGCACAAAGTTCGCATCAGACGGCCAGTAGCGGATGCGCATTCCTTCCAGAGCGGCTGTGAACTCATTGCGCGCTGCTAGAACTTCCTTGACGTAGCTGTCGATGTAATCCCGGTCTTCGAGAGCGGCGGGAAGGCAAGCCAGGGCGAGAGAGTTCACGCTGTAAGGGGAGATAACGCGCCGCAGCCATTGCATGGATGCCTCGCTGGCGGCCAGAAGGCCGAGACGCAAACCGGCGAGCCCATATGCCTTCGAAAATGTGCGTGCGATGATTACATTCTTCGTCTGGCTGATCAGATCTAGGACTGTATGACCGTAGAAGTGGAAGTAAGCTTCGTCGATGAAGACGATCGCATGTGGCGCGGCGGCAACTATCTTCAGGATGGCATCGCGAGTCACGGATTGCCCCGTCGGACTGTTCGGATTCGCAATGGCGATGATTTTGGTTGCCGGCGAAATCTTCGCGAGCAGGCTGTCGCAGGGAAATTCGAAATCCGGGCCGGCGGGAACTTCGATAAGTTTTGCGTCTGTCGCTGACGCGTAGACGGCGTACATGGAGTAGGTCGGCACCGGCAGCAGAATCTCATCTCCCGCGCCGAGGAAGGTCTGGCAAAGGACATGGATGGCCTCATCGACGCCGTTGGTGAGCAGGACCTGCGTAGGTTGCAGGCCAAGTTCTTTGGCAACGAGATGCTCCACGCCTTCGCGCTCGGGATACATTGTCAGCTCGGAACGTGAGATCTGTGTCAGGACATCGAGGACGCGAGGCGAGCACGCAACGGTGTTCTCGTTGAAATCAAGGCGCAAGCCGCTTCGGTCGCCGAGAGGAGGGTGGTACTCCTTCATGCGGCGGATGGTCTCACGCGGTTGTGGAGCCTCTGACGCCGCGTTACGCACGATTGCCTCCTCGCTTGTCGGAGGCGAGACGCGCGCGGATTGCCTCCGCGTGGCCGCGTAAGCCTTCTGCCTCGGCGAGCGCGACGGCGGCCGAGCCAAGCCTACGCAGGCCTTCCTGCTCGTACTCCTGCACCGTGATGATCTTCAGAAAGTCGGATACGCTGAGGCCGCCGCGCACACGGGCGATGCCGCCAGTAGGAAGCGTGTGGTTGGGCCCGGAGACGTAGTCTCCTAACGGCTGCGCAGAGTATGCCCCGATAAAAACGGAGCCGGCATTTCTCACCCAGGTCAGATCGTCGGCAGTGTCAACAGTCAGGTGTTCAGGGGCGAGGCGGTTTGTAATATCGCGGGCCTCTTCAACCGTTCCGGCCAGAATAACGGTACCGTTTCGCAGGAGAGCCGCGCGCGCGATGGGATTCGATCGCGAATGACGTTTCACCGCCTGCACGACGGCCTGGGCAAAGCTCCGGTCGGTAGTAACAAATATCGCCAGTGTGTCCGGGTCATGTTCGGCCTGCGCTGTCAGATCGGCGGCAATCCACTCGGGGTTGCCGCTCTCGCAGGTCACAACAATCTCGGTTGGACCGGCAAGCATGTCGATGGAGCAATCGAAGGCCACAAGCTTCTTCGCGGCTGTTACGAAGGCATTACCGGGGCCGACGATTTTATCGACCGGGCTTATGCTTTCCGTGCCATAGGCCATGGCGGCAATGGCCTGAGCACCGCCGATGCGATAGAACTCTGTCACACCAAGCATCGCCGCTGCGGCGAGTGTTTCCGAAGCCGGGTTTGGAGATGTCACCACAGTTCGTTCAACGCCGGCTACCTGGGCCGGAATGGCTGTCATAAGTAGCGTCGAGGGGAGAGGATAGCGTCCGCCCGGCACATAGCATCCCACGGAATCGAGCGGGCGGACCCTCTGGCCTGCCGACATGCCACGCGCGAACGAGAAGTCCCATTCTCCAGGCCGCTGCCGTTCAGCGAAGGCACGGATATTGCGAGAGGCTGTTTCGAGAGCACGCTTGAACTCCCGGGAGACAGAGTCGTAGGCGCCGGCCATCTCGTCGTTGGAAATACGTAACGGCGATTGTTCCGAAAGGTTATCAAAACGTACAGCGTAGCCGCGCAAGGCCGTGTCTCCACCGCTGCGCACCGCTTGAATGATGCGGCGGGCAGCGGGAAGAGCGCGTTCATATGCGAGACTGCGCCGCGCAAAAAGAGCTGCAAGTTGAGCTTGTACGTTGCGGCGCGATGTAGAAATAAGCTTCATCGCTTACAGGACCACCTTGTTCAGAGGGTATTCGACGATTCCGGTTGCGTTTGCGGCCTTGAGCTGAGGTATCACATCGCGAACCACGCCCTCTTCGAGGATTGTGTTCAGTGCTACCCACGCAGGATCGGAAAGCTCAGACACCGTGGGAGAATTCAGGGCTGGCAGCACGGCAAGAACTGCGGCGAGATTCTTCTTTTCGACGTTGAGCATGAGCCCCACGCGGCCCTGGGCCGAAATCGCGGCGTTCAGCATCAGGGCGAGTGTCTCGATCTTTCTCCGCTTCCATGCGTCCTTGTAAGCGTTGCGGTTGGCAATCAGGTGTGTCTCGCTTTCCATCACCGTGTCGATAATGCGCAGGCGATTCGCGCGGAGGGAGCTGCCGGTTTCGGTCACTTCTACAATGGCATCGGCCAGCGTCGGGGGCTTGACTTCGGTCGCGCCCCAGCTGAATTCCACTTTTACCTGGACGCCTTTGGTAAGGAAGTACCGCTTCGTGACCTCAACGAGTTCGGTGGCAATGATTTTTCCGTCAAGGTCTTCGGCTTTTTCAAAGGGAGAATCCTCGGGAACGGCGAGGACCCAGCGCACTTTTGTGCGGCTCTGCTTGGCGTAGGTGAGGCTGGTAACGCTCTCAACGTCGAGTCCGCTCTCAACCACCCAGTCAATGCCGGTCAGGCCTGCGTCGAGTACACCGTGATCGACATATCGTGCCATCTCCTGTGCGCGGATGAGCATGCACTCGATCTCAGAGTCATCGATCGAAGGAAAGTAGGATCGGCCATTGGCGAAGATACGCCAGCCGGCACGCTCGAAGAGAGCAATAGTCGCATCCTGCAGGCTGCCTTTTGGGATGCCAAGGCGAAGCTTGTTTGCCATCAGCGCACCGCCTCTTCAACTTTCGCTGGGAGAGCAATGGGGCGCGTGAAGCAGCTCACGGTTCCCTCGTGGCAGACCAGGCCGTCTCCCTCGACGTGCACGCGAAAGAGCAGCGTGTCCTGGTCGCAGTCGGTGGCTGCGGAGATGACCCGCAGCCGGTTGCCGCTGGTTTCGCCTTTTGTCCACAGTTTCTGGCGCGTGCGGCTCCAGAAAGTAACGAAACCAGTCTCCAGGGTCTTGCGATAGCTCTCATCGTTGAGAAAGCCGACCATGAGCACTTCTCCAGTGCGGGCGTCCTGCACAATGCCGGGGACCAGCCCGTCCATCTTTGCGAAATCGATTCCTGCTTCGGTCATCGTCTTTTCCTGTGTGTTGTTTTAGGGGTCAAAATGCGAAAAGCCCGCCAGTGCTTTCGCCGGCGGGCTCTTTCTCAGGATCCTTATTGCTTGTGGCTATTAGCTCAGGCCACGCAGATCCGCCGGCACGCTCGTCACGCGATGATGGTGATGATGACGATGGTGGACGCGAATCTGCATCTAGAGAGAACCTAACTTGTCGTTGAGATGCTGTCAACTTGGCTTGGGAGGTCCGTACCAAGCGCTTCTGCAACCGCGCTGGCGAGCTGATGGAGGCTGAAGGGCTTTTCGAGGCAAACCGGAGGTGCGACACCATGAGGAGTAGCCAGTAATTCATTCGCCGCTCCCTGTTGGCCGGACATGAAAATCACTTTGGTCTCCGGACGCTGCTCCCGAATCTGCTCTGCCAGCATGTCACCGGGGAGATCGGGAAGGATAAGATCACAAATTACCAAATCGAGTTCGCGGGTAAGGCTGCGTAACCATTTGAGGGCGACTTCCGCACTTCCGCACGCGATAACCTCATAACCGCGCGCGTTCAGGAAATCTTGGATCATTTTGCGCAGCTCGTCCGAATCCTCAACGAGAAGAACAAGCCCACCGTTGCCGGTAGCCACCTCGATGCCACCGGGAAGTGCCGGGATGAAAATATCGAAGCGCGTGCCCTCACCCGGCGCGCTCGTCAGGCGAACGCCGCCGCCCCCCTGCTGCACGATCGCGAGAACGGACGCGAGACCAAGACCCGCATTTTTGTTTCTGGATTTGGTTGTGAAGTATGGCTTAAAGGCCTGGAGGCGAGTGTCCTCGTTCATGCCATGGCCATTGTCCTCGACTACGAGGTGTACATACGACCCGCGGGTTAGGCCAAGTTCGACATCATCGACGCCCAGAGATTCGTTTTGGGTCGAAACGACGAGTCTGCCGCCATCGGGCATGGCCTCGTGCGCATTTACAGCCAGATTCAATATGAGCTCGCGCCACTGTCCAGCGTCGGCGAACACCGGTTGTAGATCAGGGTCGAAATCCATCTCGAGTTCGACATGCTTACCTAGCAAAACTCTGAGGGTATCGGCCTGTTCGCCAAGCACGCTGTTCAGGTCGAGCTTCTCGCGTCTGGTTACCAGATTGCCGCCCAGAGTTAGACGCTGACGGGCAAGCTCCTGAGCGCTGCGCACGGTCTTCGCGATCAGGTTGATTTTCTGCTCAGGATCGCCTTCGCCCTCCTGCAATTGCTCGGCGACGGCAAGAATTACAGTGAGCAGGTTGTTGAAGTCATGGGCTATCGAGCCCGAAACCTGTCCTGTCAGATCGAGGCGGAGATCGCGTCCCCCTATCGGACGCGCCGCCAGGTCGCGAACAATAAAAAATCTGGAAGCTCTTCCGCTCCAGAGCAGAGGAAAGGAGTGGACCTCGACGGGGAGAATGGTGCGGTCGGGAAGAATATGTTCGGCGTATGTGTCTGAGGCCGGGCCGTCCAGTTTGGCGTCCAGTAACTTGCCAAGCTCCACACGCCGATTTCCCGACACAATCTCCTCTACGCCACGCGTTCGCAGATCTTCGCGGCTCATCTGGTATTTAGCGATTGCTGCAGGGTTGGCCTCGACGACACGCTTCGACTCGCAGTCAAGCACAAACATTGGCCAGGGAGCCGCTTCGACCATTTCTTTGCACATCTGCGCCGGCCAGGGCGCAGCTTGTGGCATGTCATCAGCAGCAGATACTGGCTCTTGCGATAAGGGAATTTCGTTCATGCCCCTGAATTCTCCGCAACATGCAACCAGAGAAAATACTGCAATGCCTTTCGGCGAAATTGCCCATTAGCGGATTTCTGGAAGTCGAGGACACGGATCGCGTCCAACCGGCCTTCCTCAGGGCCAACACTATGCTTTGACAATT
>Ga0335075_10003100_pt1 | contig 26587 bp, 21 predicted proteins | sample Lox_Sample_24_FD_206723 | JGI IMG/M metagenome (GOLD analysis project Ga0335075, IMG submission 206723) | Soil microbial communities from Loxahatchee National Wildlife Refuge, Florida, United States - Lox_Sample_2.4 | ecosystem: Environmental > Terrestrial > Soil > Wetlands | place: USA...
GACGCCATCCCAGACGCCCGGCCAAAACGATCGGACACCAACAGCTTAGCGATTCTGGAGCCCCACCATGCTCCCGGCACTGACGGAATACGGCCAAATCGAATACGGAGGGTTACCGGTAATCCTCGCACGTCGTAGGGCAATCCTGCGCGTTTGGACTAGCGTCTCTGCGTCGAACCGGTGTCGGCCCACCTGCTGGGCCTCCGGAACACCGGGCAAGGCAACAATCCGACGACGGCGGCGACCGGCCGCCGTCGTCGAGACGGGTTCCTGAACTCCGGGAAACTTAAGCCTCTGCCGCGCAGGAGTTCCTAGCCACGGGGTGTCCGTCTGGCCTGTCCAACGATGTTCGCGCTGCGGCTAGGACCAGGCTTGCCGGTCCTAGCCCAAACAGTGCTCACCTGACCGCAGGTGGTACGGCGGCGGACGCGACGGGGGGCCGAAGAACCGGCCTTGAACCCCGCGGGCGGCTGGGCGGGCAAGCATTCCACAACTTGCGGGCGCCGTGGACCCGATGGTTGTGCTCCCACAACCCGAGCTTGGTCACAGCTGGGCGGTCGCTCCCGCGAGCCGAAGCCGGGCCGGCGACGTCGACGCTGCCCTCACGCATCGCGAACCGGGATCTTGGTGGACCGCACCGTCAAGTTGGCGACCGTGCCCTGATTCCGGCCGGCTTTCAGCATCGGGCGGTCGCGGTCAGTGCGGGACTGGGTCTTCGCGCGGGACACACTGTGAGCCGATGGCAGCCAAGCGTTGGCGTCGCAGCCGCTGCCGCGTGCGTGCAGGGGCTGTTATCCGGGACTAGGGTCGATGTGGTGCGTGTTTCAGCGGCCGCCGAGGCAGCTCATGTGATTGGGGTGGAACGGCTGCTGGCAAGCTATCGATCCATCCCCGCGACGGCGTCGGTCCGGCTTGCCAAGCCGACCTCGAATCTGTTTCGTGCTCGCGCGAAACGCGACGCACCCGGACTGGACACCTCGGGGCTGACCAATGTCATTTCGGTCGATCCCGAGGCCTGCATCGCCGATGTGGCCGGCATGTGTACGTATGAAGATCTGGTGGCCGCGACCTTGCCATACGGTCTGTCGCCGCTGGTCGTGCCACAGCTGAGGACCATCACTCTCGGCGGCGCGGTTACCGGGCTGGGCATCGAGTCGGCCTCGTTTCGCAACGGTCTACCCCACGAGTCTGTGCTGGAGATGGACATCGTCACCGGGGCAGGCGAATTGCTCACCGCGTCGCCCACACAACACTCCGACCTGTACCGAGCATTCCCGAATTCGTATGGAACGCTGGGGTATTCGACGCGGTTGCGGATCGAGTTGGAGACGGTGACGCCGTTTGTAGCGCTGCGGCACGTCCGGTTCGGATCGCTTGACGACATGGTGTCGGCGATGGACCGCATCACCGAGACCGGCGGATTCGCAGGAGAGCCGGTAGATTACCTCGACGGTGTGGTGTTCAGCGCCGACGAGAGCTACTTGTGCGTGGGGGCGCGTACCACCACCCCGGGACCGGTCAGTGATTACACGGGACAACAAATCTATTACCGGTCGATCCAGCATGATAGCGGCGTCAAAGAAGACCGGTTGACCATGCAGGACTACTTCTGGCGCTGGGACACCGATTGGTTTTGGTGCTCACGCTCCTTCGGCGCGCAGAACCTGCGGGTGCGGCGCTGGTGGCCCCGCCGCTATCGGCGCAGCAGCTTTTACTGGAAGCTGGCGGCCTACGAGCAGCGTTTCGACATCGGCAACCGGATCAAGAAGCGCAAGGGCCTCTCGCCGCATGAACGGGTGGTCCAAGATATCGAGGTGGAGATCGGTCGGGCATCCGAATTCTTAGAGTGGTTTCTCAGTTCCGTGCCAATCACTCCGCTCTGGCTCTGCCCTCTGCGAGTGCGCGACCAGGCGGGCTGGCCGCTGTATCCGATCCGCCCAGGCCGCAGCTACGTCAATATCGGGTTCTGGTCGTCGGTGCCAATCTGTGCTGCCGAGGACGCGACGAACCGGCTGATCGAAGCAAAGGTCGGCGCACTCGACGGCCACAAGTCGCTTTACTCCGGCTCCTGTTACACGCGGGAGGAATTCGACGAACTCTACGGCGGGGATGCGTACAAGACGGTCAAGAAAACCTACGATCCTGATTCGCGTCTCCTCGACGTCTATGCAAAGGCGGTACAACGACGATGACAAAGGCACGGGCGCCCGCGACGAACAGCAAGTTGAGGTTGACCGAGATTCCGGCACGGGACCGGTCCGCGTGACGCTTAGCCGCTACCACTATTTGCGCAGCACAGTTTAGTCGCAACTGGGCAGCAGGTGGCTTTCGTCGGCGTCGAGCTGCATATCGAAGACGGTGAGCAGCGCAGCGGTGCCGGCGTACATCCCGGCCAGCGACACAAGATCGATGAGAAGTCTCACGCCAAATAGTGACACGGCGGCGTTATAGGTTGTCGCACTGACTGTGCGGGCGGTGAATGCCTCGCGGATCAGCTCGACTACGGTGCCAAACGGCGCCTCGATATCGGCGCTGGGCACCCGGAATTTGATCCCGTCAACGATCAGTTGCGGCACCCCGACGCGCAGTGCTTCGCGTTCGTGTGCTGCCCACTCGAACGCGTTGTCAAATTCACGGGCGACGGCCAAGATGCAGACCTCGCGTACCGGTTCACCGAGGTCGGCGCCGTGCCGCAGGTAGGTGTCCAGCGGTCGATACAAGTCGGCTAATTTGGGGCTGTGCAGCCAAAGACCGGCGGGCCCACGCAGGCCCCGTAGCATCGCGTCGGACGTGTAGAAGTCAAATAATTTCTGGCCGTCGGTGTCGAGATCATCACGGCGTACCAACGGAATTCGGCATCCCGATTGCGGATCTATATCTGCTGGGCTCATCTTGTATTCCTGTCGTGTCGGGTGCATATCGGGGTCTGTCGTTCACCATGTGCGGGATGTGCCCGGAAATTGAAGTGATGTTGGGCGCACGGGTGGCCAATGTCGTCCCGGGTCCACCAGGCTCATCGGGCCTGGGCCTCGTCCTGGACTTTCATCTGTGGCGGCATCGGATCAGACCGGCCCTGACCCTGTATCCCTTTCACTACCGGTCCGAGTGGGAGGTGAGGGTCAAGGTCCAATCCAGCGTCACGAAGGGCTCCTCGACGCTCGTCCCGTCTAGGGCGACGGCGGGCTCCTGGCGTAGGAAATCGCTCCGCAGAGATGTCTGCGCCGCGAATGACGCCGCGCTGGCGAATCCCACGATCACTGCATGCGACTCGACGTGAAACCATTGGCCCCGAACGGGATTGGCGCATTCTATCCGCCGACGAGAGACGTTTGACAACCACCGCGCGCTCACCGCTCCAGTGACCCGATCACGCAAGTGAAGTCGGTTTGCCGTCTTATGGCCGCCACCAGGGTCGTAGGGGTAGTGAGGTGTCGATTCCGCGGTCGTTGAGTTTGGTTGCGAGGACTTGGTGTAGTTGGATGACGTTGTTTTCGAAGCCTAGTCGTGAACCGGCGAGGTAGAGGCCCCAGATCTTGGCGGTCACCAGACCGACTTCGGCGACGACGTCGTCCCAATTCGCTACCAGGTTGGCGCACCAGTCGCGGATGGTCATCTCGTAGTGGTGGCGCAGGTTTTCCTCGTGCAGCACCTCAAGGCCGGCGTTTTGCATCTCGGTGATGATGCGTCCCGAGCCGGTCAGTTCCCCGTCGGGGAAGACGTAACGGTCCAAGAACGGGTCTGCCTCGAACTTTCTGGTGTTCTCCGCGCGGGTGATGCAGTGATTGAGCAGCAATCCCCCGGTACGCAACTTGGACTTGAGGAAGCCGAAGTACGCCGGATACTGTCCGACCCCGATATGTTCGGTCAGCCCGATCGAGGAGACGGCGTCAAAGCCGCTCTCGGGGACGTCGCGGTAGTCACACAGTCGCACCTCGGCCAGCTCGCCCAGCCCGTCGGCCTCGATCGCCCGTTGCGCCCACTTGGCCTGCTCAGCCGAGAGGGTCACACCGATGACGTGCACGCCGCGACCGGCAGCGTAGCGCGCCATGCCGCCCCAGCCGCAACCCACGTCCAAAAGCCGCTCACCGGGCTGCAGGTTCAGCTTGTCGAAGTTGAGCCGATACTTGTTCTGCTGGGCTTGGGCCAGCGTCGCCGATTCATTCGGGTAGACCGCGCAGCTGTAGGCCATCGACGGCTCGAGCACCAACTCGTAGAACCTATTGGACACGTCGTAGTGGTAGCGGATCGCTCGGGCATCGCGAGTCCTGTTGTGCCGCAACCCGTTGGCGATGCGGCGCCAGCGGGGCAGGGCCTCCTGCGGCGGTGGGGCGATCGGCTTGAGGTGCTCAACACCGATCGAGCGCACGATGTTGGCCAGCACCCGCGCCGGTGGACGGTCGAAGTCAAGCGTGTCGGTCAGCGCCTTGAGCAGCTGGTAGGGATCGCCCGGATGCACACCGCGGACTTCAAGGTCACCCGAGACATAAGCCCGGGCCAAACCCAGTTCCCCGGGCGCAGTGACCAGGTAGGTGGTGCCCCGCGCCGTCCGCAGATCAAGACCCAGGCTCGCCTCCTCGGCTCCCGCGCTGCTGCCGTCATAAGCAGTGAACTTCAACGACGACCGCCGCCCACCCGTCACAATTTCCAAGACCTCAGCCAGGCTCAACTTGCCCGTCCTGCAGGTGCCTGTGCCCCTGCCCGTGGTACGGGTGCGTTGGTTTACCGTCGTCACCGTATTAACACCGCCTTTGCGCATCGAAGTCGACGAGATGTCATGTTCCCTCGCCAGAAATCCCAGGCCATTGTTACAGCACCCTGGCGCTGAAGCCTCGGCTTGTTCTGCGGGGCGGAATCCACAGGTCAAAGGCTCGTTTCGAGGCCGCTTCCGCGTCGTCGCCGCGAGGATTGTATTGCGGGCGCCGCGAGGATCGTATTGCGGGGAGTCGTCCTCTTCTCGCTCAGCGGACGGACGCTTCGGCGGCAGCAAACAAGCGTAACTGGCCGTCAGGGTGAGGATGTCCACCCGCAGCACCGATTCGTGGTGCAGGTCATTGCGAAACGATGCCGACTCGATACCCAGTCGGCGATTGCCCCGACGAAGGTGATCGCTCCAGTGCTGCGATGGCAGCGCGACCAGCAAACCCACTCCTTGCGGCCGAGGGCCTTCAGCTGATCAAGCAGGTCAGCTCAGCCGCCACGTTTTGATCGGCGCCCAGCACGAGGCCGTCCTTCGCGGTCGATCACCGACCATCAGATCTGTCGGTCCGAGGACTTACCCCAGCACCATCGCGTCCACGGGGTGTTGTAACGCGTTCACAGCTGCTGGGCCGCATAGCGGAACGACACGCGCCGATTGGGGTTGCGGTCAATTAGGGTATGCCCCACGCCAGCGGAACCGCCCGGACCCAATTTGCCAGACCTACGATTCTGCGCAGTACCAGGAAGTTTTGACGAGCGACTACGTGACGCCGGGGGCAGAAGGGTGCACGCATTGTGTCGGAACACCGTGGCGTTGCCGTCGAGACAGTCATCAAGGCGAGTCCAAAATGGTCCGGACCTGCCGATGTCGTGGTGGGTTCCGAGTTCTTTCAGTTTCTACCATTCAAGCGGAGTGAAATTGCAACACATGTCGCAGGTGGAATGCTCAATGCAACGGCATGCGGATTTGCGGGACGTGCTCTGCTGAAAGATCGGCATTCGCTGCGACGTCGTTGGCCGTCAACCGTGCTGGCCGTCGCGGCCGGGATATATTCGGCTGATGTGGTGAGCGGCCTTCTGCATTGGGCGTTCGACACTTGGTTCGATCAGACGAACACCGCCTTTCAGCGGATAATTCGAATCGTTCGAGAGCACCATATATATCCGCAGAAGATATTCAATTACGCCGCTCACGAGGAAGTAGGATTGATGTCGTGGTTTGGCTTGCTGGGCTTCGTGCCGGTGTGCCTCAGCTACATCACGAGAACGAAGCCTGAACGCACCGTCGCGCCAACTGTACTTACTGCAAGCCTGGTATATTCTCTGTCCATAACTTTCTCGCTGGAGCTCCACAAGCAGGGACATCAGTTCCAGCCGGGACGTTTATGCCGCGCGTTGCAGGCGTCTCACGTGATCTTGTCTCCGGAACTCCATATGAAGCATCATGCACGAGAGCACGATGCCTATTATTGTATTGTCAATGGTCTTGGTGACTTAACTCTCGGCAGATTGGGGCTTTTCCGTTTTCTGGAATCTGCAATTACCGCATTGACCGGCGTGAAACCGCGCGAGAACGATCGCCAATGGCGCCGGCGTTTCGGCCGGTGGGTGGCTCCGGATTAGAAGGAGAAGCGTATAAAGTGTTCAACGCCTTACCGCACGCCATTACCGGAGGTGAGTCAGTCAAGGACCTCCGCGCCTCCGAACTCAGCTGTAGTTCATCGGGGCGGCGGCTGCAGATTTGGGTTCGGAGTCGCGGCTCCGGAATCGCCGCGATATACAATTGCAGTCCCGCTCACGGAATACCTTGCCTACGGCCTCGAGGCATTTTGATCAGTTGCGGTGCAGGCGTGCCAGAGCGACGAGGCCGTGCTCGATCGCTGGCATATCCCGTTCTGTCGGACTCGCGGGTGGCTGGCGCGTGCGTCGGTCGCGTAATCTTCGCCGATGTTCGGGCAGCCACTCATGCCGATACCGAATCTCTGGGGCGCCGCAGATTTGGGGCGCCGCAGATTTGGGGCGCCGCCTCATTGCGAGGATGTCGACACGGGCGTCTTAGCTTAGGCAACCATTGACGAGTGCAACACAGGAGCGCTTTGTGGCGACGGTTTCGCGACGCATCAAAGGGGAACACACCGGTGCCCGGCTGCGCCGCTGGGTGGGCGAGTGGGGGCGGGCAGCGCGTGTCGCGTTCGCGCCGCCCAACGTAGCGAGAACCACCGGCGCTATCTACGACATCATCGGCACCCAGAACCTGTTCGGCGAAGAGTCAATGTTCATCAACCTGGGATACTGGAAAAATAAGCCGGCAACCCTGGATGAGGCGAGCCGCGACCTGGCCCGTCTGGTCGCCGAGAGCGGCCACTTCAATGCATCAGACATTATCGTCGACTGCGGCTGCGGCTACGGGGACCAGGACATCTTGTGGATCAACGAGTTTGGGCCTAGGCGCATTACCGGAGTCAATGTGGCGAGCCAACAAGTCGCGATATCCATGCGCCGAGTGGCCGAAGCAGGCTTGGCCGACAGAATCGACTATGTCAACGCGTCGGCCACTGCCCTGCCGCAAGAAGACGCGTCGTGCACAAGGGTTGTCGCGCTGGAATCGGCTTTTCACTTCCCCTCGCGGGTTGAGTTTTTCGCTGAAGCGCTCCGGGTGCTCAAGCCGGGCGGTATCTTGGTGACGGCAGACATCATTCCCAAACGGACGTTCCTGAACGCGCGCTACCGCAAGCAGGTTGAGCGGCTCGGCTGGCGGAGCGCATCACCCAAAGCTGTTCGGCGAGCAGCCAATCGTGAGGCCTACGCAGCCCTGTTGCGCGAAATCGGATTTGCCGAAGCTGAAACGCGGTCCATCGCGGCCGACGTTTACCGGCCCGCGGCCAAGTTCATGTGTAAGCGACTGTTCGCTTCCGACATGAAGTATGTGAACCCGATTTTCCGGTTTTCCTTCACCCCGATCACATTTTGGCTATTCGGTCCGCAGCTCGACTACATCATCGCGGTGGCACGCAAGGCGTAGCCCGAGAACTGCCGCCCCCGCTGAACGCGTCGGCTGTGGGACGCTTCGACAAAGAACGGACCTAACGGCGTCGATCGCATTGCGTCGGTTCAGCTCAGCCAGATTGCCCGAATCTGCCTGCCTTTGTTCGAGAGTCCTTCCTGTGTGCTGCACAACATGACTGCATTCGGCGAAGCTCGCCGGAGCTGCGCCGGGCCTAGGTTGTCCGCTACGCGGGTCTGCTGCTCCCCAACGTCACCCGTCGCCGCTGCGCTGCGGTGCCTGGAGCGCGAGGACGTAGGGACCGAAAGCATCGACTGTTCATCGACATCTAACCGGCCCAGAAGCTCCATCTCGTTCCGCTATGCGGAATCTCTCGTGAAACCTACTGTCGGCATAGATAGAAATGGTCTAAATGAACCAGCACCAAGCGCCGGAACTGACTGTTTGGTATGAGGGATCTGCGCACACCTTCACCGCAGGCGATGACGTGGTGGTCGGCCGCGACGAGCACGCTGATTTGCAGATCGCGGATACGTTGGTCTCGCGTGCACATTTCACGCTGCGGTTCAGCGAGGGCCGGTGGCAGGCCATCGATAACGACAGCCGTAACGGGATATACGCGGGCGGTCTACGTGTGCCCGTCACCGACGTCGAGGACGGCCTGAATATCAACGTTGGCAGCCTCGTCGGGCCGTTGCTGACCTTTGAAGTGGGCTGCCCGGGCTCCGCTGAACGCCCACCCGGGTCGGCCAGCTCACAGGCAACCGCCATCGGCCCGGCGCCCCGCCACCGCGACACGTCGAATCTCGTTACGAGTCTGCGCAAGATCCACTTGCCGGGCGCGACGACCGAGCCACCGCAGGGATCTATCACGATGGGCCGGGACACCGACAACGACATCGTGATCCCCGATCTGTTGGCCTCGCGCTACCATGCGGCACTGGTGTCCACTGCTGCGGGCACCGAGATCCACGACCTGCACAGCATCAACGGCACGTTCGTCAACGGTGCTCCGGTCGATCAGGTGCCGCTGACCGACGGCGATGTGGTGACGATCGGCAACGTCGATCTGGTGTTCACAGGCGGCACGCTGGTCGACCGCTCCGAGACCGAAACCGCCGCCCGCACCGGCGGTCTGGATGTGCACGGCATCGTGTTCACCATCGGGGGCGACAAGACGCTGCTGGACAATGTCACGTTCGCTGCCCGGCCCACCACGCTGACCGCCGTCATCGGCCCGTCGGGTGCTGGCAAGAGCACGCTGTCCAAGCTCATCGCCGGCTTAACCTATCCGTCGGCCGGCGCGGTGACGTTCGATGGCCACGACATCCACGCCGAGTACGCCTCGCTGCGCAGCCGGATCGGGATCGTGCCGCAAGACGACGTGCTGCATGGCCAACTCACCGTCAACCAGGCACTGGGCTATGCCGCAGAACTGCGACTGCCGCCTGATACCAGCAAGGCCGAGCGGCGCGACAAAGTCATGCAGGTGCTCGAGGAGCTCGATCTGACCGCTCAGGCCAATACCCGGGTCGACAAGCTGTCCGGTGGCCAGCGCAAGCGCGCCTCGGTGGCGATGGAGTTGCTGACCGGACCGTCGCTGCTGATCCTGGATGAGCCAACATCGGGTCTTGATCCTGCGCTGGACCGCCAAGTGATGGCGATGCTGAGGCGACTTGCCGACGCCAACCGGGTGGTACTGGTGGTGACCCACTCACTGTCCTATCTCGACATGTGCGATCAGGTACTGCTGCTGGCGCCGGGCGGCAGGACCGCATTCTGTGGTACGCCCAGTGAGATCGGCCCGTCGATGGGCACCAGGAATTGGGCCGACATCTTTTCTGCGGTCAGCGCCGATCCTCAGGCGGCCCACCTTCGCTTTCTTGATCGTGTCGAACCGGCACCGTCACTGCCTGAAACCGAGAAAACCGCCAAATTGGCTGGCGGGACCCACACCAGCCTGCGGCGCCAGTTTTCGACGATCGCGCGTCGACAGGTACGACTTCTGATCGCCGATCGCGGCTACTTCATCTTCTTGACGGTGCTTCCGTTCGTTCTGGCAGTAACGACGCTAATGGTGCCGGGTAACGCGGGTCTCGGTATCGCCGACCCGCACGGCCCCAACCCAAGCGAGCCGACCACGATCACCATGCTGCTCAGCATCGACACCATCTTCATGGGCACGGCGCTTACCATCCGGGATCTTGTCGGCGAGCGAGCGATATTCCGCCGTGAGCAGGCGGCAGGTCTGTCAGCGTCGTCGTATCTGGCCGCCAAGATAGTCATCTACAGTGTCGCCGCCATGGTGCAGACTGCGCTTCTGACTGCCATCGTCCTGTTCGGTAAAGGCTTGCCCACCCGCGGCGCTGTCATACTCGGCAATGCAACATTGGAGCTCTATGTGACTCTTGCCGCGACCGGCATCGTTGCCGCGATCATGGGTTTGGCATTGTCGGCCGCCGCCACCTCACACGATCAAATCCTGCCCATGCTCGTCGTGGCCATCATGTTGTCATTTGTGTTCTGCGGCGGGCTTATTCCCGTCAGCGGCCGCGTCGGTCTCGACCAGGTGTCCTGGCTCATGCCTGCGCGCTGGGGCTTCGCCGCATCGGCGTCCACGATCGATCTGCGGGCCATCGCGCCGCTCACGCCGGCGAATGAGACTTTGTGGACCCACGCGCGCCACTGGTGGGTACTGGACATGACCATGTTATTTGTCCTCGGGCTTGCCATGCTCGTAGTCCTCCGGTGGCGCGCTCGGCTCCGGTAGGTTCACCGATGACGCCGTGGCGCCCGCAATCAATCCCACAATCCCGTCAGCTATCAACGACCCCGAACCGGAGCCGTGGCGCCCCCGTTATCAGCAAGACCGCTGTTGTCGGCGTCAGCGTGCGCCTTCAGCCACTTGCGGAATGGGCGGGTGCGGGCAGGCGGTACCGGCCAGTTTTCCTGTATCGCAGCATTGAACTCGGCGCCCAGCATGATGTCGAAACCGGCAAAGAACGCATACAACATGAGTGCGATGGGCGTGCCCAGCACACCATAGTTGGTTCCGGAACTGGTCTTCCATGCAAGGTAGCCGCGCAAGGCGCAGGTAGCGATCAAGAAGAGCCCCGTCGCAAGTGCTGAGCCCCAGATCAGCCGATGCCATGGCAGCGGTCTCGGCAGCGCCGCCCGGTACAGTGTCGTCACCGCGAGAATCAGGGCGAGGGCCAACACCGGGTAGTTGCCGAAACGTAAGAAGTGGTTCAGGCCATCCGGGAGGGATCTGGCAACTTCGCGAGAACTGAGTACCACCAGGGGCGCGACCGCGATCACGATCACCAGCAGCACAATGTAGAGCAGCAGCGCATATAAGTACTGTCGCAACGGATGGCGCAGTGGGTTTTGGTCGTGCGCCTTCACCACACCGTCCACGTACGCCGAGATTGCCGACGATCCGGCGAACAGCGCGGTCACAAAGCCCAGCGAGACCACCAGGCTGCGCGCACCCTGGCCGATGCTCGCGATGGATGGCTTGATGATCTCGTTGACCACATTCGGGGAGAACAAGCTGACCGCAACCGAGACCAGACGCTCCTCGATCGCGGGCAACGTGTCCGGTCCGAATAACGGTGCGACGTAGGGACAGGCTGCCTAGTAGTGCCAACAACAGCGGTGGCAGCGACAGCACCGACCAGAACGCCGACGCGGCCGCCTCCGTGAAGATCAAGTCCTCGAGGCACTTGGCCAGCGTCCGACGGATGATGGAGCAAACGTGATGACTTCCCGCGATCGGGGCCGGTGCGCCTTCCGGTGTCATGTCGTCCGGCCGGGTCTGCGTAGCCCCAGCCTCGCCATCGACCTGCCGCTCGCGTGCGTGCGGCGTAGCATCCGCCGCGCGGCGCGTCGCTGCTTGGGTTTTTCGCCCCAGACCTCTGGGTGTGCGGCAAGCCAACGGCTGCTACGGACGGAGAAGGGGATGTGAAACAGGTAGGCAAGGTTGACCACGATGATCACGATGTAGGGGTAAAGAAACATAGCCACCGCGCTGATCGCCAACACCGCCAGTGACACGGCCAGATTCGGCCGTACCGTGACTGCGGGCATCTTCCTCATTGGAAGCCGGCTGACCACCAGCGCTGAACACACCGTCAACCAGATAGCCAACAACCACTGGGACGTCCACCAGCCCGCACCGAACTGCACCTTGGCCACCAGCGGAAGGATCGCCATGCCGGCTGCGGCCGGGGCGGGCATGCCGACGAAGAACTCCCGGGTGTAGGCGGGCAAGGTGCCGTCGTCGCGCTCGGCGTTGAAACGGGCCAGCCGCAACGCGATGCACACCGCGAAAAGCAGCACCACGAGCCAGCCCACCGGGGAGGTCGACAGCAACGACACATAGACCACCAACGCGGTCGCTATCCCAAAGTCGATCGCGTCAGCCAACGAGTCGAGTTCCCCGCCCATCCGCGACGACGCGTTCAAGATACGGGCCACTCGGCCGTCCAGCCCGTCGAGGACGGCCGCGACCGCGAGCAACACCACCGAGATGTCCGGCCGACCATCCAACGCAAACTTGATCGACGTCAGACCGGCGCATAAGGCTAGCGCGGTCATCGAGGTGGGTAGGATGTTCCGGCCCACCGCCCATCGGACCGGGCGTCGAGTGCTCATGACGGCACGGTTCGCCCGGCGCAACGATCGAGCGCAGCAATGATGTGTGCCGCTGTGGCCTCGCAGAGACACCCGTCGCTGAAAGTGGCCGTCATGACCACCCGGTCACTATACGGAGCGATTTCACTGGATGAGTTCGCACTTCGTGATCAGACCATCTTTATGTTTCAGACCTTCTTTTTATGTTCAGGCCGCAGTGCACCCTGCGTTCGATGGGGACCCGCACACGGTGTACGCGTCAAATGTGTCAGGAAAAATGCTGCGCTCTAACCGTTTATAAGCGCGGCCCTGTTTCGCTATGCGGAACAAAAACGCCACGGTCGGTGCGAGCTACTTATTTTGAGCGAGTGATTGACGTCGCGACGACGCCCTGCGGGCGAGTCATCTTTGCCAAAGCATGTCGACGCAGTTGATGGACGAAAGGGTCAGATTGAATCTGACGACGGCTGCCGGGGAGCACACCGCTCCCCTCGGGCACGGTACTCACCCGTGGCGGGCACCCTGTGTGGGTGAATCGTGACGGGCGGTCGGGACGACGTCCCGGCTCGGTTGTCTTCGGCGCAGAACACCGCACGCGTGCTCAAGGAATTCAGTTCCGGCCGTCCCGGCGCGCGCGGTGTGACGGAACTCAGTCGCCGGCTGGGCCTGGGCAAAAGCACCGTGCACCGGCTGCTGAGCGCACTGGTGGCCGAAGGTCTACTCGAGCACGATCCAGAGACAAGCAGCTACCGGCTGGCCCTGACCGCCATCGAACTGGGCGCGGCCGTGACCGAACGACTGCACCTGCACGAGGCGGCGATACCCAGCCTGGTGCGTCTGCAAGAGCGCACCCATCAGACGGTAAGCCTGGGCGTCCTGGATGGAAGCGATGTGATCTATGTGGAACGCTTGTTTCATCGCGACGACCAGACACCGGCCACCGCGCATGAGGCGCGCGTGCCCGCGCATTGCTGCAGTAGCGGCAAAGTGATCATGGCGTATTTGCCCGACGGCGCGCTTAATACATTGTTGATGGCGCACCCGCTTTCTGCTCGCACCCGGTTCACCATCACCGACCCGATCCAGCTTCGGCGCGAGCTGCGTATGGTCCGTGCCCGAGGGTGGTCGCGCACCGCGCACGAATACGCAATCGGCCAGGCATCAATCGCCGTCGCCGTGCGCGACCCCGGCAGAGGACAGGTCGTGGCCGCGGTCAGCGTGGCGCGCAAGATGCAGCACTGCCGCGACGATGACATGCGGCCTTACCTCAACGCCACGGTCCTGACCGCGGCAGCGATCGCCCGCAACCTTTCCGATCAAGCTCAGCACGCAAAGGACCGGAAGGTCGCGCACACCGCGCACACTGAGTTGGGGCAAATTGCAGACCGTCGCTGGCTAGCCAAGAGCCGCACGACGGTTGCCTCGTGCGACTAGCTCCGACGAGTTGTTCGCCGTCGAAAGGTCCCGCATCGGGGCAACCCCGATCCGACGAGCTATCTCGCCGAATGTCCAGCCGACATCGGTGGATCAGGATCGCGATAGGCAGGCGAGGAACGTGTGTCAGCTAGAGCGTGCCCGACGTCGGGCTCGAAATGTGCGCCGCGTTGATGGTCCAGTTCAGATGTGAATATCGCGCGATAGCTGCTTGGCCGCTGCGATGGCCAAGCGGCCCAACCCGTCGACTCGGGCCCGCACCTCCGTTGTGGTCGCCACCAGCGAAATCGCCGCGTGAACCCGGCCCTGCTGGTCGCGGACCGGCGCCCCGACGGTAGTCAGGCCACAGAGCAACTCCTGGTCGTTGACCGCCAATCCGAGGCGCCTAACGCCTTCGAGTGCTGAATCGAACGCCGCGACATCGCGAATCGAGGAAGTTGTCCGCGTAGGGAATCCTGCCTTGCGCCGCACCTCAGCGAAGGCCGGATCGAATGCGGCAATCACTTTGCCGGAGCTAGTCAGGTGCGCGGGAAAGCCGTAGCCGACGGACGCCATCGCCGCAACTCGCCCCGGGCCATGCAAGCGCTCGATGTAAACGACGTTCCCGTTGGGCGCCGGTACCGCGAGATGGATAGTGCAACCGGTACGCTGCCGCAGATCCTGCAGTACCGGCAGCGCCTGCTCACGGAGGCCTAGGCGACCGGCCGCCAGCTGGCCGAGCTCGAAAAGACGCAGACCGAGCAGATAGCGGCCGGTTCTCGGGTCACGCTGCACGAAGCCGCGATCGACCAGACTGGTCAGCAGCCGGTGCGCGGTACTCTTGGCAATTCCCAATCGCGTGGCTAACTCGGTAACGCCGAGTTGCTCGACGTCACGGAAACAATCCAGCATATCCAGTGCCGTGACGACAGACTTCAACCCCCCGTCAACAGCCGGCCGACGGCGTACAAAGACGGTGTCCGATGTGCTCATAGTTCATCTCTCAGCCTACACAAGGGGTGCTTTCCATCCGGCCTTTCCGCAAAGAGCGTGCGTTGATATTTTCCTCTGTTCGAACTTGTGTTCACGACGGTTGAGAACCCGGCCAGTCGCGACGGTTGAAAAGTAGGCCACCCGATCAGATTGGATGGGTGATCTCCTTGGAAGACTGGGCGTTGATTCGGCATCTTCATCGCAGCGAGGGTTTGTCGCAGCGGGCCATCGCGCGACAACTCGGCATCGCGCGTGACACGGTGGCAGCGGCGGTGGCCAGCGATGGGCCGCCGAAGTACGAGCGGTCCTCGGTGCCGTCGGCGATCAACGAGGTGGAGCCGCGGATTCGGGCCTTGTTATCGGCCTATCCGCAGCTGCCGGCGACGGTGATCGCCGAGCGGGTCGGGTGGACGGGTTCGATCTCGTGGTTTCGGGAGCGGGTCCGGGCGATCCGCCCGGAGTACCTGTCGGCTGATCCGGTCGACCGGCTCGAGCATCCGCCGGGGCGGGTGATTCAGTGCGATCTCTGGTTCCCCGCATCCAGGATTCCGGTTGGGTTCGGCCAGGAGTCGATGTTGCCGGTGTTGGTGATGGTGGCGGCGTTCTCCCGGTTCATCGCCGCGGTGATGCTGCCCTCACGCCAGACCATGGATCTGGTGGCCGGGATGTGGCATTTGCTCTCGGGCGGCTTCGCCGCGGTGTCTCGTGAGCTGTGGTGGGACAACGAAGCCGGGATCGGGCGTCGGGGTCGGTTGACCGATCCGGTCACCGCCCTGGTGGGCACGTTGGGGTCGCGGCTGGTGCAACTCAAACCCTATGACCCCGAATCCAAGGGGATGGTCGAGCGTGCCAACCGGTATCTGGAGACGTCGTTTCTGCCCGGCCGCAGCTTCGACTCACCGCAGGACTTCAATAATCAACTCGAGCAATGGCTTCCGGTCGCCAACTGTCGCCGGGTGCGGGTCCTCGATGGCCGTCCCATCGATTTCCTCGATGCTGATCGAGCTCAGATGCTGACGCTGCCACCGGTGCCGCCGGTCACCGAAACGGTGACCTCGGTGCGGCTGGGACGGGACTATTACGTGCGGGTGGCCGGCAACGACTACTCGGTGGATCCCAGTGCGATCGGCCAACTCGTCGACGTGACCACCACCCTGGCCCAGGTGACCGTGAGCCGGGCGGGGCGACTGCTGGCTGCACACGAGCGCTGCTGGGCGGCACGACAGACCCTCACCGACCCGGCCCACGTTCTGGCTGCCGCAGCGCTGCGGCAGCGGTTCCAAGCCGGCGCACCACCAGCTGCGGGTGATCACCTGGTGCGCGACCTGGCCGACTACGACCGGGCATTCGGTGTCGACTTCACCACTGGCACAGTCGCTTCCGATGGCGAGGTGGCCTGATCATGGCCGAGGATCCGATGAAGGCCGTCCTGCATTACGCCCAGGCCCTCAAGGCGCCACGTATCCGCGACTCCGCAGCCCGCCTCGCCGAGCAGGCCCGCGACGCCAGCTGGACTCATGAGGAGTATCTGGCGGCGGTGCTCTCACGGGAGGTCGCGGCCCGCGAGGCCTCCGGCGCGGCGACCCGCATCCGCTCGGCGGGGTTTCCGACGCGCAAGTCGTTGGAGGACTTCAACTTCGATCATCAACCAGCGTTGAATCGGGACATGATCGCCCACCTGGGCACGGGGGCGTTTCTGGCCAAGGCATCTAACGTCGTACTCCTGGGGCCTCCCGGGACTGGCAAGACTCACCTCGCCATCGGGTTGGCGGTCAAGGCCGCCCAGGCCGGGCATCGCATCGCGTTCGCCACCGCGGTGGATTGGGTGGCCCGCCTCAAGGCCGCGCACAACGCCGGGCGGCTCCCGGCCGAACTGGTCAAGCTGCGTCGCATCGGATTGCTCGTCGTCGACGAGGTCGGATACATCCCCTTCGAGCAGGACGCCGCCAACCTGTTCTTCCAGCTCGTCTCCAGCCGCTACGAACACGCCTCGCTGATCCTGACCTCCAATCTGCCCTTCGCCCGCTGGGGCGACGTGTTCGGAGACCAAGTGGTGGCCGCGGCCATGATCGACCGCATCGTGCACCACGCCGACGTCCTGACCCTCAAAGGCTCCAGCTACCGACTCAAAGACACCGGAATCGACACCCTGCCCTCCGCCAGAGCCGACAACACGGCACAATAACCACGACCACGTGGCCTACTTTTCACCGTCGCTTCTGGCCTACTTGTCGCCTGCCAGGGTGATGGGACCTCTGGTTTGCCATGAGCATGGGACCGGGTTGTTCCGGTTTCAGGCCGTGCGTTGATAGTGCTCGACGGGGTGGTTGCCGGTCAATCCGACGGAGTCGGAGGGGCCGACTTTTTCGCCCGCGGTTTCTGGCGTTGGCGGTAGGACTCGCCTTCGACGACGAGTTCATAGGCTGCCGATTGCAGTCGGTCCATCGCGGATTGGGCCAGCAGGGGGTCGGCCATCATGGTCAGGATTTCGGGGGGTTCGCGGTTGCTGGTGATGATGGTCGAGGCGGCGCGGTGGCGTTCGACGATGATCTCGTAGAAGTCGGTGGTTTCGGCGGCCTCCAGCCGGTGCAGCGCGAGGTCGTCGAGGATCAGTAGCTCGACGCGGTGCAGTTTGCGCATCTCGTCTTCGTAGCTGCCGTCCAGGCGTGCCTCGCGCAGCCGTTTGAACAGTTTGTCGGCCCGCTCGTGGTGCACGCTGTGATGCCGCCGTACTGCGATGTGTCCTAAGGTGTTGGCCAGGAACGTCTTTCCCACTCCAACGGGTCCCATGACGAGCACGTTGTAGGCATCGGCGAGGAACCGCAGCGAGGTCAGCTCGCCCCACAGCTGCTGATCGAAGTGAGCGCCGGTGGAGTCGTCCCAGGCCTGCAACTGCATCGCCGGGTCGAGGTGGGCGGCCTTGGCTCGGCGGGCAGCGGATTCGCGGTCGCGGCGGGTGACCTCGTCGGCGAACAACAACTCCAGAAAGTCGTGATGGGGCAGCCGGTCGGTGCGGGCCAGCGCCAGCCGTTCGGGCAGCGTGTCGAGCAGCTGGCCGAGTTTGAGGCGGCGCATCAACGCCTTGAGCTCACCGGAGACCTCGATCGGCTTGACCGCCGGGCTGGCATCGGGGCGGGCGGGGCTCATGAGGGTCGCCGGATCGAGAAGTCCGACCCGTCGCGGACAAACCGAGACGCCTGCGCGGGCGGTTTGGGTATGAGGGGCAGTTGTTCCCCGCCGCCGCGGGTCAGGATTCGCTCGATCAAGCCGACGTCGATCACCTCGGCATCTAAGGCCCGGCGGCAGGCGTCCTCGACCGCAGCGGCGCCGTGGCGGCGCACTAGCCCCAGCAGCCGGTAGACCTGACGCATCTTGGTCCACGGCAGCGGATGCTCGAGCACCGCGGTGGCGTAGACCCCCACGTGGGCGCCGTGGGAGGCGGCCTTGCGTTGTAGCGCAGTGAAATCCCGCATGGCATAGACCGACACCTCAGAGGGAAGATCGGCGGGATCGGTGTGCCGACGTCCCGGCGCCATCACCGGATGGACCTTGATCAACTCCCCGCGCCAGTACAGCTTGACCGCGTGCACGTCGGCGCGGGCCTCGATCCGCTGGCCCACTAGTTCGCCGGGCACGCTGTAGAGCGCTTTGGCGATCTGCACATGCCGGTCGGGGGCGACCTTTGGATGCGTCCAGACCGGGATGTCAAACACCGCTTCCGGTACTGGCCCCAGCGCGGGCAGTTCCTCGGCAGTGAACACCTCGGCCGGCCGCAACCGCGTGGTGCCGTGGATGCGCATCCCGGCGGTGTCAGCGCACCACGCCTCGGCGCGGTTGCGGCACTCGCTCAGATCCCGGAAGTCCTCTCCGGCATAGAAATTCGACCGCACATACTGCACCATGCGTTCCACCCGCGGCTTGTCTTTTGGGCTGCGCACCCGGGCGGGGTCGACGGCGAACCCACGAGCCTGGGCGTACTCGCGGAACGCGTCATTGAGTCGGGGATCAGTCGCGTGGGCGGTGGTGACGATGGCTTTCATGTTGTCGGGGATCGCCACGGCGAACACGCCACCGAAGAACACCCACGCCGCTTCGAACCCGGCGATCACGTCGTTCAGGGTCTGGCGGTAGGTGGGCCAGACGAACATGTGCCGGGAGTACACCGCGGTGAAGATCAACCCGTGCACCACCCGGCGGCGGCCATCGCAGGTGTCGGTGAGCATCCCGAGTCGGCCGAAGTCGACCTGCACCTCCGCGCCGGGCTCGCAGTCGGCCACCGGTACCGTGGCGTGGCGGCGTCCGAAGTCCAATTCAGCTGTGGCGTAACGGTTTAACGTCCGATAGGACACCACGACCCCGCGGCGACCCAGCAGGGTGTGGATCTTGGTCAGCGTCAACCCATCTTTGAGCCACGCCTTGATCTGCTCATGCTCGGCGGCGATCGTTTCCCACGCCTGGCTCTTGCCGGCCGGCCGGTGCGGGCGCACCCCGGCGATCACCGCCGCGATCAACTCTTCGGTGAGCTGACCACCACCGCCGTCGCGGTCCAGCCCACTGGCCCGGGCCCGGTCGACATACCTACGTACGGTTTTGCGGTCGGTGCCCGATAGCCGGGCCACCTCCCGCAACCCCAACCCCTGCAACCACAGCCGCAGCATCTCCACGATCTCGATCACCGATACCTCCCGGTAGCTCATCAGGCCAATACAGCGGCCCAATAACCGGAAGAACCCACGCCACGCCGGGGTGGTCCCATAACTGGCAAAACAGCCAGCCAGTGGTCCCATCAATGGCAAACAGGTGGTCCCATCCTCATGGCAAAACCAGCCCTGAAGTGGTCCCTTTCACCTGGCAGCCGACAGTGCGCGACCACCCTCGGGCACGGACCATACGCAGCTCGCGCCGAAGCTGGATCGGGTCGGTGATGGTGAACCGGGTGCGAGCAGAAAGCGATGCTGCGCGATCATGACATCGGCCTGGACGACGACAACTATTCGGCGCATCTAGCCGCGGTGGGGCGCGGCATGCTGGCGCGCGCTGACATGGAATGGGTGCAGGCGTTCTGCGACCGGTCCACACCGTCGCTGACACCGCAGTTGGGCCAACCCATCAGCACTGTCTTAGCCCACGTGTATGTAGGCCGCGAAGCGTCGCCGACGCGAAGGTGCTGCGGCGCAAACGAATCCACATCGACGGGCTACCGATCGATGCTGAAGCGCACGTACGCGACCTCGGTCACTACCACGCGGTACTCGGAATCGAATCTCGACCGCGGGGTCGCCTGATGGGCGCCACCAAGAACACCACCGCAGGCCAGAGCGTGACGGCCGAGAAAGCCTACTTCTCCCGGCGTGCCCCAGGCCCCCACCCTGCGTGAGCTCATCACCGAGGTTGGCCGAGCGGGCGCGGACCGAGACCTGGTCTTACGAGGATCACCTGGCCTCCCACGGCGGGGAGGGCGCATCCGCGCTGCACGCTGTGCCCGCGCGAAAATTGTTGGAAGAGTTCGATTACGACCACGAGCTGCAGCGACGAATACCGTCCCGCTGGCCGGAGTAGCGTCGATGCGATCACTGTCGGTGGGAGCGCACCCCGGCGCCGGCGAGCACGCGTGCTAACCACCGTTAGCCGGTACGACATCCGATCGAATTCCGGCGGACATAAGACGGTCGGCCTGGCGGAAACGAGCGGTCCGGATAGGTCATCCGCACGTTCGATGAGGCCCTTGACCACCAGCGCGCTTGCAGCTGATCACCACGGCGGCGAAGGTCGCTATACTCACCAGCCCTGGACGCGCAACAGAGGCTCTCAACGAGCGCTTCCGCAACTTATCCCCCGCGTGTTCGTGCGATCTCATGGCGAGTGTGGCGACGCTGTGCGGCTTGCTGGTAGAGCCGCCCGGCACGGTAGGACGATCGCACCAACGGCCCGGCGAGCACTCCGGCGAACCCCAACCCCTCAGCGTATCGCGAGTACTCGACGAACTCCTCCGGCTTAACCCACCGCTCGACGGGGTGGTGCCGCACCGACGGTCGCAGGTACTGAGTGATGGTGACCAGGGCGCAACCGGCGTTACATAGATCAGTCAAAGCGGTGTGCACCTCCTCGGGTGCTTCACCCAGGCCCAAGATGAGGTTGCTCTTAGTGACCAGACCGAAGTCGTCTGCCGCGCGAAGCACATCCAGACTGCGCTGATAGGAGAAGGCGGGACGAATGCGTTTGAAGTTACGCGGCACAGTTTCGATGTTGTGCGCCAACACATCCGGGCCTGCCTCGAAAACCTCCAATAGCCGGGCGGAATCGCCGTTGAAATCGGGAATCAACAATTCGACACCGGTCGACGGGTTGAGCCGCTTGATCTGGCGAACGGTCTCCGCGTACAGCCAGGCACCGCCGTCGGGCAAGTCGTCACGCGCGACACCGGTGACAGTCGAGTACCGCAGACCCATCGACCGCACACTCTCGGCAACACGCCGCGGTTCGTCGCGGTCCAGCTCGGCGGGTTTGCCCGTGTCGATCTGGCAGAAGTCGCAGCGACGGCTGCACACCTCACCACCGACTAGGAAGGTGGCCTCGCGGTCCTCCCAGCATTCGTAGATGTTGGGGCAGCCAGCCTCCTCGCAGACCGTATGCAATCCCTCGCGGCGGACCAGACTTTTCAATTCGGCGTACTCCGGTCCCATCCGGACGCGAGTCTTAATCCACGGGGGCTTGCCTTCGATCGGCGACTGCGCGTTACGGACCTCGATACGTAGCAGTCGACGGCCGTCGGGATCTGCGATCATCGTTGCGCTCCGAAAAGGTTTGTCAAATCTCCCACCCACCGGAGTTCCGAATCCAGCCTGGGAACACGACCTCCCCGCGCAGCGCCGACACCAGAACAGTGTTTGCTAGCACACGATTCAGTGTGCTGGCAAACACCCCACCTTTGGCTGGCAGCGCGATATGTGCCCAGCGTAGGCGCATGCGTAAGGTGTCAGCCCAGCCGGAACCTGACCAGGCCCTTATGAACGATACCCAAATCCGCGATTGTCTGGTCTGGCTGCGGCTCAATCGGATCATCATCCAACCGCCAGTCCGTGGCGGCATCGGCCCGATAGTCTGGGTCAGTGCCAGCCCAGGTGTCGATCATCTGGGTCTTGAAATCCGACCATTTCATCGACTTGGGTACCCTGAAACAGGCTGGCACAGGCACGAAGATCTGGTCGTCCCAATGCACATTAACCAACTGGTCCTCGCCGAACAGCTCCTGTCGATCAGCTGCCGGAAAATCGTAGGCCCCAAGCGTTCTCATCTCGGTCATGCCATAACTCCCGCCGGTGCATGCCACTTCGCCCAATTCTCGGCCTCCCGCGAGGTGGTGTACTCACCGGAGTCGTGCGGCGTCATGCCATACCATTCGAGCACTTCGGGAATGGTCGCGCCGCCGCAGTTGCCCTGGTAGATCTGGTGCACGGGCAATAAGGCCTGGATATACTTCTTCGGCTCGCGCTCGAAGATCGACTTACAGAACTGGGAGCAGAAGTTGTAGCGCTCCCCGCCGTATTCGCCGTGGAAGGTGACTATCTTCGCCGGGTTCCCGGGCTCCGGGAACGCGGCCGGGATCTGACAGATTTGGCACAGCATCGGCAGACCACCGACAAAGAACCGGTTTCCGTCTGCCTGCATCCGCGCGGCCTTCTCCCACAACGGCCGGAAGTGCTGGTCGAAGGTGCCGGGGTATTGCGCCGACATCCAATCCAGCTCCTCCGCTTGCGGGATCGTAGTGGTGAACACCGCCGCGTGCGAGAACTGGTAGAACACCCAGTACAGGGCGTGGCTCAGGTATGTTTTCTCGGCGATCGCCTGGTCAACCCCGGTCGGCGGCCGGATGCCGTAATACTCCAGGTCGGGGAACAGCCCCTCCAGCATCTGCTGCTCCAGATAGAGCTCGAAGGCCTCTTGCCAGCTCATCACCTTCCTCGGCAGCAGGTAGTCCTGCATCATCGCCACGAGGCCAAGGAATCGGTACCCGCGCCAGAACCACTTGTCGAGCCAGCCCTGCACGATCGGCACATTGTCCTCGTCCTGCTCCAGGATAAACTTGATCACCTCGAGACCCAGCGTCATGTGCCGGCTCTCGTCGCTTTGCGCAGAGAAGCCGGCGCTCATGACGGAGAGGTCGCCGTTGAAGCTGGCGCCACTCATGAACGGTACGAACAACAGGTTGGTGAGGAAGTACTCGAAGCTGAACGAGATCGCCGTCAAGAACTCAAACGGCCCCGCCGAAAGCGCGTCGTCGAAATATGACTTGGACACACTGAGGTACCACACCTTTTGCAGCATGCGTTCCGGCGAGTGGAAGCCGTCGTAGTACTTGTTGTACATCGACACCGAGTGCGTCTGGGTCTGTGCGTGTCGCAGTTCGTCGATGGACTGGAACAGATTCGCGCAGCGGGGCCCCGGACCATCGAGCGCTCGCGCAATGTAACCGAAGTGACGATGCACGTTGTACTCCTGCGGAGTGACGGCCTGGCGGAACAGCTTTATCGCGGCCAGGTAGCGAGGATCGCTGATCTGCAGGTGGCCCTGTCCCTGTGCCAGGGTGTCGAACCCCGCGTAGAGCCTCTTGTCTTTCTCGGACTGGTATTTGGCGTACGCGTCGACAGTCAACCGGAAGGGATCCTCCCAGGCATCCCAGTCGTGGATCTTAATTCCCTCGAACCTGGTGTGCGGGTAGAGCTCCTCCTTCGTGACAAACGACGGTTGCCAGTCCAGATCTCGGGTGAGCAGCTGATAGCGCTCGCGCATCGATGCTTTAGCCATGTTTTTCCTTCCCTAACGGTCCCACTTGATCAGAAATTCGCCTTTAGCCTGCTCTGCTGGTCTCGCCGACCGAGCCCGCAGACAGAGCAGATCGGTCCTGCGCCTATCCGGTCATGACCGAAGTCCCCCCGGCACGCTGACGGGGACACCGATCTTCTCGAGGTTCGTCACCAGCTCCGAGGCATAGCGCGTGGCTGCGGACCCGATCGAGGTCGACTGGAAGTTGCCCTCGATGTCCTCGGCCAATATGTGCACCGCCTCCTGCGCCTGCGGATACCAGCGATCGACGATTGCACCAAGCGCCTTGCGGTTCGCATCGCCGTACTGCGGGTCACCCGCCCACGCCTTCAGCAACGGCGTCAGCCACTTCTTCTGGTCCGTGTACCACTTGTTGAAATGCTGTGCTACCAGGCTGTAGGCCATCGCGCCGCGCAGTAGCGCGCGCTCATCGCAGTGCTGGTACAGCAGCGGGTACAACTGTGCGTCGACCAGTTCGAGCGCTAACAGTCCGTCCGCCCAGTCGGGCGCGATAAGAGCTTCCTCGACGAGCTGACGCAGCCCCTGCATGTAGGGATTTTCCAGCCAGTTGCGCTTGGCCTCGGCCAGCTTGTCGCCGGAGCCGCCACCCATCGCGAGCCCGATCATGCTCAGCATCTGTGCGTTGCCCAGCCGATCAAGCGCCGCTAATGCCATTGGCGTGCTGATGGTGGAACCCCAGGCGAACCGGCATGCATTGATTGAAATCATCTGCGCGGCACCTTCATAGTGGCGCAGCGGAATGAGAGTGTTGACCACCATCCCGTGCCAGTTCTCGGGCAGCCGCGAAAACAGGTCGCGACTCTCGATGTACTTGAGGTCCGCGCCGAAGCCCTCGTAGAGTTCGGCCCGCGCGTCCACGAACGGGTGGTAGTAGTACTGTCGCGGGTCGGTGTAGTCGTAAGGGTCGGTGAGCTTTAGCGCCGAGTAGTCGGGATCGTAGATTTCGTGTTGGGGATCCCACAGCGGGCGATAGTGGAAGCCCCCAGTTTGCTGAATTTCAAAGGTTGCTTCCTGATACCGGGAGGCGGGCTTGTCGCCGAAACGGTCGATCACGGACTGGTAACTGTTGCGCAACGGTTCGATGTTCTGAGTCCGAAGCTCGTAGCCCATGTCTGCTCCTATCCGAGCCGAGTTAGTGAATATCTGTCGGTCAGTGGTTGAAATCTGCGCCCCCGAACTCGACCGAAAGCCGGGTGAGCCGTTTGGCGTCGATCGTGTGCCAGCATTGTGTCCAGTCGGGATAACCCGGGCAAAGTGATGTTCCGTCGACAGGAACGGCGAGTGTTAATGCGCGTCGACCAGTTGATGGTGTCAGCTGAACCGCGGACCGGCGGACCGGCCGCGGAGAGTGCGATCTGCGCTGGCGAATCAACTTGTGCGACAAACACTTCGGCCAACTGTCAACGGCAATGTAGCGTGCTCAGGTTGTCACGCAATCTTCCTCGGATCTAGTGTCGCGATCATCAGACACGATTCGAAAGGGGTACTGCCATGGGGTCCTCGGCCCGCGAGATCACCCTCCGGTTCCTTGCTTCGCCGACCGATGTGGCCAGCATCGGGGGGCATGTTCATCACGGCAAGGTTCTGGAATGGATCGATAAAGCCGGTTACGCGTGCGCGGTCGGGTGGTCCCGGTCATACTGCGTGACTGCTTACGTCGGCAACGTGCGCTTTGATCAGCCCCTCGAGTCGGGACACCTCGTCGAAGTGCGCGCCAAGGTCATCCTTACCGGAAAAACCAGCATGCACGTGCTGTGTAATGTCAATGCCGCCGATCCGCGCGGTGGTGCGTCCTTCGAAGCCTGTAGCTGCCTTTTGATATTTGTCGCAATCGACGAACACGGTAGACCGCAGCCGGTGCCGTCATGGACCCCGACCGAAGACACTGACAAAGCTCTGGCCGGCGAGGCACAACGCACCATCGGGCTGCGGTCCGAGATCGAAGAGATGATGCGCGGGCAAACCTACGCCGACAAGTCGCCCGCCGCCCAGTCGATCACCCGGTTCCTCGCTGCCCCTACCGACGTGAACTGGGGCGGCAAGGTGCACGGCGGCAACGCGATGCGGTGGATCGATGACGCCGCAACCCTATGTGGTGCTGAGTGGAATGCCACGGGGTGCATCTCGATTTACGCCGGAGGCGTCCGCTTCTACCGACCTATCCAGATTGGCGACATCGTCGAACTCGATGCCCGCCTGTTGCATACCGGCGAGCAGACCATGCACATATCGATTCACGTCCGATCCGGCGACCCCCGTAACCCGGAGATGCAGCTGACGACGCACTGCTTGACGGTCGTCACCCCCCTCGACGAGAGGGGCAATGTGACCTCAGTTCGCACCTGGGCCCCCCAAACGGCCGAGGATTACCGCCTCGACCAACATGCCGTCGAACTTGCCTCCGTCCGCGCCCAACTGGACGGTTCACCGCTCTTCGGACGTGTGAGCGAAGCACCCATCTGACCGGCGCTCGACGTCGCGTCGTGGCAGGTGGCCGACAAACTGGCTCGCGGATTGCAGCGTCCCACGGCTTGTTGCCGGAGGCCTGCGACCTATCGCTCGGTTGAAGATTGGAACCGATGGTCGACACCGGCCGGACTTGCGTGACGACTCCCGCCGCGGCCGTAATCGGTACGAGCGGCGCAGACCGACGGATCGTCGACGTGACAGCGGGCGTCACCTGGATTCCCGTGTTCCAGGATCAGGAACGACCCGCGCCGCAAGCCGCTGCCTCGGCTTACGCTCCGACAAAGGTTGCGTTTGCCCTCGTAGCTGGAGGCGTAACGCGCCGTTGGTCGTATGCGACCGATCTTGGAGGCTGATGATGGATCCCCTGATCGCACCTCGCAGCTACATGGGTCTTCATCCATCGGATTGGTCAGTTGACTCCGGCACCCGCGGGACGGGCAAGTTGAGCCTGGCTGAGGTCTTGGAAATTGTGACGGGTGGGCGGCGGTCGTCGTTGAAGTTCACTGCTTATGACGGCAGCAGCGCGGGAGC
>Ga0335075_10003101_pt1 | contig 26580 bp, 16 predicted proteins | sample Lox_Sample_24_FD_206723 | JGI IMG/M metagenome (GOLD analysis project Ga0335075, IMG submission 206723) | Soil microbial communities from Loxahatchee National Wildlife Refuge, Florida, United States - Lox_Sample_2.4 | ecosystem: Environmental > Terrestrial > Soil > Wetlands | place: USA...
ACTTCGCCTTCGTCGGCCGCCAGCGTCGTCTTCGCATCGACGACAACTGGTTCCGCATCGACCTGATCTTCTTCCATCGCCGCCTGCGCTGCCTGGTCATCATCGATCTGAAAGTGGGCAAATTCAACTACGCGGATGCCGGCCAGATGCACCTGTACCTGAATTACGCGCGCGAGCACTGGGTCAAGCCCGACGAAAACCCGCCAGTCGGCCTCATTCTGTGCGCTGAAAAAGGCGCGGCCGAAGCGCACTATGCCCTCGATAATCTCCCCAACAAGGTGCTTGCGGCCGAATATCAGACGATCCTGCCTGACGAAAAGCTGATCGCCCAAGAACTAGAAAAATCGCGACGGGAACTTGAACTGCGGAAGCGGACCCCAACCGGCGCGCCAATGACTGGAAAGGATACATAGCAATCCCGCACTCCTGTTACATAAACATTCCCGCGAGTCATCAGCGCAAACTTCGCGCGCTCATTCGCTTTTGACGATGTTCCAAGTCTTAAGCCAATCACCGTGCGCGTTAGCCCGAATCAGGAAAAGTGACCAGCCAATGCGCTCCAGCACATCGGAGCCAGGTACACCGCAGAATTCAGCGAAATATTTCTGGACGTCGTGGATTTCGCCTTGGCCGTAGGACCATAGCACGTACTTGTTTCCGCGCTCCATGATCAACTCAAGAGCGTCATCCGGGCTGAGATGGACATCCGTTAAACGAACGCCCTTTCTCGCCACGATAAGTTCGTGAACACCTCTCATGAATTGCCTGACAAGCTGTTCGCCGATCTCACCTGTAATGCGGCCTTCACTTCTTTCCCTTGCTATTGCCGTGCTGAACGCATAGCACTGCAGCGCAACGGCCTCGAACGCAAAACGATTGGGTTCTGCTCCGGCCGCAACCGCTTGCTGCCGAAATATGTCGTCCTGTGGCTCTGGCCGCACCAGAGGAGCCAGAACGATGTTCGCGATGATTCCGGCGAGCTCTGCTGTCGTGACCTTTTTGCGTCCAAACATGGCCTGAATTCTAGTCTTGAATGGGCGCTCTCACTGGCTGTTACGCACCGCTGTGACGAGACAGGATTTACGGAGCTGCTGCGATGCCCCACTGGCAGACATTTAGCACACAGAACCGGGCTGGGACAGGAGTCCGCCTGCCCTTCTGGAGGATTCTGCCATTAATCAGGGCAAGTCAATCTGCAATTCCTCCGATCAGAACCGCCTGAAGCGCTGAACTAAACGTGGACGAACGCGCGGCGAACGTGCGTTTTCGGACAGAATCCACCCTTCATCTCCCTTGGCATTCGTTTCCGGCTGAACTTTAGGCTCCGTTCTGCTCCTTCTGTCAATCCCGCTTGTGCAGCTCCGCGCGGCGCAGAACAAGCGCGCCGTGCTCGCTTCCGCGCCCCTCTCGGGCTTCGGGGATTGACAGCGCCTCTCTCCGCCCTTCCTTCGCCGCCATGAAACGAATGTCTTTTTCTTGGCCGCACTCCGGCCAGAAGGAGGCAAATCCACCGCGAAGGAGCCCGGCTCATGTTCGACATCGTGACCAGTTTGATCTCCGAAAGAAGAATTCCCACCCTCGACGAACTACAGATGGAGGCTCTCCTGCACCATCTGTTCACCGCCACGCCTAGAGACACCCGCATTGAGGTGGCCGAGGTTGCTTGCCGATACGACCGCCAGCATCCGCGCGCCATGGACGTGTTTCTTGCCTCTGCGCTGCCACTGGCCGCGCAGACCGCACGCAGGCGGGCAACGAGGATCTTTGTTCATCCCTCGGACCTGCAGATCGAACTGATGTACGGCGGTACGGTCGAGGCCGTCCTCGCTGTCTTTCAATCGAAATGTGTTCTGAAACCGGAGGAACGCGCCTTTCGGCGGTATCTGCTGCGGGCGATGGTGTTGGGCGCAGTCCGCGCCTACTTCCGGCGCGAGGAGAACGCGAGCGTCCGCGCGGCAGCCGATCTCACGGCTTTTGCGGTTCCGAAAGGGCCCTCTCGAAACGAGGTTGAGGACGCGATCATCATCTGTGAACTCCTGGATCGGACGACCACATTTCCGCAGCTCCGGCCACCCGTGCGGGCGACCCTGGAGTGCATCCGTTCGCTTGGCTCGGATTGTGCCCTTAAACAACACGCGTTTACCGCATCCGGTGACCCGGACGCATGGAAACGGGAGCGGTGCAGACGGCCGATCCTGGACCCGGTGGTGATCGCTCAGGCGATGGGAGTGAGCAAAGCAAAAGTACACCAGTATCTGCGCGAGGCCCGGATCATGCTCCGTGAGGCGTTCAACCAGGACGGCCGGCTGTTTCTGACGCGCTGATCTTTCAGGCGGACCCACAGTTCCATGTGGCCTCCTTTGCAATGAACCCGGCGCCAGCCATGTTTGCCCGTGGCTGGCGCTTTCGTTTGCGTTGAATCCTAATGGAGGAGCCGATGAATCGTGAATCGGAACAGTATCGCTCTGCGCGCGTCGAAGCGTATCACACCACGCTCGTTCATCTGGAAGTGCAGTTCAGGGACAAGGCCGTCGAGATCGAAGAGATGGAGGCTGCCGTTGCCGAGCAGCTTGCGAGAGAGACTCTCTGCGTGCCGTGGCGAAGATCTGAATCGGAACGTGCCGGCTGCCACGAAGGCATGTGGCTCGCCGCTCTTCAGTTCCTTTCGCAATATCGGGAGGTATTACAGCTCGGCTTGCACCTCCCAGTCGATGGGATGTGAGGTGAGGGTTCCTCTCCGCGAGGAAATCTTGGACAAGCGACATCTGCTTGACGGATGATATCGGCAAAACACTTTATCGCTTTTCGCTGGTCGCAAATCGCGAGCGGCGTTTGCGTGCCACGATTTTGCAGGCAATTGCTCCCTTGTGGTCCGATTCCCCGGGTCGGCTCCCGCTGAGAGCCGCGGAGAATGCCGATGGATGTTTTTGATTTAGATCGCGCTTTGGTTGAGGATTACGAACGGTTCGCCCGCTCCTTCACGAAGATCCGTGCAGAGGATATTCGGGAGCAGGTGCACCGCGTCTATGCGTCCGGCCGTTTCTGGCCAGAGCCGATTATCAGCATCAATCCTCATTTCCAGCGGGGCGTTTCGCTTGCCAAGCTCGTGGCGGAGAGGACGCTACACCCGGAAACGGAGCGAATCTTTCGGATTGACGGGGAGCCGATTACGCTTTTCCGCCATCAGTCCCAGGCCATAGCCAAAGCTGCGGCTAGGCAGAGTTTCGCCGTGACTACCGGCACCGGATCCGGCAAGTCGCTCTGCTTTTTCATCCCGATCATCGATTCTGTTATTCGGGCCCGCGTGGCCGGCGAGCCGAATCGGACTCGTGCCATTGTCGTTTACCCGATGAATGCGCTGGCAAACAGCCAGATGGCAGAACTCGAGAAGTTCATCGACCAGGCAGACCTGCCGGAGAGGCTGAAACCGACATTTGCGCGGTACACCGGACAGGAGGATCAGGATGAGCGCGATCTGATTCGCCAGTCTAAGCCGGACGTTCTACTGACGAACTTCATGATGCTTGAACTGCTGATGGTCCGGCAGAACCAGCGGGATCGTGACGTCATCGCGAATGCCGACGGACTCGATTTCATTGTCCTCGACGAACTGCATACCTACCGCGGGCGCCAGGGCGCCGACGTGGCGATGCTCGTCCGCCGCCTCCGAGACCGGCTGTGCCGAGAGAAGGCACCCGTTTGCATCGGTACATCCGCCACGATGGCGAGCGAGGGCGGCGAGGAAACACGGGCGGCTGCCGTCGCCAGCGTTGCGTCTCGCCTGTTTGGCACGAACATCACTCCAGACGCCGTCATCGATGAGAGCCTTGAACGTGCCACTGACCCAGACCTGAAGGTGAATGACCAACTCCGGTCGGCTTTGAGCCGAACGCTGGCTGAGCCGATGACGCCGATACTCACCGATGAGGAACTGAGGAAACATCCGTTGGCGGTCTGGATCGAACTGCAGATTGGCCTCGACGATGGCCAAAAGCTTTCACGTCGCCGCCCGGTTAGGATCGCAGACGCTGCTAAGCAACTTTCCGACTTTACGGGGGCGCCAGTTGCGGACTGCCGGACCCGGATCCAGGAAATGCTCTCCGAAATGGCCAAGCCCTCATCACAGCGAGGCGGCAATGGCTCGCGGGCGTTCCTGGCATTCAAACTCCACCGATTCATTTCCGGTGCCGGCTACGTCTACGCCACTCTGCCCGGCGAGGGCGAACGACGCGTGACGCTGGAGGGTCAGCGGTTTGACCCGGAATCGCCGGAAGCCAGACTCTACCCCGTTTTCTTCTGCCGCAATTGCGGTCAGGAATTCCATCCAGTGACTCTGCAAACCGAAGGAAGCAGCGAATTCGCACTACCCCGCCCTATCGATGAGACGCCTCTTGATGAGGAGGCGCCCGGGCAACGTGCCGGCTACCTTGTTCCAATTCGAGATGGTGATGCCGATTTCGGTTTCAACGGAAGTCCGGAAGATTACCCCGAAGAGTGGCGGGAAACTCAGAGAGGTGTTGAAAGGCTCCGGAATGATCGCAAGGGATACATACTGGAGCGTATGACGGTAGATTGTGCCGGCGTCGTTGAAAAGCCTGGCGTGCCCGTCTGGTTCATTCCCGGCAAGTTCCGATTCTGCCCCGTATGTAAGGATCAGCCTGCTGCACAGGCGCGCGAAATTAATAAGCTGGCCGGCTTGTCAGCTGAAGGTCGCAGCTCCGCAACCACGGTGCTTGCCTCCAGCGCTTTGCGATGGATGAACCATCCCGAACACGATCTCCCAAAATACAGACGAAAGCTTCTGGCCTTCACGGACAACCGACAGGATGCTGCTCTCCAGGCGGGCCATTTCAACGATTTTCTGTTCGTTTCGCTGCTGAGAGCCGGCGTCCTGGCCGCTTGCCGTGCCGCCGGTCCAGAGGGCCTAGCCCAAGAAGGTTTCGGAGGTCAGGTCCGCCTGAAACTCGGGTTTCTTGCGGCAAACGTCGAACGCAGGAAGGAGTGGATGGCCGATCCTGCGGCGATTGGCATACGCCAGATGGACGCGGAAAAGGTCATTGCACAGGTTCTCAGTCACAGGGTGTGGGCGGATCAGCGCCGCGGCTGGCGATTCACAAACCCCAACCTTGAGGAGCTCGGTTTGGTAACCGGCAGTTACCGAGGTCTCGAGGAATTCGCCGCCACCGAAGAGCTGTTTGGGGAGTCCTCGCCTGAACTACGCACGGCTCCTCCTGAAAGGCGCGTGAAAGCCTTCCGCTGCCTTTTCGACCAACTGCGGCGAGGGTTGGCGGTTACAGCGGAAGCTCTCCAGCAAACCTCGGCCGAAGCTTTGGCGCTCGCTTCCCAACAGCATCTTCGGGAGCCATGGAGTGTGTCCCCGCGCGAAGATCTGCGCAAAGCTGCTGCTCTGATCGTTAACCCAGTGCAGACGGGCCCGCGGGACGTAGCACTGGTTGTGAAGACTGGTCCAAGCAGTGCACTAGCGCGGCAGTTGCGGGCCCGCGGAATATGGGACCGCCGACTCACGACTGCTGAATACCGTGCAGTGCTTCCGTCAATGCTTGCCGCAGCAGAGAGGTTTGGTTTTGTTCGCCGGGTCGGTACGAGTTTCGATGTTGAGGGCTGGCAGCTTGAGGCGAGCGCCGTTCGGCTGGTTGCAGATTCAGGCAGAGCGGAACAAGTGGCCGGAAACAAATATTTCAGGATGCTCTACGAGTCTCTCGCCGAGATGCTCGATGCTGGTGGCGAAGGGCTGTTCGGTTTTGAGGGACGTGAACACACTGCCCAAGTCGATCAGGAACGACGCCAATGGCGCGAAAACCGGTTTCGTTACGGGACGGATGATCAGGAGCGACTGAAAGAAGAGCCCAAGAAGTGGCTGCCCGAAGAGACGAATTCTTTTCTGCCGGTCATGTTCTGCTCGCCGACGATGGAGTTGGGAGTAGACATCTCCGCTCTCAATACCGTTTACCTGCGCAATATTCCTCCCACTCCAGCCAACTACGCCCAGCGATCCGGGCGAGCTGGGCGGTCCGGGCAGGCAGCACTTGTCATTTCTTACTGCGCGGCACAAAGCCCGCATGATCAGCACTACTTCTCGAAACCGCATGAAATGGTGAGCGGGATCGTGAAGGCGCCTTCGCTCGAACTCGCCAATCGGGACCTTGTTGAAGCTCACCTGCACGCAATATGGCTTGCCGAATCGCACCAGGAACTAGCGCCTGAAATCCCTCATGTTCTGAACCTTGAATCGGAGGGCCTGCCGGTCCGTCAGGACTTAGCGGAAGCACTGCGGGCTCCTAGATTATCTGAGAGGGTGTCCGGCAGTATGCTGCGCGTGCTCAACAGCATCCAGACTGAATTACCTGCGGAAAAGGCGCCCTGGGCTGCAGATCGCGAGGAATTCGTAATACGGGTAAGTTCTCAGGCACCAGATCGCTTTTCCGAGGCCTTTTCGCGCTGGCGGCAACTCGACGAGAGCGCCCGCCGGCAACTGAGTGAGGCGAACCGCCGATCGGAAATGAGAGGGCTTTCGGCGACAGAGCGCAGAGAGGTTAAATCTGAGCAAGCGCAGGCCAATGAGCAGATAACACTTCTGGAGCGAGGAACGTCTTCAACGGGATCTGATTTCTACACATATCGCTATTTGGCGACTGAGGGCTTCCTGCCAGGTTACAACTTCCCGCGTTTGCCGTTGTATGCCTATGTCCCTGCAGCCGGAGGCGGCGCCACCAAAGCGACGTTTCTCCAGCGGGCGCGCTTTCTGGCCATTGCCGAATTCGGACCGCGTAGCCTCATCTATCACGAGGGCCGCGCATACAGAGTCGTAAAGGCGAAGCTTCCCCCCGGACGGCTCGCAGAAGATGCGGGCCGACTGCCAACAGGAACGCTTTACGTCTGTGAACACTGCGGTTCTGCCCACGATTCGGAAGTGGAGCGATGCGTGAGTTGTAACGCCAGCCTGGCCGGCGTTCATCCCATCAGAGATATTCTCCGTATTGACAATGTCGAAACCCAGCCAGCTGTGCGAATCACCTCCAATGATGAGGATCGCCAGCGGCAGGGCTTCGAGATCCAAACGGTCTTTTCCTGGCCGAAACGGGAAGGAGCACTTGATGTGGTCTCGGCCTCGGCAATCGAAAATGGCGGCCCGGTTGTGCTCCTCGACTATGCGGCTGGCACCCAGATCAGCAGGGTGAATAAAGGCCTGCGGCGGAGAAGGTCAAAATCGGTACTCGGTTTCTGGATCAATACCACTACAGGGCGCTGGAGCAAGGGAGAGGATGAAGACGAGGACGAGGAGCGGGATCCCGAATCGCCGCTCCTGCAGAGAGTTGTCCCTATCGTTCAGGACAACAAAAATGCTGCTCTGATCCGCTTTGATGGATATCACCCGAGCGAAACCACCTCGGCAACTCTGCAACATGCACTGCTACGCGGCATTGAACTGACATTTCAATTGGAAGAGGGCGAAACTGCCACCGAACCGGTGCCCTCGCGTGACAGACGAAACGCGATCCTTGTCTACGAAGCGACCGAAGGGGGTGCAGGCGTCCTCAGCCGGTTGGTTCAGGAGCCAAGCAAGCTCGCAGAGATAGCCCGTGCTGCGCTTGAGCTCATGCACTACAAAAACATCGAGGCGGCTATCGCGGCACGAGATCCAAAACTGCTTGAAACAGATCATGAGGTACATTGCGTCTTGGGTTGCTATCGATGCCTCCTGTCCTACTACAATCAACCGGACCATGAGCTCATCGACAGGACTGACCCTGATGCCTGCACGCTACTGGTCAGGCTGGCTGGGGCGACTGTCGAACAAAGGGAAAATCACTCAGTATCAGCGGCGGTAACAGAGGGCTGGTTGACGGCGATCCAGGGCTGGCATCTTCCGCCCCCGTCGAATGAACCGTTGGTGGTAGATGGCCAAGTCGTTCCTCTTGCCTGGCGGGAACACCGGGTCGCGGCTGTGCTTGCAGATTTCCCTAAGGAGCTTATCGCCAGACTTGAAGAGATGGCCTTCACTGTTTGCGCGCTCCCGGACATTGTGCCGTCGGAAGCGCCACCCGAGTTGGTGGAAGCGCTTGGGGATCTCGTATGACCACCCCAGCATTTGCACCTGGTGATCTGATACGGGCGCGCGGACGAGAATGGGTTTCATTACCATCGCCTTCGCCTGATCTGCTCTGCCTGCGACCTCTGACCGGGAGCGAGGCAGATATTCAAATTTTGGATCCCGCACTGGAATTGGAGCCAGTTGTCCCGGCGCGATTCGATTTGCCGGGCATCGACGATGTGGCCACTCAGGATGCCGCCCGCCTGCTCACCGATGCTCTACGCCTTTCGCTTCGCCGGGGCGCTGGGCCTTTCCGGTCGGCGTCGCGTGTCGCGTTCGAACCTCGTGCTTACCAGCTTGTTCCATTATTGATGGCCTTGCGGCTTCCAATCGTGCGGCTGATGATTGCCGACGATGTCGGAATCGGAAAGACCATTGAGGCAGGTCTGATCCTGCGAGAGCTGGTTGATCGCGGCGAGGTCGAACGCTTCTCCGTGCTCTGCCCCCCGCACCTTGTTGAGCAGTGGACAAATGAACTGCGCGGCAAATTCGACCTCGATGCCGTCGCGATCACCGCTTCTTCCGCCGCCCGGCTCGAACGAGGTCTCGCCGCTTCACAGACATTGTTCGACGCGCACCCATACACGGTTGTCAGTCTCGACTACATCAAGGCGGACAAGCGCCGGGACAGTTTTGCAAGAGCATGCCCTCCCTTCGTGATTGTCGATGAGGCCCATGCTTGCGTAGGAACCCACCTTGGGCGACAACAAAGGTTCGAACTGCTGAGGCGCCTGGCAGAAGATGCAGACCGGCATCTGCTTCTGCTCACGGCGACACCTCACAGCGGAGACGAGGATGCATTCGATCGTCTTCTTAGTTTGCTAGAGCCGTCATTCTCGAGCAGCACGCTCGACGACGATACGGGCCGACGACGACTCGCGCGCCATTTCGTCCAGCGGCGTCGCATCGATATTACGGGTCGGGAATGGGGCGAGGAGCGCACATTCCGCAAACACCTGAAATCCGAACAGACCTGGAACTTCAATGCCGAACATCGCGCCTTCCACGACGGTGTGCTCGACTATTGCCTCGGAGTGGTAGAGGGAGCCGGAGCCGATCAGAACACTCGGCGGATGGCATTCTGGAGCACTCTGGCGCTCATGCGCTGCGTTGGATCCTCTCCCGCAGCCGCGCTCAGCGCCCTGCGTACACGCCTGAACGACCTCGATGCACTCGAAGAGCAGTTGTGCGACGAAGATGAAGCGGACGGACTCGACGTTGAGCCGGCTTCCGTGGTCGGAGACGATGCTCCGCTGCGCGCACTGATCCAGCAGGCCGAGCGGCTCATGCGGGCTGCCGATCCTAAGCTTGAGGCGGTCGTGAAATTCCTGAAGCCTTTGATCGCCGATCGCGCGAACCCCATTCTATTCTGCCGGTTTATAGCGACCGCGGAGCATGTTGGCGCCCATCTGCGGAAGGCATTCCCCAAACTCCGCGTCGAAGCTGTCACAGGAGTCCTTACGCCGGAAGACCGACGTGCTCGTGTCGAGTCGATGGCGGACTCCGAGCAGCGCATCCTGGTCGCCACCGACTGCCTGTCCGAAGGCATAAACCTTCAGCACCTATTCGATGCCGCGATCCATTACGACTTATCCTGGAACCCTACGCGTCATCAGCAGCGCGAGGGCCGGGTGGATCGTTTCGGCCAGCCCAAAGACGTCCGATCAGTTCTTCTTTTTTCTCCGGACAGCGCGATCGACGGCGCCGTGCTCGATGTAATCCTCCGAAAAGCCGAGGCGATCCGCGAGGCCACCGGTGTAACAGTTCCGCTCCCTGAGGAGCGAACTGCCGTAGCGGGAGCGCTCATGCGAGCGGTACTCCTCCGAAAAGGCAGGGTTCAACAACTCACACTGGATCTCGGCTACGATCTGTCAGAAGACGCCCAGGAGGTCGAATCCCGCTGGCGCGATGCCGAAGAAGGCGAGCGCCGATCCCGTGCCCGCTTTGCTCAGAACACCATTCGCCCCGAGGAAGTCGCTCCGGAATGGCAGCGTTGGCGCAGTCTCCTCGGAGGACCGGCGGAAGTACGGCGCTTCCTGGAGCGCGCCATGAGCCGACTCAATGCTCCGCTGGATGACGCTCCTGGCGGCGCCATGCAGGCCTACCTTCATGCCCTCCCGCTGGCACTCAAGGAGCGGCTCGCCGCGCGCGGCCTCGAAGGCGACCGTCGCATCCTCTTCGAGGAGCCCGGGGCCGCCGACGCTGAGGTCGTCGTCCGTAGCCATCCCATGACGGCGATCATCTCCGACTACCTGCTCGAGGGCGCGCTGCATCAGGGCGACTCCAGTGTGTCGTCCCTCGGCCGAATCGGCGTCTGGCCGACAACTGCGGTCCAGGCCATCACCACCGTCACACTCTTGCGCCTCCGCTTTAAACTCGTCGTGCACGGCCGCCGCGAAAGGCTGCTCCTGGTGGAAGAGGCCGGGGCTCTGGCTTTCGCTGGTACCGAACTCGGTTCCTACACCGCAGGTGAAGACGCCTTCCGCCTGCTGGAATCCCCCGCCAGCGGCAATCTCGCGGAGTCAGCCCGCAACCGATTCCTTACTCAAGCTCGTGAGCGAGTCCAGACCGCCCAGCACAACGACAGCCCCATCGCCGCATACTGCCGCGAACGCGCCGCCGCCCTGCTGCAGGACCACGACCGTGTCCGCTCCGCGATGGCCCAGACCGGCGGAGTGCCCCGCGTCACGGTTGAACCCGTGCTCCCCGCCGACGTGGTCGGCCTCTTCGTACTGATCCCGGGAGCAATCTAAATGGCCCGCCTCCGCAAGTCGGCGCTGGCGTTCGATGCAATCACTCTCGAAGGCTCGCTCATCTCGCCCGCCAAGCTCGCCGAAGTCGCCGAGCGGCGCGCAGGCGAGCAATCCGAGGCCGATTACCACATCCCCAAAGGCCTCACCCTCCGTGACGAGACGGCCCGCTACTTCCGCATCGGCCAAGCGCTTTTCCGCGAACTCTTCACCGGCGCCAACCCCTCGCATCAGGCCACCATCCGCTTTACCCAGGAACTCCTGCGCGACGTCTTCGGCTTTGCCGATATTCAGCTCGTCACGGGCCCCCAGGTGAAGGACGACCGCACCTACGTCCTCCATCTCGAAGCCCTGCAGGGACGCGCACCTGTAGTGGTGGTCCCGCCCTCCGATGACCTCGACCACGCCAGCACGCATCTCTCCAACGAACGCCGCCGTTCAGCCGCCACAGCTATTCAGGACTGGCTCAACGCAGAAGAAAACGCACTGTGGGGACTCTGCTGCAACGGCGAACGCCTCCGCCTACTCCGCGACAACGAAAGCCTCACCCGCCCGGCCTACATCGAGGCGAACCTCCGCCAGCTCTTTGAAGCCGAGGACTTCGCCGGTTTCGCTGCCCTCTGGCTCATGCTCCACGCCAGTCGCTTTGGCCGTCCCGCCGCGTCGGTCACGGACTGCGCCCTCGAGCGCTGGCGAGAGGCTGGCGGAAAAGAGGGCGTTACCGCCCGTGCCCGCCTCAGCGTCGGGGTGAAAGACGCCCTGCAGGTGCTCGGAAATGGCTTCCTTTCTCATCCGGAGAACGCCGCCCTGCGCGATCGCCTGATCCAGGGGCAACTGCCGTTGCCGGATTTCTTCAACGAGCTGCTTCGCCTGGTCTACCGCCTCATCTTCCTGCTCGCGGCCGAGGACCGCGACCTCCTTCATCCGCCCGATGCCCCTGCGCCGGTCCGCAAGCTCTACGCTGATGGCTACTCTCTCGGCGCTCTCCGCGACGGCGCCATCCGCCGCAGCGGCTGGGACCAGTTCCACGACCGCTGGGACGGTCTGAGGGTCGTCTTCCGTGCTCTGGCCCATGGCGAATCGCGCCTCGGCCTGCCGGCGCTGGGCGGGCTCTTCGACGAGCGAGAGACTCCCAATCTCAATCATGCGCATCTCGCCAACCGCGCGCTCATGGAGGCCGTCTTCCGCCTAGCGTGGCTCCGTGAGGACTCGAGCATCCTGCCCGTGAACTGGCGTGACATGGAGACCGAAGAACTCGGCTCGGTCTACGAGGGTCTCCTCGAACTCACGCCCCGTCTCACCCACGACGGCCGCAGCTTCGCCTTCGCCGAGGGCCTCGAAACGAAAGGCAACGAGCGCAAGAAATCCGGCAGCTATTACACCCCGGACAGCCTCGTGCAGGCCCTTCTCGACAGCGCACTCGATCCCGTCCTCAACCGTGTCGAGAGCGAAGCTGAGGATGCGGTGAGCGGGCTGCTTGGGATCACCGTCATCGACCCGGCCTGCGGTTCGGGACACTTTTTGCTGGCTGCGGCGCGCCGCATTGCCACGCGCGTCGCCCGCGCCCGTACCCAGGGCGTGGCCTCCGCGGCCGATTACCGCCATGCCCTGCGCGACGCGGTCCGCTGCTGCATCCATGGCGTGGACCGCAACCCCATGGCCATCGAACTGGCGAAGGTCGCGCTCTGGATCGAGACCGTCGAGCCGGGCAAGCCGCTAGGCTTCCTCGACGCCAATCTGCGCGTGGGTGACTCACTCCTGGGAATCTTCTCGCTTGGAGCTCTCGACAAAGGGATTCCGGACGCTGCGTACAAGGCACTCGCCGGCGACGACAAGACTGTTGCCAAAGATTTTGAGAAGCGCAATAGGCGTTTCCGCGATATTCCTGCAGCACCCCTCGATTTTTCGCGCTCAGGGCCGAAGCCGCTGGCTCTGCTTGCGAGCTCGTTCCGGCGCATACGTTCTCTGCCGGAAAACACAGTCGAAGAAGTGGAGGCCAAACAGGCGCATTATCGATCGGTGCATTCCGAGGCTGATCTTACGCGCCTCGAACGCGCCGCCAATGTTTACATTGCAGCTTTCCTCACCCCCAAGACGACTGAGATTTCCCTTGATCTCCAAACCAGCCCTGTTCCCACGACCGACGACGTTTGGACCCTCCGGGATGGAGGCCAAATCTACGGTCCTCGTCTTGGGGCAGCGGTCGACCTCGCTATAAAAGCCCGGGCGTTTCACTGGCCCCTAGAATTCCCAGACGTGATGGCCAGTGGAGGATTCCACGTCGTGCTGGGCAATCCGCCATGGGAAAGAATCAAAATTCAAGAGCAGGAGTTCTTCGCCTCGCGCGAACCCGACATTTCTGCGGCTCCTAACGCTGCGGCACGCGGACGCATGATTCAGCGTTTGAAGAACGCCGATACTGGGACACGCGAGCGCCTGTTGTACGAGGAGTTTCAACTGACAAAGAGGATCGCTGAAGCCTCTTCGGAGTTTGTCCGCCTCAAATCGAAAGATGCGGGACGGTTTCCGCTTACCGGGCGAGGAGATGTAAACACCTACGCTCTCTTCGCTGAGCTCTTTTCCACAATAGTTGATCTTAAGGGAAGAGTTGGAATTCTGGTTCCAACGGGGATCGTATTTGATGACAATACTAAGTACTTCTTTAGGCACCAAATGGAACATGCGAGATTGGCTAGGTTGGTCAGTTTCTATGAAGTACGGCAATGGTTCCCAAATACCGATGACCGAAAGCCGTTCTGCATAATGATCCTAGGCCAGACGCACGGCGCCGCCGACTTCATCTTTGACGTAAAGTCTCTAGATGAATTGCTTGTGAGTGAGCGAACGTTTTCGTTGGATAGCAAAGAAGTTGCCGTGGTAAACCCGCTTACCTTGACTGCCCCTGTATTCGTTAGCCGGGCCGATGCCAAGCTTAGTACAAAGATCTATTCGCAGATCCCCATATTGGCACAAGCCACAGGAGACGCCCCACGTTGGAACTTTAAATATCTTCGAATGATCGATATGGCCACAGACAGTGGGCTATTTCGTACCTCAGAGCAGCTCTCCGACGTGCCAAGTGTCCCGACATATGTGCCACTCGTGGAGGCAAAGATGTGTCACATCTTCGATCATCGATGGAATACCTACGAATCGGCAACAAAGATTCGATCGGTTGAAATCTTGGAAAAGATGGATCCACATTTCGAATCTCAGCCTCGTTACTGGGTGCCAAGAGAGGTGGTGGATTCCGCTCTTTCCGAAGCAAACTGGGATTACGATTGGCTGATTGGATGGAGGGACATAGTAGGGTCTGAAGGAAGAACGCTGATCCCGTCGTTAGTGCCAAAAGCTGGAGTCAATAACAAATTGCTCCTCTTGCTTCCGCAGCATCCGGTGCCACTCATCGCAGCTCTTTATGGGTGTCTGGCAAGCCTTACATGCGACTACGTAGCTAAGCAAAAAGTTGGGGGGTCTTCACTAAACTATTTCGTTATGGATCAAATAGCCGTTCTCCCCCCAACTGCTTTCGCATCGGCAGCTCTGGATTTTATTGTTCCTCGCATCCTTGAGCTCAGCTATACGAGCCGTTCGCTGGGCGGTTTTGCTCGCGATCTCGGTTACGACGGCCCGCCGTTTGCATGGAATTGTGACCGTCGCGCGCTGCTCCGTGCGGAACTTGATGCTTGGTATGCCCGGGCCTACGGCCTGAGTCGCGATGAGTTGCGCTACATTCTTGATCCCGCCGATGCTATGGGTCCCCACTATCCATCAGAAACCTTTCGCGTCCTCAAAAACAACGAAATGAAGCGGCACGGCGAGTACCGCACACAGCGTCTCATGCTTGAGGCTTGGGACCGGCTTGAACTTGACCGCAAAACTCAGGTCGCGATGCCAAAGAGTCCGACACGAATCGATATCGATCCATTTCGATTACCAGCAAAACATTGGGCTGCCGCGAGCACCCTGCCGGCGTACACCGTCACGCAGTTAGCGGCGATCATCCATAGGCTCCCAGGTCCCACACCGATATCCCAGGTTCGCCTGGCATCCCTCTTCGCCTTAGAGCCCCAGCTCCTCACGCGCCGGTTGCAAGGCAACGAACTCGATGTCTGGCTGCGTCTAGTCGGCGATATGGCGCAACCGCCAAGCGGAGCCAACGTCGTGACATTTGCGCCAAAGATAAACGCTGCCTGGGGAAAGGCCGTCACGCAACTGCGTGGCATGGGCGAGATTGTCGAAGACCTCAACGCCGGAACCTGGTCCGAAGGTTCCCGCACTTCGCAATATCAGATACCAGAGTGGGCGGATGGTCGTGCAGATTTTGTCCTCAGAGTAGTCGCGAAGATCAATATCGACGTATTGACGGCCGACCTGTCGTCAGAGGATCGAGCCTGGGTGATCATGGCCAATGTCGCCTGAACTCTTCCGAAGTGACGGCTTCTCTCTGAAGCCCGAACCTGGCCGCACTGAACCGCGTTTATGGGTTCGCCGGCTCGCCCTATGGAACGAGGGAGAGAAACCTTTTCGCGATATCTCGTTAAAAAAAGGCCTGAACATCATATGGTCTCCCGATCCTCGAAGCAGTGATGTGGCAATGGGCCACGGCGGGGGCAAAACTACTCTGTGCAGGCTGATTCGCTATTGCCTGGGGGAGGACAGCTTCGCGGCTGACGTTCAGCGGCGCCGCATCGCGGACAAGCTCCCGAAAGCATGGGTCGGCGCGGAGATCGTTGTGGAAGGCCGCCTCTGGTCCGTACTGCGGCCGTTAGGCTTTCGTAAGAGCGACGTCGTCGCCGAGGGCATGACTATAGAGGAGGCGATTCTTGCCCAGGGAACGGGAATCTCTGTCTTCCGAGACGCAGTCACAGGTTCTGTGCTTGGAGATTCCTCGACGCTTATGCCACCGGCAATTGGACAAGCTCATGCATGGGAGGCGGCGCTTGCATGGGCCACTCGCGATCAGGAATGCCGATTTGAAGATCATCTGGCTTGGCGCGATCCAAATACCGACTCTCATTCGCCGGTTCGACAATTGAGCGCTGGGGAACTTCTTGTAATCGTCAGAGCACTGATAGGCGCGATCACAAAGGAAGAGATTGCAACCCAGGAACAGCTCGAAAAGAAGACAAGAGAGCTAAATTCGCGCACTCAGGAGGAAGATCGCCTCAAGTGGCAGATTGCGGAAACGCGTTCCGCGATTCTCCACAAGCTGAACGTTAGTCAGGGTGAGGTTCCGGGCTCTCCTATTGAACTTGAAGTATTTAGCTCTGCTGCTGCGGAAAATCTCGCGCGAAAATCCCGGGTTTCGTTCACACTCGTGTCCCAGGACATCTCATCTGTTCGTCAACAACGTGACGAGGCACTTGCTGCGTTCCACCAGGCAGCTGGCGAGTTAAGCAACGCAGAATCCGTTCTTCCGATCAGGCAGAGGCTCCTCGCGCAACTGCTCGGCGAAGATCAGGATTTGGGAAATCAACTGGTCACCGCGGGGAACCCGATCTGTCCAATCTGCGAGGTGCCCATCGATCAAGCGCTTGCAGAGGGTTGCCGCATATCGAAGGTCAAATGTGATTTGGAAAAGGTCAACTCTAGAGTTGCCGATGTGAAAGCCAAAATACTTTCAGAGCAGCAACTCATCGCGGATCTGCGCAGCAACATCGGGGCGCTAACCTCTCGACGCGACGAGCATCGAGCGCGCCTGAATCAGCTCGAGGAAGCTCTAAGGAGTCTCGATCGAGCGGAAGACGATCGTTCCGATTCCGTCCGCGACGCCCGAAATGCTGTTTATGATGTTCAGCGTTACAGCGCGATGATCTCAAGATCGGAAACCTTTGAACAGAGTACCGAGTCAATCAGCAAAGAGATTAGATTGTTGAAGCAGCAGACAGGCGAGCACAGAGCGGCAGCCGCCGACACCATTCGGCATCTTTCTTTGCTGTTTGCCGACGTGCTGCGCGAGCTAATTCCCGGCGAAATCGGGGGAGAGGTGAAGCTCGACGGGAAAGGCCTCTCACTGAATGTCAAATACCAAAATAGCGACCGTTCAACGGCCGCGATTGATTCCCTAAAAGTCGTTGCCTTCGATCTCGCGGTACTTGCGATGTCTATGGAGGGCAGGACCCATACGCCGGGATTTCTACTGCACGACAGCCCGCGCGAAGCCGACCTCGGATTGTCCCTTTACCACCGACTGTTTGAGTTTGCACGTGACCTTGAACGATCTGGTCCGGGGCCACTGTTTCAGTACATAGTCACGACGACGACCGAGCCCCCGAAAGACTTCGTGAACGACGAATGGCTGCGGTTGACGATCCGGGGAGCTCCGGCTGCACAACGCTTGCTTTTGGTCGACTTATGAGTTCAACCGTGGGCAGCATTTCGAAAATTGAGGTCCCGCCCGGCTTTGTTGCCCGTGAGGAAGCCCACAAAGCTGCCTATGAAAATGGTTTTCGCATCGATCTCGGCGTCCGTGATGGTTGGCTGGGCTACCGCTCCACCACCGCCCGTGGTGAAATCTGGATTGGCCGCATCGCGGGTCGGGGGCCATGGCTCCTCTCCATTACTCACGCCGCCGTCGCCGCCGAACTCGGACTCCCGCCCGCTGACGGCATCTCCGGCCCCGGATTCGCAGCTTATGCCTTCTCCAGCCTCAGCCAGCTCTACCAGGCGCTGGACCGTGTCTATAAACTCGGCGCCAGCCTGCCCACCGCGCCACTGGAAGCCTTTCAGAAGGCCACCGCGCACCTGCCGAGCACGACGGAAGCCGAGCGGCTGACCGTCCAGCGCGTCGGACAGGACCTCTTCCGCGCCGCCCTGCTCGAATACTGGGGAGGACGCTGCCCGCTGACCGGCATTACCGATCCCGAACTCCTGCGCGCCTCCCACATCGTTCCCTGGGCCGAATGCGAATCCGACGCCCTCCGCCTCGACGTCCACAACGGCCTGCTCCTCTCCGCCCTTTGGGACGCCGCCTTCGACGCCGGCCTCATCAGCTTCGCCGACGACGGCACCGTCCTCCGCTCTCCGGACCTGACGACCTCAGCCGCCGCTGCCCTGAAGGTCGAAACCGCCCCGCCACTCCAACCCCTAACCGATCTGCACCGCGCAAATCTCGCGCGCCACAGGGTGCGCTGCCTCTCGAATGGACTTGGAACCCGTGAATAAACCATATCGCTTGGCCCGTACAGATCGGCTTGTCCTCGCAGCTGTCGGGCGTTTGCTCCAACGAATCGCGTCCTCAAACTGCATCACGCCCGCACAGCTGGTTTCTGTCGCCAAGCTGCAGCATGTGCTTTCAAAGCTCCCACACGTGACGGAGGACGTACGCGTGACAGTCAGCGTCGCCTGGAGCGTCAATCAAGATGGCAATCGCGGCGCATCCGGCTTCACGCTCACTGCGGATGATGGAGATTTGAGTTTATCTTGCGGAGGATCCGAATACACCGAGGGGGTAGGTAGCGACTCGTTTACGACGATGTCCTGGTCTGCATACCCAGGGTACGAGACTGATTACGACGGGAGTTGGGATTCAGACTGGATGGGGTCTCAGGAACCTGGCGCGTTGGACGCGGGCACTGGCTTCCCTTTGGCCGAGTGTCATATCAGCGTTTGTGACGAGGACAACTCTCTGCTGTCGGATGATGACGAACCGGACGACGGCGGCGTGGAAGGTCACTCCGCCGACGATGAGGGAAATCTTGAATGTTGACTGCCGAAATTCACGGGCACTATGTTCCTGAGGCGCGAAATTCGGAGGATTACCTGACGTCGACGGTCTTCGGTCACCTCCGCTACATTCAGCCGGGGCCCTTTTGGGACGCTCTCTTCGAATTCGCCGTTTCGGAGCCAATTCGAGACAAAAGGGTAAACGCGAGCGACTATGTCCGACAGAGAAGCGGGGGGCCGCTCGGTTCATTCGAACGGCTTGACGCGATCTTCTGGCCGGAACAGAAGTCCGGAACTCCGGATTTGATCCTGCATTTTGCCGGCAATCACTCCCGGTCGGTCGTCATTTTGATCGAGGCGAAGCTCAATGCCACAAAGAGCGGTTTGGGTGAAGACGATCAGCTTGCGCGCTACTTGCGAGCTCTGGACTCACTTGGTGATCTCCGCCCGCCGCTGCCGGCGGACGCCATCACGCTCGCTGTTTACCTCACAACAGTCGATTCTCGGAATGAGCTGATCGAGAGCCTCGAGGAGTACGGAGACAATGACCAGGCTCGCCAGCGCCTTTATCAATTGCAATGGCAGGATCTGATCAACGCCATCGATCAGACCCGCCCCAACTCGCGTTTGGAGCACCTCGTGCTCGAAGATGTTCGCGCATTCCTGCGCGTGAGGAGTCTCGAGTACTTCTGCGGGATGGAGAGCGCAGACAAGATTCCGGGGGTGCTGGAAGCCGACGGGGAGTTTCTGGAAGAGGAACCGTTATTCGACCTCGACTCAATTCCGACTGGTTTGGGCATTATCAATGAAAGGTGGATGCATGCCAACTGAAGCTGGCCAGAAGATGCAGCAGTGCCTCAACGCGGTCTGCCGAATGCACGCCTCTGTAAGCAAGCTGTTAACGGATTTCGATAAGTACGTTCCATGGCCGAGCGCGTCAGTATTCGGAAATACGGCGACGAAAGACCTGACATACGCGACCAAGGCTGAGTTCTGGATGCCTGAAGGCGTATTCCGGTATCTGAGCTGCAAAGAAAATCCGCGGCTCGTCCAGGCGATCACGATCTGCTTCGTGGAACCAAGCATCGAGGAACCGGTCCTGCTTATCGGCCAACTGGAATATGTGGATGATCCACTTCAGGTTCGCACGGCCTGCGATGGATGGGACCTTTGGTATCTGTATTTTCCGTTGCGAACTCCTTGGCCCGATGGCACTCCCGTGTCCTGCAGCATCCCATCCGATCGTGCAGCGCGTATTCGAAACGCAACGTTGATCTCAGCTCCGCTCTACAGCGTCTGCCGGATCGGAGATCTGGGCGCACTGCTCGAGCGCCTCCGCGGTGCGCAATGTCCCGCTGAAGACCCCGAGGGAGCAGATCAGTGAGAACTCTCAATCTCGACGATCATAAGGAAACGATCCTTCGGTCCCTGGGTGCTGCACACGCAAAATATTATGAGAAAGAGAAATTCGGGGGTCCAAGCCTCTACTTCCACATTGAAAGCCTAAAGGCGTCGCGCAAACGTGACTTCACACGTTTCGTGGATTGCGCCTGCGCCACGCTCGCGTCGTGGGGCATGCATCGGATGGGGTCGGGCGGATCGAAAATGCGAGATTTCGATGAATTCTCCTCCTCAATTGCGGCTATCTGGAATTTGGCTCTCGAACTCCAAGAGCGAGCACCAAGCCAACTGAGTGACCAAGATTGGCACCTACTCGAAGGGATCTTCAAAGGGATTCGCTGCATGCGAACTGGAACCTCTCTCGTAGGGAACTCAAAGGTTCTAGCCCACCTCCTTCCAGAGCTAGTGCCTCCAGTTGATCGTGAATACACCCTCAAATTCCTATATGGGAGCAAACAGATCACGAACAACATAGATGCGGAGTGGCAACAACTCAGGATTATACTGCAAGGATTCTTCTACCCCCTCACGCGGAATGAGTCTTTCCTGCAGCGGGCTGATGTATGGTTGGCCGATAATCAGCGATATAAGTGGGATACATCGCATCTGAAAATTGCCGATAATCTCATCATCGGGTATGCTAGCGGTGAACTATAGCCGCCGCGACATGGCATCGGGCTCATTTATCTGAGCTGCTCAACTAGGCTTTCGGTGGCACCGGCGGATGCCAACTATGAGACCCGACGTGAGGGGATCGATCTGGCGCGAAGCTATACGCTTCACTCAGATCTTTTCGTCATCGACGCCTCTGGCTTGGGTTGAGTCCAAGGAAGCGTCTAGAACGACAGATCGAATCAGGACACTCCCTGAAAGCTCTCGTGCCTGCTCCGCCAGACGGTGTCGCAAAAGACCGATCTCCCATGCATTGCTTTTTGCGCGCCGGCCGTCAGAGGGGCGCCAACTCTTTGCAATGAAGTGCCCGACAACATACAGCCCTGCTCGACAGCCGCTGTTCTTCATGTACCTGTCACGCAACTGGCGCTCCATATCGGTCATCAGGCCTTCGTTCCAGTTGCCTTTTACCTCGATCACAAGGCTGATGAGGCCGTAGTGGACTGGTTGCGATGGTTCTGTCGGCACCGCATCGACATGAATGTCCGTATTTTGCCCGGACATCTCCCCGCGGCGGCCGCGGCGGATCTGCACCTCGCGATTTACAACAATTCCTCGATCCACGAGGTCCCTCTTCAGAAACCGGGCGACATAGTCCGATATATCTTCTTCTTGTTTCGGCCACCATTCCAGGCCTTCGGAGTTCCACAGATCACCCACGGACGCGAGCTCACCATGGAGCTCTGCCTGCAAACGAACCAACGACTCGGAAACTAGGTCCAACAGCTGTGGACTGCTCTCGATGAAGCGTCTGTTCGGATCGGCGCCCAACGCAAGGATGTCGCGCGGCGAAGGCGGTTCCCAGGTCAGAGCGCATGCCAATCCCTCAGCTTGGTCGATGTGAAAGCGAAGCCACCGATACTGTGGGAACCTCAATTCGACTCGGGCCAATCCGTCACAGGCTTCGAAGGTGCCTCGCTTCTTCAGCAGCTCTAGAGTCCCATCTCGCAGGAATCGCATCGTGTCCACCGGACCAACTGCGCCCGAAACCTGCCGGTCGTTCGCAGGTGGATATTGCTCCAAGAACCATCCGTATAGGTCTTCAAGCTGATTATCAGTGAGACCAGAGCCGAACGCTCTGTCAGGAGTGTGAGGATAAGACACGCTTTCCAACAATGCTCGACCGTAGGGAGCATCTTGTTGAATGAACGGCCATAGAACGCCCCAAGCTGCCTCTTCGCCCACGCTGAGGAGCGTGCTGGAGAGTGCCAGCCCTCGTTCGCTGTCATGTTCAGCTCGGACTGTCTCTTCTGCCCACGCGCGTGCACCACAGACTTCATTCCTAATCAGCTTGTAGAGCACACTTCCTTGAATCGGGGCAACGAGATGGTTCTGGCGTAGCTCGTTAAGCAGCAGAATCCCCAGTGATGCAGACCAGGCCCGATCAACCAGAGTCGACGAGAAAAAATACCGCTGTTCGCTCCCGTTTTCATAACGCAACTGTTCGAGAAGCCGGCTATTCATGGCATCTGGAGCCGCTTTTGCTCCGAGTCGGAATATCGCTTCGATTTCCGGCTCCTTGTCATTTCCGGCACGACCATCTTCTATAAGTGATGGAATCCAGCGAACCCAGAACTCAGGGGACTGATTCTCCAGATAGGAAGGTTCGACTGTATTCAGCAAAGTAAGGGCATTCACGCCCGCAGATGCACCGTTCCTCACTTGCCGGGATGGACTCGAATCCAAATCGGGAAATCCGGTTTTCTCCAAGTATTGTTTTGCAGCTGACACGATTCGTGACTTGTCCTGTTCTGAGGCAGCAATCCATCCCGGGAGCTTCTCGATGTCCATATCATGAAAGTAACGATAGTGAGTTCCGCCTTCTTCGATGGACATCTCACTTGTGAGTCGTAGCCATTCATCGACATTTCCGGCGTCAGTCATATCCAGAGCGGCTCGTACTCGTGGGCCCAGGGCTGGAGCTACTGAAATATTGCGTTCCTTCAGCAATTCCTCGCGGGACGGAGTCCTCCATTTCACGGCTTCAGAAAGCGGTACCGCTTCGAAGAGCCCCTTACATTCCTCTGCAATAACCGTGTTGATCTGACAAGCATCAAAAACTGCGTTCATCGCTTCGGGGTCCCACGAGCACGCCAGTCGACACACTAGCTTGGCCTCAGTTCGTGGACAGACCGACTCGCCAGACACGATTCTGTCGATGTACCATTGCAGGTCCTTCAGGTCCAGTATCGAGAGAGGGTGCATCAATACGTGAACGTTGTCTGTATTGAGCAACGGCAAAAACGCTTCCAAGAACCGCCGCCGCCGTGCGTCATCTTCAAGCAGGAGCTGTTCTGCGTCTTTCTTTGTTTCGTGTCTGTGCTTCGGGAATCCCCTATAGGACCTACAGCGCTCAAAGACACCTTGAGCAAGGAGGTCCGCAATGTCGTCTGCGGCGATGTTCTTCACCGCCAAGGAAAATATTTCCGCTTCCAATTCGGCAATCGTTCCAAAGTCTTCTATTGGCTGCCGCATGGTCCAGCGCAGAGCGGCAGGCAGATTCGTTGCGTTTAGCTTTGGGATTACAGAGTACGACAAGAAGTTGTCGTAGGCTCCGAAGAATAGCGATCTCCGCGGCTGATCAAGGTAACCCCACATCGCGTCGTCATACCTATCTCCCGAATAAATTGCCTGCAAGGCGACGCCTCTCAATTGATCGTCTGGATCCTTCTCCCAGCTGGAGTGGAGTAACGGCCGCAGCGTGTTTCGTTCTGTCTCTGAGCCGACATCAGCAATCGCGTACGCCGCAATCGTGCGCAAATCATTAGTTTCGCTGTCGGAGAGTGCGATTTCAAGAAGTGCATCGACCACGCCCGAAACAGAGCAGTCGCGGGCGATCCTTGCAGCGAGGTACCGGGTCGCCATTGACCGCTCACGGTTTCGGAGCACCGGCTCCAACTGCTGCGCGAGGCCTGAATGGGCGAGATTCCGCAGCGGTAGATGATGATGAATATGCAGGAATTCACCCTTATCGCAGCTTTCCAGAAGAGCAGCGGTGAGTAGGCGCCTCTGCTCGTCAGACAAGCTGGGTGAGGCAGAGCCCAGCAACGTTTCTGGATCATGTTCGGCAATCCCCGCGAAGAGTTCTTGGTTTTGCAGTGCAAGCCATGAAGCAACTTCTCGAATCTGCGGTATTACGCGAGCACGGCGAGGGTGAAAGATGAGAGATTTCAGTTGTTGGATCGGCAAGTTGTGAGTGATGCAAAAGCACGCTGCAAGGTATTCCGCGAAGGTCTGATGCGACCATCCCAGCCGCTCTGGTCCGCGTGAGGAGAATAGGCCGGTTCCCAGTGTTTCCAAAACCATGTCGTTAGATACATCCAGCTGTTGCTCAGCGATCTCAATTCCTCCGGCAAGCTGAGACACCCGCACGTCTTCTGGAGGTCCGCCTGCCGCCTCCGTCCCCGTCCAGACTGCAAACCGATTGCCGAACTGCGTCACCGCGGCAATACGAGCCGCGATCGCCATCCTCGATACCGGACTCAGTGCGCCGACGCGGCCTGCCGCTCGGCGACTCTCATTTTGCTCTTCACACAGGATCAAACAGCCCTTTTCATAAAGGTCGAGCAGATTTGTCGGTAGATCGCCCTCCCGTAGGAAGGTGTCCAGCAACATCGCCAAGGTAATGGGCTTGCCGGCAAGGGCTGCGATCTGTAAGTCGTCAACTCGTTCAAGGAACGCATCCGGTTGGGCGATCCCGCTGAGCGAGGCTGCCTGCAGCACATCAACCCGCCGCAGCGGCACGAGTTCAGTAGCCGCAAAACCATCTTTCCCGTAGCCGGCACGGAGGGCATTTTCCAAAAGCATCGGCCATGATGCCGTTCGGCAAGCGATTCGCAGCTTGAGCCGCTTGAGCGGCAGCTTCGGCAGATCATCTGTCAACATCGACGCGATAGTATCGATGCGAAGTAAGCATTCATCGAAGCTGTCAAGGTAGAGATGAAGATCATATTCTCCCTTGACCCATTGAAGCAGGATATCGCCCTCGAATAACGCCTTGTATAGACGGCCTTCGCTTCCGAAACTTCGGAGATCCAAGCGAATCACGGGCAGCTCCGGCGAATGTCGTGCGAAAGCATCAACGTCGGTGGAAAGACTCCAGCTCTTTCCGACGCCGGGCTCACCCAAGAGAGCCAGACACGGTATCTCCTGCAGCCGATCGAAAGTCGTGAGGTGAGGGTTCAAAAGCTTTCCGTGCTGCCCATCCGGATCGCACAAGAAGCCGCGATCAGCAAGAGAATAGGAATCCTCTCTGCGACACCAAAATCTCTTCCATGGAAATACGAGTGCCATACAACCTCGCGGTCCGCGAGATGTAGTTTAATCACAATCGCCCTTTTAGGCAGCCGGAGTCATACCCAATAGGGCGGCGTCGAATCGCGGGACGAATTGGAAATGCAGGCCAATATTCACGTGCAGGGTGGAGAATTCCATCGGGCGGCCGCCGGAACAATCTGCCATCCGACCCGAAGACCTGGCATCAATCGACCGGCCCATTCCTCATCGCAGCGAAGCGCTCCGTGCAAACGGCCAGACGATCGCGGGCCTCGGAGGTCGATGGTAACTTTGAACGAATCAGTACAAGTGCATCCTTCCCTGCCATCTTCCTCTGTTCAAAGAGGGTGCGAGCCAACGCCTCGACGCAGGGCCGGCACAAATCTAGTACTGGATCAAGGCAAGCCCATTGTTCCTTCATGCCGAAAGCAACGAGTTCCGGACATTTGACAACTAGCTGATCGATTCTGTGCTGGTCGTGATCCTCATTGGTTATCCAGTTTTCATAGTGCTCCGGAGCCCTCGCGCCCGCCCGCGCAATCAGGATTTCCTCCAGTATCTCCTCCGGCGTACCTTCCCGGAGCTCCCGTCTGACGTAGCCTTCGCCCATTGAGTCGTGCTCGATCGACAATTCGCATAACGCTCGGCCAAGGAGGACGGCGATTACGGCGTGGCCAGCCTCATGCAGTGCGCCAGCGTGGCGCCGGTCGAGCGGTGCCTGGTCGGGGTTGATGTCTGGTTTCGTCATCTGCGCCAATCAGCTCCGTTATGACCGCAGCTGCCGAATCGCTCTGAGGCAGTAATCCACTGTGCCTTCGAGCTTGAGCCGCCAGCGCTCGGCGGTAGCCTGTTCCTCCGGCGCCATTCCTGGATACTCGCGCTTGAGCCGAGCCAACCCCTGTTTCGCCTGCTGCATGGTCAAGTTTAGTCCGACGATCCTCCGTACTCTCAATTGCTCCGTCATCCGAAAAGGTCCTCCTATTTAAGAGGAGCCGAAGTCGCATCATTCGGGAACACGTCAGACGTAGGATGGCGGTCGATCCCCGAGTTGTGGAGGCTCGAAAAGTTGTTGCGATCAAGAGCTGATCGGGAATTCGGTTCGAAGTTCGCATGCCGACGGACAAATTCCAATTTGTTGCGCACGACATCGGTCCAAGTATTTGATACGGCAAAGATTAAATGAAGATTGTGTCGAGATCATCTCCGATTTAATAGCGCAGAAAGATCAACGGGGTCATGCGACGATGCCTGATGATGCACCGAGCGATTGGAGCGGCGGTCATGGGGGACCTGAAGCGTGTACGGCGCGAATGGATTCTTCCCTTCGAGCAGCGAAGACCCGACGTACCCGCACCAGAGCATCGCCGACAACAGCAGCCAGATGACGACGACAGGCTTCCAGGGGATAAGAACGATCATGATGTAACCTCCAGTGCGGCAGTAAGCGGTCACGGGGCATCCGCTTTTTTGCAACCCCACGATTACCCCACTCTATGGCTTCCTCAGTGCGTTGAATCGCTCTAAATGCGTGCCAACCGCTCCAAGCGATGTCTTGTAGTTTCAATAGTTTAACGACTCATAACCCAAAGGTCGGTGGTTCAAATCCACCCCCCGCAACCACTTAGCCGATTTCCCAACCCCAAATAACCCCGAAGCCCCCAAAGGTCATTGGATCAAGCCGCTGATTCGCAATCGTTTACG
>Ga0335075_10003102_pt1 | contig 26579 bp, 18 predicted proteins | sample Lox_Sample_24_FD_206723 | JGI IMG/M metagenome (GOLD analysis project Ga0335075, IMG submission 206723) | Soil microbial communities from Loxahatchee National Wildlife Refuge, Florida, United States - Lox_Sample_2.4 | ecosystem: Environmental > Terrestrial > Soil > Wetlands | place: USA...
AGAGCGACGTGAGCACCGCGATCGCCCCGAACACGGCCGGTCCCGCGGTGAACCGGCCGGTGCGGTCGCGGACCGCGTAAAGCACGGAGCCGAGCACGACCCCGAGCAGCAGCCCGGCCAGGCCCTCGACCAGCAGGTACTGCGTGGTGACCGCGGCCGGGTGCGCGCGGTAGCTGGAGGTTACCTGCGCGTTTGTCGCGTTGAGGGCCAGGTTCACCGGCCAGACGGAGAGCCCGACGGCCCAGGCGAGGACGTAAGCCGCGCCCGCCGCGCCCGGCCCGTAGGCGCGCCAGGCGGGGGCGGTCGCGCCCGACTCCCTGGGGTTAGTTGATGCGATGGCCATGTCCGCCGCCAATCCGGGGGTCGTCTTGCTGGGATGAACGCGCCAGGAACGATTCGGCCGGGTGGCCGCACGGCCAAGACCACCGCGGCGGTCATGGCCGCGGCGATCGAGGAACTGTCGGCTCGCGACTACGCCGACATCAGCGTCGAGTCGATCGCCGCGCGGGCCGGCGTGCACAAGACGACGGTCTACCGCCGGTGGGGGAGCAAGGTCGAGATCATCAAGCAGGCGCTTGTCGGCGCGGCGAGCCAGCACATCCAGGTACCGGATACCGGAAGCGTCGACAGCGACCTGCTGCTGCTTGCGCGGGCGGTGCAGGTCGTGCTCTCGCAGGGTGCGGCCATCTCGACCGCGCTGATCGTGGGCGGCCTGGCCTCGGCCGAGCTTGCCGGGCTGATGCGGCAGTACTGGGCCGTCCGGATGGAGGCGATCAGCGTGGTCGTGCACCGCGCGGTGGACCGGGGCGAGTTGCCGGCCGGGACGAACCCGGCCACGCTGATGCGCACCATGGCGGCGCCGCTGTTCTACCAGCTCCTCGTCGCCCGGGAGCCCGTCACCGAGGCGGACGCCCGCCTCAGCAGCGCGGCCACGCTGGCCGCCGCGAAGGCCGGCGTGTTCGCCGAGTTAGGCAGTCGCCTTCGGCGGTTGCGGGTGCTGGTGACCGTGGGAATGATGGTGCGCGTGTGGCTTTGCTTGCGGCAGCCCGCCGGGCGGCTCCCCGCCGGGCGGCTCCCCGGCCGGCGGCGCCGGGGCCGCGGGGTCGCCGGCCCGCAGGGGGCTGGCCGCGTAGCGGCCCTCGTGGGCCAGCACCGCCCGGTTGTCGCCGGCCAGCTCGGGATACCTTTCCTCGAGCCTCTCGCGCTGCTCCAGGGTGCGCTGCCAGTGCCTGATCGTGTCGCGGTCACCGTGGTTGGTCTGCTCCCACGACCGCGGCGCCGCATCCCGTCCCGACGGCACCACGGCCCGGCCGAGCAGCGCCGCCACCGACGGTACCCGCCGGCCGTCCGCGGCGCCGCAGGCCGGGCAGGCGGGCGGCGGACCATCGGCGTCGGTAATCCTGGCCAGCCGCTCGAACCGGTAACCGCAGCCGCACGCGTACTCGTAGATCGGCATCAGGTCACCAGTTGTCGATCGAGTGGCGGAAGATCCCGGCCAGGTCTTCCGGCATGACGTCGCGCGGCGCCATCGCGAGGATCCGTTGCTGCTTGAGCGTGCCCTCCACCAGGTCGGGGATGTCGTCCTCGATGAAGCCGACCGCGCCGATCCCGCTTGGCATGCCGATGTCCCGCATCAGCGACACGATCGCCCGCGGCAGTCGCTCCCGCGGGCCGCCGGAATCAGCGGCACCCGGGTCGAGCAGTGCCGCCGCCTTCAGGTGACGCTCCGGGCTGGAGGGGAAGGTGAACCGGAACGCCGCGGGCGCGGTGAGCGAGACGGACTCACCGTGCGGCACCATGGCCTCGGCCTGCGGGTAGTCGGGTGGCCGGTAGCCGCGCACCCGGCCGGCTATCGGGTAGGCGCAGGCGTGCGGCAGGTGGACGCCCGCGTTGCCGAATCCCATGCCCGCGAAGGACGCGGCCATCATCATGTCGGTCCGCGCCGCCAGGTCGTTCCCGGTGAGCACGGCCCGCCGGAATGACCGGGCGAGCAGCGGCAGCGCCTTCTCGATGAACGCGTCGGACACCGGGTTGCTGCCGACGTACACCGCGCGCTGCTCCGGCCGCCGCCGCGCGTAGGACTCGTAGTGCCGCGCCGTGTAGGACTCAAGGGCGTGGCAGAGCACGTCGAGCCCGGTCGAGGCGGTGACGTGCGGCGGCACGGTCAGCGTGGTCAGCGGGTCGACCACGGCCAGCACCGGGCGCAGCCGCGGGTGGCTGATGCCGGTCTTGACGCGCAGCGCCAGCACGTCGAGTATGCACATCGCCGTGCTCTCCGAGCCGGTTCCCGCCGTCGTCGGCACCGCGACCAGCGGCTTCAGCGGCTCGGTCGGCGCCTTCCCGTCCCCGACCGGCTTGTTGATGTAGTCCATCAGGTCGCCGGGGTTGGTGGTCAGCAGGTTGATCGCCTTCGCGGTGTCGATCGACGAGCCGCCCCCGATGGCGACGAACCCGTCCCACTCGGTGTCGCGGGCGAAGTCGATCGCCTCCCGCATGCTCTGGTCGGTCGGCTCGACGTGCACGCCGGTGAAGGTCGTCGGCTTCAGCCCCGCGCCCTGCATGGACTCCGCCGCCCGCAGCGGGATGCCGGTCGCCGCCACGCTCTCGTCGGTGACGATGAGGATCCTGGACAGCCCCATCTGGCCGAGGTCAAAGCCGATCTCGTCGAGCGCGCCCACGCCGAACTTGAGCGGCGGCGCGCCCCAGGTGAAGATCGTCTCGGTGCGGTACTCCGTGGCCATGACGCGGCCCCCTTAGCTGTACGAGCCGCTTGGCGCGATCCGGAGCTGGTGGATCTGATCCGCGTCATGCCCGAAGACAAGCGTGGCGTCCGTCCGCTCCGCGATGTTCCTGATCTTCTCGACCGACCGGAGCCACTCCAGGTTGTTCCAGACGATCGCGGCCCCGACGGCCGGCGGCCCGTAGCTGTCCTTCATGTAGACCGCGTCGGAAGTGAAGATCATCGTCCCGGTGTCGGCCAGGTCAAGCCGCAGCGACATCGTCCCGGGGGTGTGCCCGGGCGTCTCGAGCACGGTCACGCCGGGCACGATCTCGGTGTCGCCGCTGACCGTCTCGAACTTGAGGCCCTCGTAGTCGGTCTTGAGGTGGGCGCCTGCGAACAGCCCGCCGAAGCCGGTGGCGTGCGCGTACTCCTTGTCGTTGCAGATCAGCCGCGCGCCGGCGTCGGCGAACGTGCGCACGTTGCCCGCGTGATCGAAGTGCAGGTGGCTCATCACGACGATGTCGATGTCGCGCGGTGCCAGCCCGAGCTGGAGCAGCCGCGCGTCGAGGTACTCGTCGTCGGACACCCCGTCGTACGGGAAGAACTCGTGCAGGCCGGTCGGGCTCCAGCGATCCTCCCAGTCCCTCGGGCAGCTCGTGTCCCAGAGGATGCGCGCATCCGGGTGGTCGATGAGCACCGCATGGGTGGGGCAGTCGACCCATTCGGCCGGCTTGGCCGTGTGGGAGCGGCTGGTGATTACCCGGCCCGGCTGCAGCAACAGCCACGTCAGGTCGCAATGCATCGCCCCGCACGCCAGGACGTGGGCGGTCATCTTGGCTGGCTTGCTTGCCATGGGTATCTCCTTCGTCACCCGAAGCCGTACCTACCACGTTTAGTCCAGCGCCGTGTATTTGTGAAGTTCGAACCGGGCGCGGACTTGACCGGGGGGCGGGGCGCGGTGGTGGAGTGGAAGGGTGACTGGTTACCGGGAAAGGCCGTGGCTCGGGCTGTACCAGCCGGGTAAGCCGGCCGACATCGCGGCGGAATACCCCGACGCGCTGGCCATGTGGCAGGGCGGAGCGGGGGGCGGCGAGGCAGCGCACAAGCCGTTCCTCCACTACTTCGATACCGCGCTGAGTGGCGCGGTCGTGGACGCCGACAGCGGCGCGCTTGCCGTCGCGCTCGCCGCCCGCGGCGTGCGGCCAGGCGACCGGGTGGCGCTGTTCCTGCAGAACGTGCCGCAGTTCGTGATCGCGCTGCTCGCGGCGTGGAAGCTCGGCGCGATCGCGGTGCCGGTCAACCCGATGCTCAAGGAACGGGAACTGCGCTACGTCCTCGCCGACTCCGGCGCGAGGGCCGTGATCAGCCTCCAGGACCTGTGGAATGCCGTCGGCGCCCGGGCGGTCGAGGGCACCGATGTCACGCTGGCGATCACGACGAGCCCGCTTGACTACCTCGGGACCGGGCAGGCCCCGGCCGTGCTTGCGGGCATCGCGCCGGTGCCGACCCCGGGTGCGGTCCACCTCGCCGACATGCTGCGTGCGCACCGCGGCCAGCAGCCGACGCCGGTCACGCTCGGACCCGACGCGGTGGCGCTGCTGACCTACACATCGGGCACGACCGGTGACCCGAAGGGCGCGATGAACACCCACGGCAACGTCGTGTTCAACGCCTGCACGTTCCGTGAGTGGATGAGCCTGACGCCGCGGGACGTGGTGCTCGGCGGCGCGCCGCTGTTCCACATCACCGGCCTCATCGCGCACATCGCGGTCGGGATGCTGGTGCCGATGCCGATCGTGCTCGGCTACCGCTTCGAGCCCGCCACCATCATCCGGCTAGCCGAACAGTACCGCTGCACGTTCACGGTGATGGCGATCACCGCGTTTACCGCGCTCGCGAACGACCCGGCGGTCAAGGAGGCCGACCTGTCCTCGCTGACCAAGGCCTACAGTGGCGGCGCGCCGATCGCGCCGAGCATCGTCGAGCGGTTCGAGCGGGAGGTCGGGCCCTACATCCACAACGTCTACGGCCTCACCGAGACCACCTCGCCGTCGCACGCGGTTCCGTTCGGCCGCCGCGCGCCGGTCGACCCGGCCAGCGGCGCGCTGTCCGTCGGTGTTCCCGTGTTCAACACGGTCGTCAGGATTCTCGACGATGCCGGGAACGAACTGCCTCCAGGCGAGGCGGGCGAGATCGCCACCAGCGGCCCGATGGTGGTGCCCGGTTACTGGAACCGGCCGGACGCCACCGCGCGGACGCTGCCGGGCGGAGAACTGCGCACCGGGGACGTCGGCTTCATGGACCGCGACGGCTGGTTCTACCTGGTCGACAGGAAGAAGGACATGATCGTCGCTTCCGGGTACAAGGTCTGGCCCCGGGAGGTGGAAGACACCCTGGTCCGTCACCCGGCCGTGCGCGAGGCCGCCGTGATCGGCGTCCCCGACTCCTACCGCGGCGAGACGGTGTGGGCCTACGTCAGCCTCCGGCCCGGCGCCGCCGCGACGCCGGCCGAGCTCATCGAGTTCTGCCGGGCGGAGCTGGCCGCGTACAAGTACCCAAGGCACATCGAGGTCCTGGCCGACCTGCCGAAGACGCCGACGGGCAAGCTGCTGCGCCGCGAACTCCGCCAGCGGGCCGCCGGCGGCTGAGCGGTGCCGTCCGGCGGCCTCTTCGCGGCTCAGTAGTGCAGCGAGCAGCAGGGGCCATTGAAGATGCTCTCCACGCCGAGCGCCAGCCGCCGGGGGCGGACGTGACCGACGGGCATGAGCGCGCCGCCCATCTCCATCGCCAGGTCCGCGCGCCCGTGCGCGGCGATCATGTCGGCGGCGCGTGCCAGTTCGAACTCGACCACCCCGGGTGGCTGCTGCCCGCTCGCCTCGATGACCTGCACCCGCTGGCCACGGACGAGAACGGCCAGTTCGGGACGGCGCGAGCCGCCGGTCCCGTCCGGCTGCCCGGGCTGGCCGGGCTGGCCCGCCGGCGGGAACCGGATGAGCAAGCGGCCGGCGCTGGCGAAGTTCTCCGTGACCAGGTGGATCTGGGAAGTTGACCACGTCGGGACGCCGGCCCCGGCGCACAGCACGGCGGCGTGCGGCGGGGTGACGACCAGTGGCTCCGCCCCTTCGTCGGTGCGATACCCGATGACCTGCGCGCGTTCACGCGGGCCGAAGCGCAGGGCGGACGGCTGTGCCGTCGCGCCCGCCGGCGCCGCCAGCCGGACGGTCGCGGAGGCAAGCCCGGCCCCGGTCAGCGGGCGAACGCGAGGCTGGCAGGCAGCGGACAGGCCCTCGGCGACGAAGATCGTGCGGTGCAGCCCCCGGCCAAGCGGGCCGCGGACGGTGATCTCGAACGCGCCGAGCACGGGGCGGGGAATGCCGTCCCATAGGTCGATGTCGCCGACCTGCCCGCCGACGCGGCGAGCGGAGGTGGCGCCGCCGCCGACCCGCCTGACCTCGGCGAACCAGGTGATGCTCGCGCCTAGGTCACGCGGGAGGCGCAGCAGCGGCGGCACGGGGTACACCGGCGAGCCGGCGGGTGTCGCGACGCCGATAACCGGGTCGTCGAGCAGGAGGCGTGGCCGGGCGCGCACTTCTACCGAGTGCGAACGGCAGCCGTGCAAGCCGACGGCCTGCACGCTCTCCAGCGAGTCGAGGCGCAGCAGCCAGCCGTCCCAGCCAACGGGGACCGTCGGCGCGACGATCGGCGCGACGCGGCCGGTGAACTCAAGCTCCCGGTCGGCCGGGTGGATGATCCAGACCCGCCCCCGGGGCAGGGACACGGTCACGGGAAGCCGGCGGCCGTCCTCGTGGAAGAAGAGGATGGGGTCGGACGGGTCGACGACGTCAAACTCGGCGACCGGGCCCTCGTGGCCCGCCAGCGAGACGAGCACCGTGCGCACCGGCTTGAGCGGGAAGGCGGCATGCGGCGTCGGCCCGGCCACGTCGCCCCCCACGGCCCGGCCCGCCACGGCATGAGCGCGGCCATCGGCGGTGACCCGCCAGGGCGCGGCGCCGGCGGGCGACTCTTCCACGGCGGGCAACAGCAGGTGGACGCCCTGGCCGTGCTGATCGAGCACGATCCGCGGCCTTGCCTGCCACCCGGCGGCCATGGCGCCCTGCCCTCCCGGCCGGCGCCGGCCGGCCGCGGACAGGTTGAGGTTCCCGGCCGCCAGTTCCTCCTTGGCCGCCTCGATCATGTAGCCGGGGAGCCGGACGGCAGCAAGGTCCGGATCGGGCTCGGCGAGCCGGTCGAGCAGGTCGAGCGTGCGGTCGACGAGGTCGCGCGCGTAGCCGCCACCGTTGAACAGGAACCGCCTGACCGGCTGGTCAAGCTGAGCCAGGCGGGTCTCCCGGTCTGCCGCCGTCGCCCAGGCGAGAAAGCTTTCCGCGTCCATTCCCTGATCGATCCGGCGCCGGGCGAGCAGCAGCCGGAAGTAGTCACCAAGGCAATCCGCGGGTATGCCGCCGTGCAGCGCGATCGCCCCGGCGGAGGCGAGGGGCAGCCCGGGGAACGTCGCCATGCCCAGGCGGCCGATCGCCGCACTGAACGCGTGCCCCCAGATCTCCTCGTCCTCTGGCGTGCCCTGGCAGCGGGTCGCTTCCCACAGCGCGCGCCAGTAGCTTCCTTCCTCGTCGGCTGTCGCCGCGACGCCGGTCATCGCGGCGGCCAGGCAGGCCGGCCAGCGGGACAGCAGCAGGTCACCTTCGGTCCGTGGATGCTGCAGCTTCGCGTAGAGGCTGCCGAGCGCGGCGGCGACCTGGCGGGTGTGATGAGGTCGCAAGTCGGCTTCCACGACGAGGGACGCGCTCCTGAGCCGTGGCCGCCATGAGTCTTCCCGCGACCAGAGCAGTTCCCGCAGGCCGACCTTCTCCGCGGTGGCCGGGGCCGGGCCGGGCGAATCTCCCTGCGCGCCGGGCGCGACGCCGTCCGGTCCTGACCGCGGATCCGGCTCGTCGGCGGGCAGGAACGGGCTCGGCTCGCCCGTGCCCGATACGTAGAGGTGGTCGCGGGCGCGAGTGCAGGCCACGAACAGGACGCAGCGTTCCCGCTGTAGGTCCTGGGCGCAGGCGACCGGGTCCTCGCTGGCCGGCGTGATCGTGGCCGGCTCGGGGACAAGTCCCCGCTCCACCCCGACGACGGCGACGGCCTGGAACTCCAGGCCCTTCATCGCGTGCATGGTGCCGGCCCGTACGGCCTGCGCGTTGTTGCGACCGCTGAGCGGTATCGTCGTGATCCCGGCGGACTTCAGCATCTCGCGGGCCTCGCGGACCAGGCTGGCGGTCCGCGCCGTCACGCCGATGGCCTGCGGCTCGATGCCGAGCGCGAGCCACTGGCGAATCTGCTCGGCCAGCTGAAGGAACTCTTCTGCGCGGGTCGCCGCCATCCGCAGCCGCGGGTGCGGGCCGTGCATGGGCGACCGGTAGCCAAGCAGGGAGTCCACCTCGCCGTCGAGGCCGGTCACCGGGTCGGTACCGAGCAGCGATACCGCCCAGGACAGGACCTCCTGGGTGGTCCGGTAGCTCAGCGACAGCCGCTGGCTCCTGCCCCGCACGCTGATCCGCATGCTGGCGAGCGAGACCCGGTTGTCGTAGATGCGCTGATGCGGGTCGGCCACGATGAACAGGTCGTCGGGCCCCTGAGCGACGGCGGCACGGAGCAGCCGCCACTGGGACGGGTGCAGGTCCTGTGCCTCGTCCACCAGGATGTGCCGGTAGCGCGGCGCTCCCGTCTGGCGCAGCAGGTGCGTCGCCTCATTGGCGAGTTGCAGGTGGGTGGACTGGCGGTCGGTGGCGAGTTCGGCGGTGACCTGCTGCGCGGCCTGCCAGACCTGGCTGCGCTGCATCTTGGTCAGCGGCCGTCCCCGGCCGGTGCGCAGGCAGGTCAGGTAGGCCCGTTCGGTGCGCAGGTCCTGGGCCAGGATGACCTGCTCCCACTCGTTCTTCAGGAATGCCGGGGGAAAGTCGAGCCCGGCGGCGGCGGCCGCCTTCGCCCACCGGGTGCGCAGCACCCGCTCGTCGGCGATGACGGGCGCGCCGCGCGCCGTCTTGACGATGCGGTAGGCCAGCCGGTCGACGTTGAGCACCTCGATCCGGCCGCGTGCCCGTTCGTCCTTGATCAGCAGGTCGAGCTGGATGCCAAGGGCGTCGGCGAGCGTGCCGTTGAAGGTCGTCACGAGTACCTGGTCGACGCCTGGTTGTACCCGCGCGGCCAGGAAGGCCGCACGGTGCAGCAGGGTAACGGTCTTTCCCGTTCCCGGGCCGCCGGTCACCTGAACGGGGCCGGAGTAGGTGCTCCGGTAAGCGATCTTCCGCTGGCTCGGGTGAAGGAACATGCGCCACGCCGCGAACGGGTGCGCCAGGATCAGCCGCAACTCCTCGTGCCCGGACACGAACGTGACCTGGCCGGGACTGCGCTCCATGGCCGAGACCAGGTCGTCGGGATCGACCGTCGCCGGGGGCGTGCCAGTGGAGTACAGCCTGGCAACCTCCTGCCGGGCCTCGTCCAGCGTCATCCCGCAAGCCAGGGCGTGCAGCGCGGCGTACTGGGCCTCGGGCAACGCCGCCTGCCGCGTTTCGAGGTCCGCCTCGCCGGTCATCAGCCGGATCATCGGCAGGATTTGCTCGTCGACCCCCAGCCGGGTCAGGTCGGCGTCGCTGATGTCCGCGAACAGCCGCTTGCCATCGGGCTTAGGAGCCTCCTCAAGCAGCAGCTGCAGGTGGTGTATGGCTTCCTCGTCGCGGACTTCCAGCACGCCGAGCGCCGGGTTGACGCTGAACCGGTGGCTGGTGGCATAGGCTTTCGCCTTGTCCTTCGGCAAAATCGTGACCAGGCAGTAGGTGTCACCGGTCATCGGCGCCAGTACGATACCGCGCCAGCGGCCGTCCACCTCCAGGGTCCGGATCCGGTCGTCCCAGCCGCGCTGCGGCTTTTCCAGATGGGAACCGGGATGGGGGTGTTTAGCGAACTTGGCGATTGCCGCGTCAACGGCGCCCTGCACGTCCTTGTCTAGCCTCCCGTATTCGGTCAGAAAGGTCTTACCAATCGCCAGGCGTGCCACCCGCCTTGTCCCCCTGTCACTGTCCCAGAAGCCGGGCCGTCTTGAGCGGCCTGTTCGACCGCCCGGCATCACTCGCGATGGCGAAAGGAAAAGATTCAATTCAGATGAATCTGTCCAGCTTTGGACGACGCAACTGTCGTCCGCGGCAAGTAGATGGCAGATCGGCCTAGCTCACGCCGGTCAACTATATTCCTGCCTGCGCCCTTGCAAGACTCACGTGACGGGAGCGTCGTGACCAAGCTGGCCGCCATTCTTGACCAGATCGATTCTGGCAGCGTGCTGCTGCCCGAGTTCCAGCGCGGCTACGTGTGGAACCGTGACCAGGTCCGCGGCCTCATGCGGTCCCTGTACCTCGGCTACCCGGTCGGCAGCCTGCTCACCTGGGAGGCGCGGGCCGACGGGTCGCCGGCCCGCGGCGAGACCACGGCGCCATCGGCCCACCGGGTGCTCATCCTGGACGGACAGCAGCGGATCACTTCCCTGTACGGGATCACCCGCGGGCGGCCGCCCGCTTTTTTCCATGGCGATGAACAGGCGTTCGCCGGGCTGTGGTTCCATGTGGGCGACGAGACGTTCGGGTTCTGCCCGCCGGCCAAGGCGCGCGATGACCCGCGCTGGGTCGATGTCACGTCGCTGTTCACGCGGGGTCTTGAGCCGCACGTCGGCCTGCTGAACGCCAATCCGGCCACCCGGCCGCGAATCGTCAGCTACGTGGAGCGCCTGGCCCGGCTGCGGCAGGTGCTCGACCGGGACCTGCACGAGGAAAAGATTACCGGCGAGGACAAGAGCATCGACGTCGTGGTCGACATCTTCAACCAGGTCAATTCCGGCGGGACAAAATTGTCCAAAGGAGATTTGGCGCTGGCCAAGAAGTGCGCGCACTGGCCGGGGGCCCGTGCCGCCATGCGCACTCACTTGGACCGCTGGGAGAAAGAGGGGTTTTTCTTCACCCTGGACTGGCTGCTGCGCAACACGAGCGCCGTCGCGACCGGCCGGGCCGGATTCGGCGCGCTTGACCCGGTCACGGTCGCGGATTTCCAGCAGGCACTGGAAAGCGCCGCGAGCTACGTCAGCCAGTTCCTTGACGTCGCGGTCGGACGCCTGGGGCTTGACCATAACCGGGTGCTTATGGGCAGGTACGCGTTCCCGGTCATCTGCCGCATGCTGCGGCTGGCCGGCGGCGATTTCGCCGACCCGGCGGCGGCCGATCGCGTCCTGTACTGGTACATTCACTCGGCGCTCTGGGGGCGGTACGCGGGCTCGGGCGAGACCGTGCTCAACCAGGACTGCGACACCGCAAGCCGGTCCGGCGTCGACGGCCTGATCGGCGCGCTCGAACGCCGGCGCGGCGGCAACCTGGCCATCGACGGCCAGGATTTCGCCGGTGCGGGCCAGGGCTCGCGCTTTTACCCGCTGCTGTACCTGCTCACCCGGGTGCACCGGGCCAGGGACTTCGGCACCGGCCTGCCGCTGGACACCCAGCTGCCCGCCTGCCCGACCACGCTTCGGCCCCATCACGTCTTCCCCAAGGCGGTGCTCCACGCCGCCGGGTACGCACCGGTCCAGGTCAACGCCGTCGCCAACTTCTGCTTTCTCACCAGGGAGACCAGCCTGGTTCTGGCGAAACACGAGCCAGCGGAGTTCTGCCGGGCGGTCGAGGCGAGGCACCCGGGCGCGCTGGCCTCGCAGTGGGTACCGCAAGACCCGGCGCTTTGGCGGGTCGACCGCTACCCCGACTTCCTCGCGGCCCGCCGCGAACTGCTGGCCACGGCCGCCAACCGGTTCCTTGACGGGCTGCGCTCGGGCCGCGCGGCGGGATCCTGGCAGTCACTTGAACGGCTGACGGTGGTCGCCGCCGAGACGGCGGACGGCGATTCCCGCGCGAACCAACTGATGACGCTCGTCGCCGAGCTTGTCGGGCTGGGCTGCGCGGACCCCGCGGTGGACTGCGAGGTGGCAGATCCGGCGACGGGGGAGGTGCTTGCCATCGCCGAGGCGTGCTGGCCGGAAGGCCTGCGGCCAGGTCAGGGCAACCCCGTCATCCTCGTGTCCGACCCGGCAGAAACGGACCTGGCCCGGCTCAGGGAGCTTGGCTACGAGGCGTTCACGTCGGCCGACGCGCTCCGCGGGCACGTCCGCCGGCGCAACCAGGGGCCAGCGGCGGAACCGCCGCTCGAAGGAATGGCCGCGGACGCCCAGATAACGGCCACCAGGATGTGACCGTTGGGCATCTCCGCGGCCGTGACTCCCTAGTCGTCGGACGCGCGGTGGTCGGTGGCGACCACCGCCTCCACCAGCGCGAGGTCGGTCAGCGCGCCTGCCAGCTCGCTGACCGGCCGCTTGCCGTGGACGTGCATCGTTACCGTCACCATCGCGTGCCGCCCTTCGGCTGCTTCGGCGGCATCCGGCCGGCTGGCAACCGACCGGTCGGCATCCGGCCGGCCCGCATCCGGCCGGCCGGCGGCACCGGGCCCCTCGGCGGGCTCGGCGGAGACCTGGTCGATAACGAAACCTTGCCTGGTGGCCTCGTTGAGCACGTTCCGCAGGACCCCGTGGCCGTCCGGATAACGGACGTGCAGCACGGATGTTCCGGGCGGCGACAGCGGCAGACGGCGCCGCAGCACCGGGGCCATGAAGGTCACGACGAGGTAAAGTCCCGTGGTCAGCGCGGCCAGGACGAGCAACCCGGCGCCCGCCGCCGCCCCGACCCCGGCGGTGAGCCAGACGGCCGCCGCGGTCGTGAGGCCGCGCACGGAATCGCGGCGGACGAAGATGAGCCCGGCGCCAAGGAAGCCGATGCCGGAGACGATCTGCGCGGCCATCCGGGACGGGTCGAGCACCACGAGGTTGCGCTCAAGGACGTCCGTGAACCCGTACTTGCTGATCAGCACGAACAGGGCGGCGCCGACGCCGACCAGGGTATGGGTCCGCAGTCCCGCGTCCTTCTGCCGCAGTTCGCGTTCCAGGCCGATGACCGCGGAAAGCAGGGCGGCGGCGCCAAGTTCGCCGGCCTGACGCCATCCCTGCCCGGATAGCGCGTTGGCCGCGGGGGCCACCTGGGCGAGGAGTGTATTCATCTCCTTCTCCTTCCTCAAGGGGACTGCCCAGGAAGGCGCGCTTCATACCGCCGCCGCCGCCCGGCCGATGGCGGCGACTGGCAAGCGGGCTGTCCACTCGGCAGATTCGATTCCGCCCGCGCAAAACGAGAATCTCCCTCAGAAGACCGGGACACGGTGCGGTCGGCAAAGGGGAAGTGACATGCCCGGACCAGGTGGCAGCCAGCGCGTCAAGTGGCGCCTGCAGCAGTCCGTGATCAACCCGGTCGTCCGGCTGGCGTGGGGCCTGGGGATCCCGATTCCCGGTGACGCCCTACTCGAGACGACCGGCAGGACCACCGGGAAGGCCAGGCACACGCCGGTCTGCGACGGCCTCGACGGCGGGACGTTCTGGCTGATCGCCCAGCGGGGACGCGACGCGGACTGGGTGCGGAACATCGAGGCCAATCCGCGCGTCCGGGTTAAGGTCAGCGGGCCGGGCGCGACCTGGCGAGCGGGGACCGCGCACATCGTCCCTGGCGACGACCCGCGCGAGCGCAGGCGGCTGCTCGGCGAGGTCAACCTCGCCCGCCGCTTCTGCCAGTGCACCGCGGGCGCGGTGGACACGAGCCCGCTGACGGTGCGCGTCGACCTGGACGAGTAGGAGAGGGCGATGCCCGGCAGGATCGTGTTGTACGGGGCCACCGGCTACATGGGAACCCTCACCGCGCGGGCGCTGGTCGCCAGCGGTACGCGCCCGGTCCTGGCCGGCCGCGACCAGGGCCGGCTCGACGCGCTCGCCGCCCGGCTCGCGGGGGAGCACGGCACGGCACTGGAGACGGCCGTCGCCGGAACCGAGACGGCCGGGCCGCTGCGGGACCTGCTCGGGGCCGGTGACGTGCTCGTGTCGACGGCCGGGCCGTTCACGAGGATCGGCCAGGCCGCCGTGACGGCCGCCGTGCAGGCGGGCGCGATCTACCTGGACTCCAGCGGCGAACCGCCGTTCATCCGGCGGGTGTTCGAGGAATTCGGCCCGCGCGCGGAACGCACCGGCGCCGTGCTGCTGACCGCGTTCGGCTACGACTACGTGCCGGGCAACCTGGCGGGAGCCCTCGCGCTCCAGTCGGCTGGACCCGACGCCACCCGGGTGCGAGTCGGCTACTTCGTGCGCGCGAAGCTCGGCAAGGCGACGAGCGCGGGCACCCGCGCGTCGGTGGCCGGCGTGCTGCTCAAGCCCGGGTACGCGTTCCGCGGCGGCCGCCTCGTGACCGAGCGAACCGCGGCGCACGTCGCGTCGTTCGAGATCGACGGCGCGCGGCGGGAGGCCCTCTCGATCGGCTCGTCCGAGCACTTCGCGTTGCCCCGCCTCCGGCGGCTGGCCTTGAGCGCGGACGGTACCGCCGCCGCGGCGCCGCTCGCCGACGTGGGCGTCTACCTCGGCTGGTTTGGCGCCGCCACCAGGCTGGTGCATTACGTGTCCGCGCTCGCCGGGACCCTGGACGCGCTGCCGGGCGTGCGCCGGCTGCTTGAGCGGGAGGCCGACCGGATTCAGCGCAGCCGGGCCGCGCCCGTCCCCGGGAATCCGATGCGCTCGGACGTGGTGGCCGTCGCCGCCGATGACCGGGGCAAGACCCTGGCGACGGTTCACCTGACCGGCGAAGACCCGTACTCGTTCACGGCGCCGATGCTCGCCTGGGCCGCGCGCGGCGCGGCCGCCCATGGCGTGCGCGGCCCGGCCGCCGAGGGCGCGCCGCGCGCGGGCGCGCTCGGACCGGCGGAAGCCTTCGGGCTCGCCGAACTCCAAAGCGCCTGCGCGAACGCCGGATTCGTGGTCCACCCGTAGCGCGGAGGCGGACGATGCCGCGGCCTTCGAACCCGGCCGGCATCCGAAGGCCAGGCCGTGTCTCATGGTGACCCGAGGCACCAGCAAAAACGCGGTGCCCCCAGAAGGATTCGAACCTTCGCACCTGGCTCCGGAGGCCAGTGCTCTATCCCCTGAGCTATGGGGGCTCACCAACGGAGAAAGGCTACCAGTCCAGGGCGGCGGTTGTGACACGCGCGCCGCGCCCGCGCATCGCTCCTCAGGTTCTGCTCGGCGAAGATGCCGCCCGCTTTTAGGCAACTGGCCAAGAAAGGCGGTACCCTCACCCAGTGTGACGCAAGGTTTGGGGCGGGTGCTCGTCGTGGACGACGACGAGGTGATCCGGCAGCTCATCGCGGTGAACCTGCAGCTTGAGGGGTTCGAGGTAGCAACGGCGGTGGACGGCCAGGACTGCCTTGACCGGGTACAGGAGATCGCGCCCGACGTGATCACGCTGGACGTGATGATGCCGCGCCTCGACGGCTGGGAGACCGCGGTCCAGCTCCGCAAGACCGTGGAGACCGCGCACATCAAGGTCGTGCTGATCACCGCGAGAGCCCAGGAAGATGACATCGCCCGCGGCACCAATGTCGGTGCCGACGCCTACCTGACCAAGCCTTTTGACCCCGGCGAGATGATCCGGGTCGTCCGCCAGCTGGCCGGCGCCCCGCCCGCCTGACGCCCGCCCGCCTGACGCCCGCCCGGCGCAAAAAGAATCACCACGAAGCAACCCTTTCGCCCGTAACGCGTCTAAAAGGCCGTGAGTGCTACTAGCTAGCGATTGGGGCGATCACGGTCATGATGCACAAGCGATCCCGTACTTCCTTGGTTCTCAGCGCGTGCGGCGTGCTTGCGGTCGGCCTGGCGGGCGGGACCTGGGCCGCCACGTCGGCCAAAGCGGCGACAAGCGCGGCGACCAATCCGGCGCACACCCCCACCTGGCACACCGTCCTGTCCTTGGCGAACACGAACGCGATCGACACGGTCGTCGCGACCGGCCAGACCTCCGGCTGGGCCTTCCCGCTGGACAGTTCCGTCGCCTACGAGCGCACCGGCAACACCGCGTGGAAACGGGTCGGGATGCCAGAGAAGGGCGGCTCGGTCAACGTCGCCGAGGCGACCTCGCCGAGCGACGTCTGGGCCGCGTACCACACCGCCACCGGGACGCACCTCGACCGCTGGAACGGCACGAAGTGGACGACCCTGAAGTCCTTCCCCGGCCAGGTCACCGCCCTCACGGTGCTCGGGCCCAACGACGTGTGGGCGTTCGGCGGCCTGATCAACTCGACCAGCAGGCTCCCGCAGGGCGTGTTCCACTTCAACGGCCACGGCTGGACGGAGGTGACCTCGGCCTTCCAAAGCGGTTACGCGGTCAGTGACAGGAGCGTCTGGGCCGTCACCGGCACGACGATCGAGCACTTCAACGGCAGCAGGTGGAGCGCCGCCAGCGTCGCGGGCCTGTTCCCGGCGCCGACACCGGCCGAGACCACCAAGCCCGAGTTGACCGGGATCGTCGCGCTCGCGGCCAACGACGTCTACGCGACGGGCAACGGGCCGCTCGGTGCGCACATCGCCAACGGCGTGATCCTGCACTACAACGGCCACGCCTGGAGCAGGGCGGCCAGGGCCGGGTTCATCAGCGCCGTCGGCCAGCAGTTCGCGAGCGACGACCGGGGCGGCCTGTGGCTTTCCGCCGAGAACGTGGAAGGCCCGTCGCTCCTGTTCCACTACTCCGCGGGCAAGGTCACCCAGGTGACCCTGCCCAGTTCCAGCGGATCGCTGACCGGCAGCAACTCGGTGTCCCGCATCCCCGGCACCGCGCAGGCACTGTCCGGCGGCGCCATATTCAACGCGAGCAACGCGGCGGCGGACCGTGCGGTGGTCTTCGAGCTCTCCTAGCCGCCCGTAGCCTTGGCAGGTGATCACCAGGGACCTGCGGCACGCGATCGACCGGGCGGCAGCCGCCGCCGGCTTCGACCCGGCCGCCGGTCCCGGCCTGCGCACCGCGGGCGCCCCGGGCCGGTACGCCGCCAGCGTCGCGCTCGCCCTCGGCCCCTGCCCCAGGGAAACCGCGGAAACCCTGGCCGGGACGCTGACCCAGGAGCCCTGGATAGAAACGGTCGACGTCACCGGCCCCGGTTACCTCACTATCACCGTTACCCCCGAGGCCCTTGCCGCCGTCGCGGACAACGTCATCGCGGCGGGCCCCGCCAGCGTCACCAGCGACGCCCTGGCCGGCGTGACCGTCCCCGCCGCACCCCTGGGCGATCCGCTGGCCGCCCCCACCTGGGAAGAGGCAAGAACCGCGCTCGCCGCGCAACTGACCGTCCGCCTCGCCGCCGCGGCGGGCGCGACGGTCGCTGACTTCTCCGCCTCAGAACGGATTCGGCCTGCTCACCCAGCCCAAGCAAGCTCGCCGGCGGCACCAGAAGCGGTGCCGCCTCCCCCCGCCGGCCGCCCGCGATCGTCCCATCGGGAGGCGCCTCCCGGGGGGACGTCCCCCCGGGAGGCAACCGCCTTCGCGGGCCGCGATGCGGTCACGTTCACCCTGGCCAGGGCCATTCCTGGCAAGCCGTTCGCACACGATCCGCAAATAATAGCGAGGCGGGTGGTCGGCAATCCCGCCTATGCTGTGAGGTACGCGCACGCCCGCGCCGCGTCCGGGGTGCGCTGGGCTGTTACCACCCGGGGGGGCGACCCCCCGTACCCCCCGCTGCCCCGTCAGCCGGGCCCGATGGCAGAAACCGCCGTCGTATCGGGCCTGCCCGCCGGGACGGTGGCCCCCAGGGACACGGGGGACACGGGTATTCCCCCACGGGAGGCGACCGCCCGGCCATGCCCGCCCGCCGACCCGGGAGAGCTGGCCCTCCTCGACGCGCTGTCGTGGCTGCCTGAACGGGTGGCCACCGCCGCGCGCCGTGGCCGGCCCGACGAGTTCGCCCGCTACCTGGAGGATCTGGCCAGCGTCACCGTTGACGTACTGAGTTCCGCGAGCCACCCAGGGAAAGGCGCAGCACCGGGAAGTGGCAGACTGACCCTGGCCCAGGCGGCGCGGACCGGACTCGCCGCCGGCCTCGGGCTACTCGGGGTCAGCGCGCCAGAACGCCTTTGACCAGACCAAATTTGACCAGACCAAAACCGATAACGAGTGCTTCCCGTCCTCGCGGTCGGGGCCGATATGATGGCGGTTTGTGCCATCGGCCCCGACCGCGAGGACAGCGGGGGGTACGGGGGGTCGCCCCCCGGGAGGTAGTAACTGTGAGCCGTGTCGCCCACCCAGCTGGGCCACGTCATGGGGACGTGCTGCCCGCCGACCGCCCGCCGTCGCCGCCCGAGGACCTGAACGCGCTGCCGCCGGCGATCTGGCCGCGCGGCGCGCAGCGCGTCGGCGGCGTGCTGACGCTCGGCGGGATCGACGTCCGTGACCTGGCCGCGGAGTTCGGCACGCCGGCGCTCATCATGGACGAGGCGGACGTGCGCAGCCGCGCCCGCGAGTACGTGGAGGCGTTCGGCGAGGACACGCTGGTGTACTACGCGTCCAAGGCGTTCTGCTCCCGCGCCGTGCTCCGCTGGGTCGCGGAAGAAGGCCTTGGCGTCGACGTCTGCACCGGCGGCGAGCTCGCGGTCGCGCTGTCGGCCGGGGTGGACCCGGCGCTGATCACCCTGCACGGCAACAACAAGCTGGCCGCGGAGATCGAGCAGGCGGTGGCCGCGCGGGTGGGGCACATCGTGGTCGACTCCTTCGAGGAGATCGCCCGGCTCGCCTACCAGGCGGAGGTGGCCGGGGTGCGGGCGCGCGTCCTGGTCCGGGTGACGACCGGGGTCGAGGCGCACACGCACGAGTTCATGGCGACCGCGCACGACGACCAGAAGTTCGGCTTCTCGCTCGCTTCCGGCGCCGCCGACGAGGCGGTCCGCCGCGTGCTCGCGCTGCCGCAGCTTGAGTTCGTCGGACTGCACTCGCACATCGGCTCGCAGATCTTCGACACCGGCGGGTTCGAGGTGGCGGCCCGCCGGGTGCTCGAGCTGGCCGGCCGGATCCACCTGGAGCACGGGGTGCACGTGGCCGAACTCGACCTGGGCGGCGGGTTCGGCATCGCCTATGTCCCCGGTGACGACGCCCCCGAGGTCAAGACCCTGGCCTCCGCCATGCGGGCGATCGTGGCGAGCGAGTCGATCGCCCTGGGCATCAGGCCGCCGCGGCTGACGATCGAGCCCGGCCGCGCCATCGTCGGGCCGTCCACCGTGACCCTGTACGAGGTCGGCACGATCAAGGACGTCGACGGGATCAGGACCTACGTGAGCGTGGACGGCGGGATGAGCGACAACGTCCGCACCGCGCTCTACGACGCGTCCTATACCTGCGTGCTCGCGTCGCGCGCGTCCGCTGCCCCGCCGATGCTCTCCCGCGTGGTGGGCAGGCACTGCGAGAGCGGCGACATCGTCGTGCGGCACTGCTACCTTCCGTCGGACCTCGCGCCGGGCGACCTGCTCGCCGTCGCGGCGACCGGGGCGTACTGCCGGTCACTGGCCTCGAACTACAACCACCTGCCGCGTCCCGGCGTGGTGGCGGTGACCGACGGGGCGGCCAGGGAGATCGTCCGCCGCGAGACGCTGGATGACCTGCTGCGATTGGATGTCGGATGAGCGAGCCTGCGAGCGAATCGGTAAATGCGGTGCGTCCGCGAATGCGGACTCCGAGCGCTAGCGAGGTGGCCTCATGAGCGGATACGACGATAAACCGGGCAAAGTGCTGCGGGTGGCGCTGCTCGGCTGCGGCGTCGTCGGCACCCAGGTCGCGCGGCTGCTCGCCGAGCAGGCCAACGACCTCGCCGTGCGGACCGGCGCCCGGCTCGAGGTGGCGGGCATCGCGGTGCGCCGGCTGTCGCACCCGCGCCCTGGGGTGGACCAAGCGCTGCTGACGACCGACGCGATGGGCCTGGCCACCCGCCCCGACGTGGACATCGTGATCGAGGTGATCGGCGGCATCGAGCCCGCGCGCTCGCTGCTGCTGGCCGCGATGGAGAGCGGCAAGTCCGTGGTCACCGCCAACAAGGCGCTGCTGGCCGAGCACGGCGAGCAGATCCACGCGGCGTCGCGGGCGTTCGGCGCCGACCTGTACTACGAGGCGGCGGTCGCCGGGGCGATCCCGATCCTCCGCCCGCTGCGCGAGTCCCTGGCCGGCGACACGGTGCACCGCGTGCTCGGCATCGTCAACGGCACCACCAACTTCATCCTCGACCGGATGGACGGCTCGGGCGCGGACTTCGGCGACTCGCTGGAAGAGGCGCAGTCGCTCGGCTACGCGGAGGCCGACCCGACCGCCGACGTGGAGGCGTTCGACGCGGCGGCGAAGGCCGCGATCCTGGCCGGGCTCGCCTTCCACACCCGGGTCACCGCCGCCGACGTCTACCGCGAGGGCATCACCGAGGTGACCGCGGCGGACATCGCGTCGGCGAAGGCGCTCGGCCGCACCGTCAAGCTGCTGGCGATCTGCGAGCGGTCGGGAGCCGGTGGTTCGGAGGCCGGTGGTTCGGAGGCCGGTGGTTCGGAGGCCGGTGGTTCGGAGGCCGGTGGTTCAGGGCCCGGTGGTTCGGAACCCGGTGGTTCGGAACCCGGTGGTTCGGAACCCGGTGGTTCGGAACCCGGTGGTTCGGAACCCGGTGGTTCGGAACAAGGCGTGTCGGTGCGCGTGCACCCGGCGATGATCCCGCGCTCCCACCCGCTCGCCGCCGTCGGCGGCGCGTACAACGCGGTCTTCGTCGAGGCGCGCTCCGCCGGACGGCTCATGTTCTACGGCGCCGGGGCCGGCGGCACGCCCACCGCGTCGGCGGTGCTCGGTGACGTCGTTGCCGTGGCCCGCAACCGGCTGGCCGGCACCCGCGGCCCCGAATTGTCCACGTACGCGGAGCTGCCGGTCCTGCCCATGGGCGATACGCTGACCAGGTACCACGTATCCCTGGACGTGGCGGACAAGCCCGGCGTGCTCGCACCGGTCGCCGAGGCGTTCGCCAGGCACGGCGTCTCGATCCAGGCGGTGCGGCAGACCAGCCGGGGCGAGGACGCGCTGCTCATCATCGTGACGCACGAGGCGAGGGACGCCGACCTCGCCGCGACGATCTCGGAGCTCCAGGCGCTGCCGGTCGTCCGGGCGGTCGCGAGCGTCATGCGGGTCGAAGGGGAGGGAGACCAGTAACATGGCCGAGACCATGGCAATGACCGGGGCGCGCGCGCCGTGGCGCGGCATTATCACGGAGTACCAGGAGCGGCTCCCGACCACGGCCGGGATGACGCCGGTGACGCTTCAGGAGGGCGGCACGCCCCTGCTGTCCGCGCCGGTGCTCTCCGCGCGCACGGGCTGCGACGTCTACCTCAAGGTCGAGGGGCTCAACCCCACCGGGTCGTTCAAGGACCGCGGCATGACGACCGCGATCACGGTGGCCGCCGCCCAGGGAGCCAAGGCGGTGATCTGCGCCTCGACCGGCAACACCTCCGCGTCCGCCGCCGCCTACGCGGCGCGAGCCGGCCTGACCTGCGCCGTTCTCGTGCCCAAGGGCAAGATCGCGATCGGCAAGCTCGCCCAGGCGCTGGTGCACGGCGCCAAGCTGCTTCAGGTCGACGGCTCGTTCGACGACTGCCTTGAGCTGGCCCGCAAGCTCTCGGTCGACTACCCGGTCGCGCTGGTCAACTCGGTCAACCCGGACCGCCTCCAGGGACAGAAGACCGCGGCCTTCGAGATCGTGGACGCGCTCGGCGACGCGCCGGACATCCACTGCCTGCCGGTCGGCAACGCGGGCAACATCACCGCCTACTGGATGGGCTACCAGGAGTACTTCAAGCTCGGGATCTCGTCGAAGAAGCCCAGGATGTTCGGCTTCCAGGCCTCGGGCGCGGCCCCGATCGTGGACGGCGCGCCGGTCTCGCACCCGCAGACGATCGCGACGGCCATCAGGATCGGCAACCCGGCCTCGTGGACCCTCGCCGAGGCGGCCAGGGACGAATCCGGCGGCCTGATCGACAAGGTCACCGACCGTGAGATACTCGCCGCCTACCGGATCATCGCCCGCGACGAGGCGGTATTCGGTGAGCTGGGCTCCTCGGCGAGCGTGGCGGGCCTGCTCGCCGCGGCGGCGGACGGGCGCATCCCGGTGGGCTCCCGCGTGGTCTGCACGATCACCGGCAACGGCCTCAAGGACCCGGACTGGGCCCTGTCCGGCGCCCCCGCCCCAACCACGGTCCCGGTCGACGCCGCCTCGGCGGCCGCCGCCCTGGGCCTGGCCTAGCCACGTTTCCCCGACATATCGGACGCCCCCCGATGGCCGCAGAAAGATCTTGGATCGATGAGCACGCCATGGCGCGCACAACGATCCAAGATCTTTCCCGACGCCCCGAGCCCCCAGCAACACGCCCCCCAGGGCCAAGCCCCGAGGCACCAGGGCCCTCTGTGCCCCGCCCCGCCACGGTCGGCCCGGGCAACACGCGGGCCCACCGCGGCCCACCCCCGCGGCTTGGCCCCGGGGCGCCCACGGCCACTACGGGTCTGGCCCCGGGGCACCCAAGGCCACTACGGGTCTGGCCCCGGGGCACCCACGGCCACTACGGGTCTGGCCCCGGGGCACCCAAGGCCACTACGGGTCTGGCCCCGGGGCACCCAAGGCCACTACGGGTCTGGCCCCGGGGCACCCAAGGCCACTAGAACTGGTCTCGTGGCACCCGGAACCAGAATCGAATGGCCCGGGGAGCCGCAAGGCCGGTTCGATTCGGGCCCGGTAGGCCACAAGGCCAGCGTGATTCCGGTCTAGGGGGCCACAAGGTTTGTACGTCGGCACAGCGGGTTGTGAGGAAGGAACAGTTGGAACCACAGAGGTTCTCGGACGGGATTTGGGCTTATGGGATTGGCTGAGCAGGCGGTGCTCGTGCGCGTGCCGGCGACCAGCGCGAACCTTGGGCCGGGGTTTGACACGCTCGGGCTGGCGCTCGGGCTGCACGATGAGGTCGAGGCGCGCGTGACCCCGTCCGGACTGGACATCGAGGTGTCCGGTGAGGGAATGGACGACGTCGCGGACGCGGGGGAGAAGCACCTCGTGGTCCGCGCGATGCGGGTCGCGTTCGATGAGCTCGGCGTCGCGCAGCCCCCGGGCCTCGCGCTCCGCTGCGTGAACCGGATACCGCACGGGCGGGGCCTCGGCTCGTCCGCCGCGGCCATCGTGGCCGGCCTGATCGCGGCGCGCGCGCTGGCCGGCGCGAGCACCGGCCCCGAGGACGTGCTGCCGCTGGCCAACGTGCTCGAGGGGCACCCGGACAACGTGGCGCCGTGCCTGTTCGGCGGGCTGACGATTGCCTGGGTCGCGACCGGGGCGGCCGGGCTGCCCGAGGCGCGCGCCATCCGGCTTGACCCGCGCCCCGAGGTGCAGCCGGTCGCGTTCATCGCCCCGGGATCGGTGTCGACCAAGGTGGCTCGCGGGCTGCTGCCCGCGTCGGTGCCGCACGCGGACGCGGCCCGCAACGCCGGGCGCGCGGCGCTCCTCATCGCCGCGCTGACCGCGCGGCCCGACGCGCTGCTCGACGGCACCGAGGACAAGCTGCACCAGGACTACCGGGCAAGCGCGATGCCGCACTCGTACGATCTCGTCACGCGGCTGCGCGCGGCGGGGGTGCCCGCGGTCGTCTCTGGCGCGGGACCGTCCGTCCTCGCGTTCCTGACGGAAAGTCCGGCCAAGGATGATGTAAAACCATTGGATTCGATCGCGGCGGAAACGGGTATCGACTGGCACATAAGCCCGCTAGTCGTCGAGCGACAGGGTGCCAGCGTGACCTCGGGTGTTCCAAGTGTGCGGTGACGCTGATGCTGAGTAGTCCTCGCCTGGCCGGTTAAACCCCCTTTTCTGCGACATGGATGGCTGCAAAGGAATGCCGTGGGCGCTGTCGGTGTTAGGCTGGGTACAGCATCGGTTGCCCCAATGCGGGGCAGGTGCTGTTCATCCACGCGTCGCCTGGGGGGTAACGTATACCTGCCCAGGGATCGGGCTCTTGGCGTCACCCCAGGAGAGCGGCACGTTCCCCTGAGCGCCACCCCGTTGCACGTCATTACGCTGGCCGTCCCGGATAGTTCGCAAACGCGGACAAACGCGACGTACCGGCGGGGATGTCGAGCGTAGTTGCGAGCGAAATCAAGCCTTAGCGAGAGCCTCGCAAGCGACACGGATCGGGCTGGCGCAGGCGAACCAGGGTCGAGAAAGACACCCAGGCGGCCGAGGATCATAATGGAAGGACCATTAGTGAGCGACACCACCGAAGTCCTCAGCGGCGCGGCCCCCGCGTCCGAGGAATCCCCCATCGGTCACCCGGCCGCCGAGCCCGCCGGTGCCGCGCCACGGTCATCGAGCCGGAGTGGCGGCGGCGACCTATCCAAGCTGCTTGTTTCTGATCTGCAGCGGATCGCCCAGGAACTTGGTATTTCAGGGACTGGGCGGATGCGGAAGGGGGACCTCGTCGCCGCGATTCAAGAGCGGACTGGTGGCGGTCGCTCTACCGCACGCAGTGCAAGTCAATCAGCCACGCGAGGCACGTCCGCGGGAGCCGACGCGTCTCGCCCCCTGAATCAGGACGCTATGGAAGCAGACACATCCGTCCGGTCTGGCATTGGCGAAGCGGCACCCGCGGCAGCGGGCGGCGGCATTGGCGACGTGCCCGCCAGTGCGGGCCAGCACGGTGCCGGTCACGCCGGCGTGGGTGAGGCCGAGCGCACGGTCACCGTGGCGGCACAGCAAGTGGCACCCTCCGTTGAGTCGCACTCCGGAGCGCCAGTCGCCGTTGAGGCGCCCGCCGAGGCGGGCACCGAGTCGCAGCCGGGTCACGAGTCTCAGGGCCAGGAGGGCCGCAGGGACCGGAACCGCAACCGGCGCCGTGACGAGCAAGGTGGGGGGCGCGACCAGCGCCGCGACCGCTCGGACAGCCGCGACAGCCGCGAGCCCGCCGCCGTCGGCAACGGCCGCGGCGGCCAGAGCAGCCAGGGCGGCAACGCCGGAGGGAACCGCTCGGACAACCGATCGGACAACCGGCCAGACAACCGGTCTGACAACCGGCCCGACAGCAGGTCTGACCGGTCGGACAACCGGCTCGACGACGACGATGACTCGCGCGGCGGGCGTCGCGGCCGCGACCGGTTCCGCAACCGCAACCGGCGCCGCGGCGACCGGCAGGGCGGCGAGCCCGAGGCGGTGATCGCCGACGACGACGTGCTGATCCCGATCGCGGGCATCCTGGACGTGCTCGAGAACTACTCGTTCGTGCGGACGACCGGCTACCTGCCGGGGCCGAACGACGTGTACGTCTCGCTTTCCCAGGTCCGCAAGCACGGGCTGCGCAAGGGCGACGTGATCGAGGGCGCGGTCCGCCAGCCGCGGGACGGCGAGCGCCGGGAGAAGTTCAACGCGCTGGTCCGGCTGGACAAGGTGAACGGCCTCGACCCCGAGGATTCCGTGCGCCGGCCGGACTTCGCCAAGCTGGTACCGCTCTACCCGCAGGACCGGCTGCGGCTCGAGACCGACCCGACCAACATGGTCACCAGGATCATCGACCTGATCAGCCCGATCGGCAAGGGCCAGCGCGGCCTGATCGTGTCGCCGCCGAAGGCCGGCAAGACGATGATCCTGCAGGCCATCGCCAACGCGATCACCAAGAACAACCCGGAGTGCCACCTCATGGTCGTCCTCGTGGACGAGCGGCCAGAGGAGGTCACGGACATGCAGCGGACGGTCAAGGGCGAGGTCATCCACTCGACCTTCGACAATCCGGCCGACGCCCACACCACGGTCGCCGAACTGGCCATCGAGCGAGCCAAGCGGCTGGTCGAGATGGGGCATGACGTGGTCGTGCTGCTCGACTCCATTACCCGGCTCGGCCGCGCCTACAACCAGGCGGCGCCGGCCAGCGGCCGCATCCTGTCCGGTGGCGTCGACTCGACCGCGCTCTACCCGCCGAAGCGGTTCTTCGGCGCGGCGCGCAACATCGAGAACGGCGGCTCGCTGACGATCCTCGCGACGGCCCTCATCGAGACCGGGTCCCGCATGGACGAGGTCATCTTCGAGGAGTTCAAGGGCACGGGCAACATGGAGCTGCGGCTGCGCCGCGAGCTCGCCGACAAGCGGCTCTTCCCCGCGGTCGACGTGGACGCCTCGTCCACGCGTAAGGAAGAGATCCTGCTCGCTCCCGAGGAGCTCAAGATTGTCTGGCAGCTCCGCCGCGTGCTGCACGCCCTTGAGCCGCAGCAGGCACTTGAGCTGCTCATGGAGCAGATGCGCAAGACCCGCAGCAATGCGGAGTTCCTGATGCAGGTGCAGAAGACCACCCTGGGCTCCGAGCGCGAAAGATAGCCCGCGGGGGGACGACCCCCCCGGTACGCCGCGGTGGGGGGACTCCCTCCCCCCACCGCCCCCTGCGGGAGGACGGCGCAGAAAGCGGACGCCGCTTCGCCCCCCGCGCGGCGGCTGGGGTTAGGCCCTAGGAATGCGGCCACGTCACGAGTGGTTATGTGGTGTGGCAGACTTAAAGCCGCTAGTTCGCGGCTCCGGTTCACGTCAGAATGCGCTGGCCCGCAGCAGATTGCGGGAGCGCGACGACCCGGCGGCCGCTTGAGGCAAGGAGCCCAGAGTAATGAAGTCTGAGATTCACCCGAACTACGAGGTCACGACCGTGAGCTGCGGATGCGGCAACACGTTCGTGACGCGGTCGACCGCCGCGAACGGCGTGATCCGCACCGACGTTTGCTCGGACTGCCACCCGTTCTACACGGGCAAGCAGAAGATCCTTGACACGGGCGGCCGGGTGGCCCGCTTCGAGGCCCGCTTCGGCAAGGGCAAGGTCCAGGGCACTTCCGGCAAGGCCGGCAAGAAGTAGCGCGTT
>Ga0335075_10003103_pt1 | contig 26571 bp, 27 predicted proteins | sample Lox_Sample_24_FD_206723 | JGI IMG/M metagenome (GOLD analysis project Ga0335075, IMG submission 206723) | Soil microbial communities from Loxahatchee National Wildlife Refuge, Florida, United States - Lox_Sample_2.4 | ecosystem: Environmental > Terrestrial > Soil > Wetlands | place: USA...
CCGGACGGCGCCCGCACCGAAGAGCCTCGCGCAGAAGGCGTTCAGGTGGTGTCGGCACAGACCGCGAAGACCGTCCGCAACATGCTGCGCGGTGTGGTGCAACACGATCCGACCGGCAACCAGCAGGGCACCGGACCGGCCGCCGCCGTCGACGGCTACCAGATCTCGGGCAAAACCGGGACGGCGCAGCAGATCAACCCGGCGTGTGGCTGCTACTACGACAACGTCTACTGGATCACCTTCGCCGGCATCGCCACCAGCGACGACCCTCGCTACGTCATCGGCATCATGATGGACAACCCGGCGACTAACTCGGACGGCACCCCGGGCCACTCGGCCGCCCCGCTGTTCCACAACATCGCCGGCTGGCTGCTGCAACGCGGAAATGTGCCGCTCTCACCCGATCCCGGGCCACCGTTGACATTGCAGGCCATGTAGCCGCGCAGTGAATTGCGGCTCCTGCCGGCCCCTGCTAGGGAGAGCAGCGATGGCAACTGATAAAGACATTCGCGTCGACCTGGAAATGCTCGCGGGCTCGGCGGCCCAGGTGGCCGCGCAGGGCGAGGAGCTGGCGACGGCGCACGCGTTGTCGGACAACCGGATAGCGGCCGCGCAGCGTGGCTGGGTCGGCAGCTCGGCGGCGGCGCTGGACAGCAAGATGGCGGCCTGGCTGGAGACCTCACGCAGACTGCTGACCACGGTCGGCGATCATGCGTTGGCGTTGACCAACGACGCGATCGAGTTTGCGGCGCAGGAGCGCGAGAACGCCGAGAGGCTGCGCGCGGCGGGTTCCGCCTGACCCGTCGTCGGAATTTGCCGGATAGATAGGGTGGCATGGCCTACTAAGACGACGGATCGGCCGCACAGAAAGGTGGTATCGGTGTCCGCTGCGCTGCGCCCCGCCACCGCTGTGGGCGCGCCGCTGCCGACGCTGGCCGCGCAAATCGGCGCGGTACTGGCCGAGGGCCCAACTCGGCCGGGCGTCATCCCCGACCTGCGCATCACCGGGGTGACGCTGCGCGCCCAGGATGTGCGGTCCGGCGACCTGTTCGCCGCCCTGTCGGGAGGGTCGACGCACGGCGCCCGCTTCCTCGCCGACGCGGTCGAACGCGGGGCCGTCGCGGTGCTCACCGATGCCGCCGGATTGGCGGAGTTGGCCGGTCACACCGGTTCGCTGCCGGTTCTGGTGCATCCCGAACCTCGCCACGTGCTCGGCGAACTGGCCGCCACCGTGTACGGGCACCCGTCCGAGCAGCTGGCCGTCGTCGGCGTCACCGGGACGTCGGGAAAGACGACCACGACGTACCTGATCGAGGCCGGTCTGCGATCGGCCGGACGCAGTGTGGGGCTGATCGGCACCGTCGGGCTGCGCATCAACGGCGTCGACATCCCCAGCACGCTGACCACGCCCGAGGCGCCGGCGCTGCAGGCTTTGCTTGCGGTGATGGTCGAGCGCGGCGTCGACACCGTGGTGATGGAGGTGTCCAGTCACGCGCTGACGCTGGGCCGCGCCGACGGCATTCGCTTCGCGGTCGCCGGATTCACCAACCTGTCCCGCGACCACCTCGACTTCCACCCGACCATGGAGGACTACTTCGAGGCCAAGGCGCGGCTGTTCGACCCCGCGTCGCCGCTGCGTGCCCGTCGCGCGGTGGTATGCGTCGACGACGACGCCGGCCACGCGATGGCCAACCGCTGCGACGCCGCGACCACGGTGAGCACGCAGGGTCGGCCCGCGGACTGGCGCACCGAGGACGTCAAGGCCGAGGCCGGCGCGCAGGAGTTCACCGCGGTCGACCCGGCCGGCGTGCACCACCGGCTGGGGATTCGGCTGCCCGGCGCCTACAACATCGCCAATTGCCTTGTCGCACTGGCGATCCTCGACGCCGTCGGGGTGTCACCCGAGCAGGCGTCGGCGGGGCTGCGGCACACCCAGGTTCCCGGGCGGCTCGAGCAGATCGACCGAGGGCAGGACTTCCTCGCGCTGGTCGACTACGCGCACAAGCCGGGCGCGCTGCAGGAAGTGCTGCGATCGCTGCGCCGTCCCGACGGTCGGCTGGCCGTGGTGTTCGGGGCCGGCGGCGACCGCGACCCGGGCAAGCGCGCGCCGATGGGCCGCATCGCCGCCGAGCTGGCCGACCTCGTCGTCGTCACCGACGACAACCCCCGCAGCGAGGATCCCGCGGCGATCCGCCGCGAGATCCTTTCCGGCGCAGCGCAAGCCGGCACCGCCGCACGCGTCGTCGAGATCGGCGACCGGCGCGCGGCCATCGACCACGCGGTCGGGTGGGCGACTGCCGGTGATGTGGTGGTGATCGCCGGCAAGGGCCATGAGACCGGCCAGACCCGCGGTGGGCAGACCCACCCGTTCGACGACCGCGCCGAGCTCGCCGCGGCGCTCGAGGCCAGAGCATGATCGACCTCACCGTCGCGCAGATCGCCGCCATCGTCGGCGGCGAACTTGCCGACATTTCGGCCGAGGATGCCGCGGCGTTGCATGTGACCGGAACGGTCGAATTCGATTCCCGCAAAGTCACTTCCGGTGGATTGTTCCTGGCGCTGCCCGGGGCGAGAGTCGACGGGCACGACCACGCGGCCTCCGCGGTGGCCGCCGGGGCGGTGGCGGTGCTGGCCGCCCGGCCGGTGGGGGTGCCGGCGATCGTGGTCGCTCCGGACCGGACCGCCGCCGGGAGCGGCGCCGGTGTGCTCGAGCACGACACCGACGGGTCGGGCGCGGCGGTGCTGGCCGCGCTGGCCAAGCTGGCCGCGGCGGTGGCCGCCGAGCTGGTGGCCGGCGGGCTGACCATCGTCGGCATCACCGGCTCGTCGGGCAAGACGTCGACGAAAGACCTGCTGGCCGCGGTGCTCGCGCCGCTCGGCGAGGTGATCGCGCCGCCCGGGTCGTTCAACAACGAGCTGGGCCACCCGTGGACCGTGCTGCGGGCGACGGCGAGCACCGACTACCTGATCCTCGAACTGTCGGCGCGACACCTCGGCAACATCGCGGAGCTGGCCGCGATCGCCCCGCCGGCCATCGGGGTGGTGCTCAACGTCGGCACCGCGCACCTGGGCGAATTCGGCTCACGCGAGGCGATCGCCAAGACGAAATCCGAACTGCCGCAGGCTGTTCCGCGATCCGGCGTGGTCGTGCTCAACGTCGACGACCCGGCGGTGGCGGCGATGGCCGAGGTGACCGCGGCCCGGGTGGTGAGGGTCAGCAGGCAGAGCCCCGCCGACGTGTGGGCCGGGCCGGTGACGCTCGACGAGCTGGCCAGGCCGCAGTTCGCCCTGCACGCCGGCGACTCCGCCGTCGACGTCACCCTCGCCGTGCACGGCGACCACCACGTCAGCAACGCGCTGTGCGCGGCCGCCGTCGCGCTTGAATCCGGCGCCACCCCCACACAGGTAGCCGAGGCGTTGGCCGACGCAGGCCCGGTGTCGGGCCACCGGATGAGGGTGAGCACCCGCACCGACGGGGTGACGGTGATCGACGACGCCTACAACGCCAACCCCGACTCGATGCGCGCCGGGCTGCAGGCGCTGGCCTGGATTTCCCGCGGCAGCGGCGCCGGCGAGCGCCGCAGCTGGGCGGTGCTGGGGGAGATGGCCGAGCTCGGCGACGACGCGATATCCGAACATGACCGCATCGGCCGGCTCGCGGTGCGCTTAGATGTGTCTCGACTCATTGTCGTGGGAACGGGGAGGTCTATGAGCGCGATGCACCACGGCGCGGTCATGGAAGGCTCGTGGGGTGGCGAGGCCGCCATCGTCGCCGACGCCGACGCCGCCCTGACCCTGCTGCGGGCCGAACTGCGGCCCGGGGACGTGGTGCTGGTCAAGGCCTCCAACGCCGCGGGCCTGGGGGCATTGGCCGACGCGCTGGCGGGTGACGCCCGTTGATCGACATCCTGATCGCCGTCGGCATCTCGCTGACGGTGTCAATCCTGCTGACCCCGATGCTGATCCGGCTGTTCAACCGGCAGGGCTTCGGTCACGAGATCCGCGAGGACGGCCCGCCGAGCCACAAGACCAAGCGCGGAACGCCGTCGATGGGCGGGGTGGCGATCCTGGCCGGCATCTGGGCGGGCTACCTGGGCACCCACCTCGCCGGTCTGGCCTTCAACGGGGAGGGCCCGTCGGCGTCGGGCCTGCTGGTGCTGTTCTTGGCCACCACGCTGGGCGCCGTCGGATTCGTCGACGACCTGATCAAGATCCGGCGATCACGCAACCTGGGCCTGAACAAGACGGCCAAGACCGTCGGGCAGATCACCGCCGCCGTCCTGGTCGGCATCCTGGTCCTGCAGTTCCGGAACGACGCGGGCCTCACGCCGGGCACCTCCGACCTGTCCTACGTACGCGAAATCGCCACCGTCACACTGGCTCCCGCGCTTTTCGTGCTGTTCTGCGTGGTGATCGTCAGCGCCTGGTCCAACGCGGTCAACTTCACCGACGGCCTCGACGGGCTGGCCGCCGGATCGATGGCCATGGTCACCGCCGCCTACGTGCTGATCACGTTCTGGCAGTACCGCAACGCCTGCGCGACCGCGCCGGGCCTGGGTTGCTACAACGTGCGCGACCCGCTGGACCTGGCGATCATCGCCGCCGCGACGGCGGGCGCCTGCATCGGCTTCCTGTGGTGGAACGCCGCTCCGGCCAAGATCTTCATGGGCGACACCGGGTCGCTGGCACTCGGCGGCATCATCGCCGGCATCTCGGTGACCAGCCGAACCGAGATCCTCGCGGTGGTACTCGGCTCGCTGTTCGTGGCGGAGATCGTCTCGGTGGTGGTGCAGATCCTGGCCTTCCGGACCACCGGTCGCCGGGTGTTCCGGATGGCGCCGTTCCACCACCATTTCGAGCTGGTCGGCTGGGCCGAAACCACGGTGATCATCCGGTTCTGGCTGCTCACCGCGATCAGCTGCGGTCTGGGGGTGGCGTTGTTCTACAGCGAGTGGCTCGCCGCCACCGGCGCCGGCTGAGATGAACCTCGATTCGCTGTCGGCGGCGCCGGTGCTGGTCGCGGGCGGCGGAGTGACCGGCCGCGCGGTGCTCACGGCGCTGGACGCGCTGGGCGCCACCGCGACGCTGTGCGACGACAACCCGGCCACCCGGTCGCAGTTCGCCGACACCGGCACCGCGACGCTGGATTCCGCGACCGCCGCTCAGCGCATCGCCGACTACGCCCTGGTGATCGCGAGCCCCGGATTTCCGCCGGCCGCACCGGTGCCCGCCGCCGCGGCGGCCGCCGGAGTGCCGGTCTGGGGCGACGTCGAGCTGGCGTGGCGCCTCGACCAGTCCGGCCGGTACGGGCCGCCGCGGCGCTGGCTGGCGGTCACCGGCACCAACGGCAAGACCACCACCACGTCGATGCTGCACGCCATGCTCGTCGCCGGCGGCCTGCGCAGCCTGTTGTGCGGCAACATCGGAAACCCGGTGCTGGACACCTTGGGTGAGCCCGCCGACCTGCTGGCCGTCGAGCTGTCCAGCTTCCAGCTGTACTGGGCGCCGTCGCTGCGACCCGAAGGCGGTGTCGTGCTGAACATCGCCGAAGACCACCTGGACTGGCACCGCACCTTCGCCGACTACGCCGCGGCGAAGGCGGCCGTGCTGCGCGGCCGGGTGGCGGTGGCCGGGCTCGACGACCCGCATGCGGCGGAGTTGCTGGCGGCCAGCGCGGCGCCGACCCGAGTCGGCTTCCGGCTCGGCGAACCCGCCGCCGGGGAACTCGGGGTGCGCGACGGCATGCTGGTCGACCGGGCGTTCGCCGACGACCTGCCGCTGGCGGCGGCCTCGTCGATCCCGGTGCCGGGCCCGGTCGGCGTGCTCGACGCGCTGGCGGCCGCCGCGCTGGCGCGCAGCGTCGCGGTGCCCGCGGACGCGATCGCGGAGGCGCTCGCGTCGTTTCACCCGGGCCGGCATCGCGCCCAGGTGGTGGCCGTCGTCGACCAGATCAGCTACGTCGACGATTCCAAAGCCACCAACCCGCACGCCGCCGAGGCGTCGGTGCTGGCCTACCCGCGGGTGGTGTGGATCGCCGGCGGCCTGCTTAAGGGCGCATCGATCGACGAGACCGTCGCCAGGATCGCAACGCACCTGGTCGGGGCGGTGTTGATCGGCCGTGACCGGGCCATGGTTGCCGAGGCGTTATCACGACACGCGCCGGAGGTCCCCGTCGTACAGGTTGTGACAGGCGAGGATGTTGATATGCATGCGACTGCTGAGTCTCCTGTTACTCGTGTGACACATGTGGTTCCCCTGTCGGATGAGACTGTCGGCGCTCGCGTGATGAACGCCGTCGTGGCGGCCGCCCGTGACCTTGCCCGACCGGGGGACACCGTGTTGCTCGCCCCGGCCGGCGCCTCATTTGACCAGTTCACCGGCTACGCGGACCGCGGCGACGCGTTCGCCGCCGCCGTACGCGGCGCACAGCGGTAGCTGCGAGTGAACAACACACTGGCCCGGTTGCTGCGCCGGGGAGTCAAGGACGGCCAGCCGACGGACGGCGGGGCTGACACGTCGGGCGAGACGGCCGCGCCGGAGCCCACCAAAGCCGCGGCCGCGGCCGCCGGCGCACCGCGCACCCGGTTCGGGGCCTGGCTGGGCCGGCCGATGACGTCGTTCCACCTGATAATCGCGGTGGCCGCGCTGTTGACCACGCTCGGGCTGATCATGGTGCTCTCGGCGTCCGGGGTCCGGTCCTACGACGTCGACGGGTCGGCCTGGGTCATCTTCGGCAAGCAGGTGCTGTGGACGATCATCGGGCTGTTCGCCTGCTACCTGGCGCTGCGGCTACCGGTGCAGTTCATGCGGCGCGTGGCGTTCTCCGGCTTCGCGACGACCATCGTGATGCTGGTGCTGGTGCTGATCCCGGGAATCGGCAAGGAAGCCAACGGTTCTCGAGGGTGGTTCGTGATCGCGGGCTTCTCCATGCAGCCCTCGGAGCTGACCAAGATCGCCTTCGCGATCTGGGGTGCCCACCTGCTGGCCGCCCGGCGGATGGAGCGTGCCTCGCTGCGCGAGATGCTGATCCCCTTGGTGCCGGCGGCGGTGATCGCGCTGGCGCTGATCGTCGCACAGCCCGACCTGGGCCAGACGGTGTCGCTGGGCATCATCCTGCTGGGGCTGTTCTGGTACGCCGGCCTGCCGCTGAGGGTGTTTTTGAGCTCGCTGTTCGCCGCGATCGTGGCGGCGGCGATCCTCGCGGTGTCTGCGGGCTACCGGTCCGACCGGGTGAGGTCCTGGCTGAACCCCGGCCAGGATCCGCAGGACTCGGGGTATCAGGCCAGGCAGGCGAAGTTCGCGCTGGCCAACGGCGGCATCTTCGGCGACGGCCTGGGTCAGGGCACGGCGAAGTGGAACTACCTGCCCAACGCGCACAACGACTTCATCTTCGCGATCATCGGCGAGGAGCTCGGCCTGGTCGGGGCGCTGGGCCTGCTCGCGTTGTTCGGCCTGTTCGCCTACACCGGGATGCGCATCGCCCGCCGGTCCGCGGACCCGTTCCTGCGGCTGCTGACCGCGACCACCACGATGTGGGTGATCGGCCAGTCGTTCATCAACGTCGGCTACGTGATCGGCCTGCTGCCGGTCACCGGTATCCAGCTGCCGCTGATCTCCGCTGGTGGAACATCAACGGCCACAACACTTTTGATGGTCGGCATGATGGCCAATGCGGCGCGACACGAACCCGAGGCCGTCGCCGCGCTGCGGGCCGGGCGCGACGACCGGATGACCCGGCTGCTGCGGCTGCCGTTGCCGGAGCCCTACGCGCCGACCCGGGTCGAGGCGCTGCGCGACCGGCTGCGTAGCCGTCCGCAGCCGACCAAGCCGCAGCGCAAAGCGCCCGCGAAACGACAGGCCGCCCGGTCTGCGGGCAAGGGCCACACCGGGGGAAGGCATCATGGAGGCGCACAGCAGCACACCGGTCGGCGCCATTCACACGCCGGTCGCAGTCGCGTCTTGGAAGGTCAGCGCTACGGGTGAACGACTCGGTCAGGGAGCCAACCGGGGATTCGGCGTTGTCGGTTGTGCTCGCGGGAGGCGGCACAGCCGGCCACGTTGAGCCCGCGATGGCCGTCGCTGACGCCCTGGTCGCCCTGGACCCGCAGGTCCGCATCACGGCGCTCGGCACAGCCCGCGGGCTGGAGACCAAATTGGTGCCCGAGCGTGGCTACTCCCTCGAGCTGATCACGCCGGTGCCGTTGCCCCGCAAGCCCACCGGCGATCTGGCCCGCCTTCCGGGGCGGGTGCTGCGCGCGGTTCGGCAGACCCGCGCGGTGCTGGACAAGGTCGAGGCCGACGTGGTGATCGGATTCGGCGGATACGTGTCGCTGCCCGCCTACCTGGCCGCCCGGCGCCGCCGGCGGGTGCCGGTGGTGATCCACGAAGCCAACGCCAGCGCCGGGCTGGCCAACCGGATCGGGGCGCGCAGCGCCCGCCGCATTCTTTCCGCCGTCCCGGACCCCGGCCTGCGGCACGTCGAAGTGGTCGGCGTGCCGGTGCGGGCCGCGATCACCTCGCTGGACCGCGGCGCGCTGCGGGCGGAGGCGCGTGCGCATTTCGGCTTCGCCGACGACGCCCGGGTGCTGCTGGTGTTCGGCGGCTCGCAGGGCGCCGCCTCGATCAACCGGGCCGTCGCCGCGGCCGCCGGCGACCTCGCGGCGGCAGGGGTGGCGGTGCTGCACGCGCACGGCGCCAAGAACACCCTCGACCTGCCCACCCCCGAGCCCGGTGACCCGCCCTACGTCGCGGTGCCCTACCTGAGCCGGATGGACCTGGCCTACGCCGCCGCCGACGTGGCGATCTGCCGTTCCGGTGCGATGACCGTCGCCGAAGTCACCGCCGTCGGCCTGCCGGCGATCTACGTGCCGCTGCCGATCGGCAACGGCGAGCAGCGGCTCAACGCATTACCCGTGATCAACGCCGGGGGCGGGATGCTGGTCGCCGACGCCGACCTGACGCCCGGCTTCGTGGCCGAGCAGGTCGCCGGGCTGCTCAACGATCCGCCACGGCTGGCGGCGATGACGACGGCCGCGGCGCTGGTCGGCCACCCGGAGGCGGCGAAGCAGGTGGCCCAGGTCGTGCTGGACGTCGCGCGCCAAGCGCGCGCGGGCAGCCGATGACGGCGCCGCTGCCACCCGAGTTGCAGCGGGTGCACATGGTCGGCATCGGGGGAGCCGGCATGTCGGGCATCGCCCGCATCCTGCTGGACCGCGGCGGCATGGTGTCGGGGTCGGATGCCAAGGAGTCGCGCGGTGTGCGGGCGCTGCGCGCCCGCGGCGCGCTGATCCGGATCGGTCACGACGCGTCGTCGCTGGACCTGCTGCCGGGCGGCCCGACCGCGGTGATCACCACCCACGCCGCGATCCCCAAGACCAACCCCGAGCTGGTCGAGGCGCGGCGGCGCGGCATCCCGGTGGTGCTGCGGCCCGCGGTGCTGGCCAAGCTGATGGCCGGGCGGACCACGCTGATGGTGACCGGCACGCACGGCAAGACCACGACGACGTCGATGCTGATCGTCGCACTGCAGCACTGCGGCCGCGACCCGTCGTTCGCGGTCGGCGGCGAGCTGGGCGAGGCCGGTACCAACGCGCACCACGGCAGCGGCGACTGCTTCGTCGCCGAGGCCGACGAGAGCGACGGCTCGCTGCTGGAATACACCCCGAACGTCGCCGTCGTCACCAACATCGAGTCCGATCATCTCGACTTCTTCGGCAGCACCGACGCCTACATCGCGGTGTTCGACTCGTTCGCCGAGCGCATCGCCCCCGGCGGTGCGCTGGTCGTCTGCACCGACGACCCGGGCGCCGCCGCGCTGGCGGAACGCACTGCAGCACTGGGGATTCGGGTGTTGCGCTACGGCTCGGCGGACGGCGGCGCCGGCCCCGCGCTGGCCGGGACGCTGCTGTCGTGGGAACAGCAGGGCACCGGGGCGGTCGCGCACGTCAAGCTGGACGGCGAAATTCATCCGTGGGTGATGCGGCTGTCGGTGCCCGGCCGGCACATGGCGCTCAACGCGTTGGGCGCGCTGCTGGCCGCGATCGAGATCGGCGCCCCCGCCGAATGCGTGCTGGACGGGCTGGCCGGATTCGAAGGCGTGCGTCGCCGTTTCGAGTTGATCGGATCCGTGGCCTCGGCGCGGGTTTTCGACGACTACGCGCATCACCCAACCGAGATCAGCGCCACGCTGGAGTCGGTTCGCACGCTGCTGGAGCAGGCCGGCGGCGGCCGGTCGCTGGTGGTGTTTCAGCCGCATTTGTATTCGCGGACAAAGGCTTTCGCCGCCGAATTCGGCAGAGCGTTGGACGGCGCGGACCGTGTTTTCGTGCTCGACGTCTACGGCGCGCGCGAACAACCCCTTGCCGGGGTGAGCGGGGCGAGCGTGGCCGAGCACGTCAGCGTGCCGGTGCAGTATCTGCCCGATCTCTCTTCGGTCGCCGAGACGGTCGCCGCGGCCGCCGGACCGGGCGATGTCATCGTCACGATGGGCGCGGGCGACGTCACGATGCTCGCGCCCGAGATCGTCACCGCGCTGAGGGTGCGCGCCAACCGCAGCGCGCCGGGCCGGCCGGGGGAGTCCTGGTGACCGAGCCGGACGACGAAGCGCCGGGCGAACCGGTCGCGGAAAGCACTGCCACCGAACCGATCCCGGCCGCTGCCGACGACGACGCCGCCGATGAAGTCGAAGGCCCCCGTCGGCGGGCCCGCCGGGAGCGCGCCGAGCGCCGCGAGGCGCAGGCCCGCGCGGTCGCGATCGAGGAGGCCCGCCGCGAGGCCAAACGCCAGGCGCGTGGGCGCGGCGCGGCCCCGGCCAAACCCGTTCCGCGCGGGGCCGTCCGCGGCCTGCGGCTGGTCCTGCTGTCGCTGCTGCTGATCGTGGTCGCCACCGCGCTCGGCTGCATCCTCTACTTCACGCCGGTGATGTCGGCGCGCAGCATCATCGTCACCGGGATCGGCGCGGTGACCCGCGACGAGGTGGTCAACGCCGCACAGGTCAAGCTGGGCACGCCGCTGCTACAGATCAACACCGACAGCGTCGCCGACCGGGTGGCGGCGATCCGCCGGGTGGCCAGCGCGCGGGTGCAACGCCAGTACCCGTCGGCGCTGCGGATCACCGTCGTCGAGCGAGTTCCCGTGGTGGTCAGGGACTTTCCCGACGGTCCGCACCTGTTCGACCGCGACGGCGTCGACTTCGCGACGGCGCCGCCGCCACCGGCGCTGCCCTACCTCGACGTCGACAACCCGGGGCCGACCGATCCGGCGACCAAGGCCGCGCTCGCGGTCCTGCTCGCGCTGCGTCCGGAAATCGCCGCTCAGGTGGCGCGCATTTCGGCGCCGTCGGTCGCCTCGATCACGCTGACGCTCGCCGACGGACGCACGGTGATCTGGGGGACCAACGACCGCACCGAGGAAAAGGCCGAGAAGTTGGCCGCCCTGCTGACCCGTCCGGGGCGCACCTACGACGTGTCCAGCCCGGATCTGCCTACCGTCAAGTAGCGCCGCAAAGGAAATTCGGGCGAAATTCGCCCGCCACTCGTCGGCGCGCCTGCTGCGATCGCGCGCGCGGCGGCAATACCGTTCTGTTTGCGCGAAACAACTTGACATAACTCTAACCCTTTACTTGAGGTTGAGGTTTGCCAGGTTCGCTCGCTAAAGGCCAATTCCCACCAGGGAGGAAGACACAATGATGACCCCGCCGCACAACTATCTGGCTGTCATCAAGGTCGTGGGTATCGGAGGGGGCGGCGTCAACGCCGTCAACCGGATGATCGAGCAGGGCCTCAAGGGTGTGGAGTTCATCGCGATCAACACCGACGCCCAGGCTTTGTTGATGAGCGATGCCGACGTCAAGCTCGACGTCGGGCGCGACTCGACCCGCGGGCTGGGCGCCGGCGCCGACCCCGAGGTCGGGCGCAAGGCCGCCGAAGACGCCAAGGACGAGATCGAGGAGCTGCTCCGCGGCGCCGACATGGTGTTCGTCACCGCAGGTGAGGGCGGCGGCACCGGCACCGGCGGGGCGCCCGTCGTCGCCACCATCGCCCGCAAGCTGGGCGCGCTGACCGTCGGCGTGGTCACCCGGCCGTTCTCGTTCGAGGGCAAACGGCGCAGCAACCAGGCCGAAAACGGCATCTCGTCACTGCGCGAAAGCTGCGACACGCTGATCGTGATCCCCAACGACCGGCTGCTGCAGATGGGCGACGCCGCCGTGTCGTTGATGGACGCCTTCCGCAGCGCCGACGAGGTGCTGCTCAACGGCGTGCAGGGCATCACCGACCTGATCACCACGCCCGGCCTGATCAACGTCGACTTCGCCGACGTCAAGGGCATCATGTCCGGCGCCGGCACGGCCCTGATGGGCATCGGGTCGGCCCGCGGCGACGGCCGCGCGCTCAAGGCCGCCGAGATCGCGATCAACTCGCCGCTGCTGGAAGCCTCCATGGAGGGCGCACAGGGCGTGCTGATGTCGATCGCCGGCGGCAGCGACCTGGGGCTCTTCGAGATCAACGAGGCGGCCTCGCTGGTGCAGGACGCCGCTCACCAGGACGCCAACATCATCTTCGGCACGGTCATCGACGACTCGCTCGGCGACGAGGTGAGGGTCACCGTGATCGCCGCGGGCTTCGACGCCAGCGGCCCGGGCCGAAAACCGATCGTCGGCACCAGCGAAAGCTCGGCGACGATCGCGTCGGGCAAGCACGGCAAGGTCAGCTCGTCGCTGTTCGAGCCGGTCGACGCGGTCAGCGTGTCGGTGCCGACCAACGGCGCAACCTTTGACATCGGCGGCGAGGACGACGATGTCGACGTGCCGCCCTTCATGCGGCGGTAGCCGCGCGACGCGATGGTGGCCGCGACATGCCGTCGGGGCGGGTCGACGCTGCCCGGGCCGGATACTGGACACGTGAACGTTCGCATCCGCCGTGTGACCACAACCCGGGCGGGCGGCGTCTCGGCGCCGCCGTTCGACACCTTCAACCTCGGCGACCACGTCGGCGACGACCCGGCCGCCGTGGCGGCCAACCGGGCGCGGCTGGCGGCGGCCATCGGCCTTGGTCCCGACCGGGTGGTGTGGATGAACCAGGTACATGGTGATCACGTGGAGGTCGTCGACGGGCCGCGCGACGCCCCGCTCGCGGACACCGACGCGCTGGTGACCAGGACACCACGGCTGGCGCTCGCGGTGGTCAGCGCCGACTGCGTGCCGGTGCTGCTGGCCGACGCGCGGGCCGGGGTCGTCGGCGCCGTGCACGCCGGCCGGGTCGGCGCGCGAGACGGCGTGGTCGCCCGGGCGGTGGAGGCCATGGTCGCGGAAGGCGCTCACGAGCAGGACATTTCGGTGCTGCTGGGACCCGCGGTCAGCGGCCGCAACTACGAAGTGCCCGCGGCGATGGCCGACGAGGTGGAGGCCGTGCTGCCGGGCAGTCGCGCCACCTCGTCAAAGGGCACCCCCGCGCTGGACCTGCGTGCCGGAATCGCCTGTCAGCTAAAGACTTTGGGTGTCGGCGCCATCGACGTCGACCCTCGCTGCACCGTGGACGAGGCCGGCCTGTTCAGCCATCGCCGCGGCGCCCCGACCGGCCGGCTGGCCTCGGTGGTGTGGATGGAATGAGCGCGGTGGCGGTAAACCTTTCACGCGGGCGGGAAATGGAATTGACGGGCGCTTTGGCGGCGTTACGAACGCGGCTCACTGCCGCCGCCGAAGCGGCCGGCCGCAAAGTCGACGAAATTCAACTTCTGCCTATTACGAAATTCTTTCCGGCAACCGATGTCGCGATTTTGTCGCGATTGGGATGCGGCGCCTTCGGAGAATCCCGCGACCAGGAGGCGGCGGCCAAGGCGGTCGACGTCGCAGAGTTGCTGGGCGACCCGCAGAGCGGTAATGCACCCCTGCAGTGGCACATGGTCGGCCAGATCCAGCGCAATAAGGCCCGCTCGCTGGCGCACTGGGCGCACACCGCCCACTCGGTCGGCAGCGCCCGGGTGGTCGGGGCGCTGGACCGGGCGGCCGCGGCGGCCCTGGACGACGGCAGCCGGGAGCAGCCGCTGCGGGTTTACGTCCAGATCAGCCTCGACGGCGATGTGTCCCGCGGCGGCGTCGACGTCTCGGACACCGCGGCCGTGGACGACATCTGCGCGCAGGTCGACGCCGCCGAATCGCTGGAACTGATTGGGCTGATGGGCATCCCGCCGATCGACTGGGACCCCGATTCGGCGTTCGAGCGGCTGCAGTCAGAGCACCACCGGGTCCGCCAAGCCCACCCGGAGGCGGTCGGATTGTCGGCCGGGATGTCGAACGACCTCGAAAGTGCCGTCAAACATGGTTCGACGTGTGTGCGTGTCGGTACCGCGTTATTGGGCCAGCGACCGCTACCGTCACCGTCAGTAGTCACTCCAGTCACATCTTCATCACAGACACCGGATTTCCCAGAGCCTTAGAAGGGGTCAAGCGATGAGCACACTGCACAAGGTCAAGGCGTACTTCGGCATGGCCCCGATGGAGGACTACGACGACGAGTACTACGACGACCACGGCCAGTCGCGGGGCGGCTACCCGCGGCAGCGCTTCGCCGACGACGGGTACAGCCGCTTCGACGGCCGCGACTACGACGATCGCGAGCCCGGCGACTACCCGTCGAGCAGCTACCGCGGCGGCTACGCCGACGAGGGCCGCTTCCGCGGACACGACTACGACCGCAATGACCTGGCCCGGCCCCGCTTCGGGTCGCTGCGCGGCTCGACCCGCGGCGCACTCGCGATGGACCCGCGCCGGATGGCGATGCTGTTCGACGAGAGCAGCCCGCTGTCGAAGATCACCACGCTGCGGCCCAAGGACTACAGCGAGGCCCGCACCATCGGGGAGCGGTTCCGCGACGGCACGCCGGTGATCATGGACCTGGTCTCGATGGACAACGCCGACGCCAAGCGGCTGGTCGATTTCGCCGCCGGGTTGGCGTTCGCGCTGCGTGGCTCGTTCGACAAAGTGGCGACCAAGGTGTTCTTGCTCTCACCCGCCGACGTCGACGTATCGCCCGAGGAGCGCCGGCGCATCGCCGAAACCGGTTTCTACGCCTACCAGTAGCCACGGGGCGGGTCGGCGTCCGAGCCGGTAGGCTGGCGTTGCCCTGCTGGCAGCAGCCGGGCCTGTCACCAAGGTCACATCTTCACCACTAAGGTCGGGCGCTCGTTGACGCTGTTCGTGCACATCATTGGTTTTGCGCTGTTCATCTTCTGGCTGTTGCTGATCGCGCGGGTTGTTGTCGAGTTCATTCGGTCGTTCAGCCGCGATTGGCACCCCAGGGGTGTGACTGTGGTGATCCTCGAGATCATCCTGTCGGTGACCGATCCGCCGGTGAAGCTGCTGCGTCGGCTGATCCCGCAGCTCACGGTCGGTGCCGTCCGCTTCGATCTGTCCATCATGGTGCTGCTGCTGGTGGCGTTCATCGGCATGACGATGGCGCTGGATTACCACGCCTGAATCCGGCCCGGGTCGGTTTGCCGGGGGCTGCGATTTAGCGCTGTTTAAGGCATTGATTTGTCGCTTCTTAATCTGTGAAATTCGGTCTTATTTATCGACCGAATCGGCAACCGGCGGGTCTGGTGTGACAGGATGGGCGGCAGTTGCAGTATGGCTACGACACCGTTCATCCCGACCTACACTTTCCTGGTCGGTTTGATTGTCCACACGTGAGGGGGCTACGAATGCCGCTGACACCCGCAGACGTCCACAATGTGGCGTTCAGCAAGCCGCCCATCGGCAAGCGAGGCTACAACGAGGACGAGGTTGACGCCTTCCTCGACCTGGTTGAGAACGAGCTGACCCGGCTCATCGAAGAGAACTCGGACCTGCGTCAGCGGGTCGCGGAGTTGGACCAGGAGCTGGCCAGCGCCCGCTCCGGCGCCGCGAGTGCCCAACCGACTCAAGCCATTCCGCTGTACGAGCCGGAGCCCGAACCGGTCAAGCCGCCGCCCCAGCCTCAGCCTGCCCCCGTCGCCGCCCCTGCCCCCGCGCAGCTGGGCGAGGAGCAGGCCATCAAGGCCGCCAGGGTGCTCAGCCTGGCCCAGGACACCGCCGACCGGCTCACCGGCACGGCCAAGGCGGAGTCGGACAAGCTGTTGTCCGACGCCCGTGCCAGCGCCGACCAGATCGTCGGCGATGCGCGCCGCGAGGCGGAGACCACGGTCGCCGAGGCCCGCCAGCGCGCCGACGCACTGCTCTCCGACGCGCAGACTCGCTCCGAAACGCAGCTGCGGCAGGCCCAGGAGAAGGCCGACGCACTGCAGGCCGACGCCGAGCGCAAGCATTCCGAGATCATGGGCACGATCAACCAGCAGCGCACCGTCCTCGAGGGCCGGCTCGAACAACTCCGCACCTTCGAGCGCGAATACCGCACCAGGCTCAAGACCTACCTGGAGTCTCAGCTCGAAGAGCTCGGCCAACGGGGATCTGCGGCGCCGGTCGACTCCAGCGCCACGAATGACTCCACTGGGTTTAACCAGTTCAATCGAGGTAATAACTAACTCGGCCGGAGGTACCGGCACCCGGAGTCGGTATCCTGCACGGTTGGCACTGTCGCCCAGTCGGCTGGAGGTTACCGATGCTGATCATTGCGCTGGTATTAGCGGTGATAGGCCTTGCCGCGTTGGTGTTCGCGGTCGTCACCAGCAATGAGTTGGTCGCCTGGGTATGCATTGGCGCCAGCGTGCTGGGCGTCGTGCTGCTGATCATCGATGCGCTGCAGGAACGGCAGCGGCGCGAGGCCGGTGGGGCGCCGCACGACGCCGACTCGGCGGACGCCTCCGAGCACGGCGATGACGGCGCGACGGACTACCCCGAGGAGCCCGACGAGGCAACCGCGAGTCCGGCGCACATCGATTCGGACAGCGAGGCCGACGACAGCGTCAGCGACGACCACAACACCCGCTAATACGCGGTCGGGGTTGCCAACAACTCACGGACCTCGTCGTCGCTGACCTGATGGAAATCGACGAAAACTTGTCCTACCGCTTCGAAATCGCTTGGCATAGTGGCGCATACCACGTCGTCGGCCTCACGCGCCAGCACCTTGCACACCGATAACGGCCCCACCGGCACAGCGACGACGACGGCATGCGGGCCACCGGACCGCAAAGCACGCACCGCGGCGAGCATGCTGGCGCCGGTGGCAATCCCGTCGTCCACCACGATGACGGTCTTGCCGTCCGGGTCGGCGGCCGGCCGGCCGTTGCGGTAGGCGTGCTCGCGACGGTTGAGCTCGGCTGTTTCGCGGTCGACGACCACGCGTACCTGCTCATCGCTGATATGCAGGCTGGACAGCACATTGTCGTTCATCACGACGCCGCCGCCGCTGGCCAGCGCGCCCATCGCCAATTCGGACCACTGCGGCACGCCCAGCTTTCGCACCAGGAACACGTCCAGCTCCGCGCCCAGCGCCGCGGCGACTTCCCAGCCGACGGGGACACCGCCCCGGGCCAGCCCGAGAACCAGCAGCCCGTCCTTGCCGCGGTACGCGGAAAGCTCCTCGGCCAGCGCGCGACCGGCGTCGCGGCGATCGCGGAAGGTGCGTCGCGGCGTCCGCCGTAAAAAGCCACCGGGTCGATCCATGGGTCGTGCTCGCCGTTGTCGGTTGGTTGTCCTGGATTGCAGCCTACGACCGGTGTGTTGGCGCTTGCGCTCGCCGTCCGCGAGGCCCGTGCCGCCGACTGGTCCTGGGACCAGATCTCGGCTGCAATGGGCGGAAAGCCGAACGGAGAAACGCTCCGGCGCAACTTCGCCGACGACTAGCCTGCTCCGTGCGTATGGACGTCCTGTCGTCACTCGGGTTGGATACCGAGCAGATGGCACCGACGAAACGGAAATCCTGCAATGCGCACTGGCATCACCAGCCTTGCAGACGTTCTGGTTAGCGTCTCGGCGGTGCTGGCCGCCGCCGTTGTTTGCGCCGGCGCGGCAGGCGCCGACTCAAGCCAGGACGATCAGTTTGTGGCGCTGCTCGCAAAAGAGCAGATTCCGGTCGGGTAAGAAGAACCGCGGTCAGATTCGTCGCCGCATCAACGGACGTCTACTGCTCAAGCCATCTTGTCAATACGGGATAGACCAGATAGGCGGTTATGAGTGTCCGAGGGGGGACTTGGCCATTTACGACACGGGTTGAGGTCTTTCAACTGAGCCGTTGATCCTGACGAGTCATTATTCTGCCGACGCCGCGCTGGCAACTACTGACGACCGAATCAGCGCAAGTTTGTGCTGCTCCAAAGTGAGGTTCAGCGGTCAGTGGCCTAGCGCTCCGCTGAGTAGCTCGGCGGCGAGGTGGATGTCATCGGGAAGTACGTCGGCGCCTTCGGGGATTGCGTTGATCAGTGATAGCGATCGGTCGGCGCGTGCGTTGAGGCAGAACTCCACGTGTTGCGCGATGTCCTGCGCGAGCTGGGGCTCAGCCAGTGAAAGCTGCTCTCGCACTGTGGGTCCCGATTGTTGATCCAAAGTGAGGCGGACGATGTCAAGCAAGTCCGTGCCTTCCTTGGCTTTGCCGCGATCGAAGGTCGCTTGAAGTTTCATGGCGATCAGCGGGCCGGGCTCGGCAACTGCAACCGCGATATCAGGCTGTCCGTGGACACCAATGATGACCGGAGTTGCGGTGGCAGCAGCCCAGGCGTGCGACAGCACGAAGAGCCGGTCGGTGGGATCGTCGGGCAGCGGATACAAATCGGCGTCGGCAACTTCCAAGACGTCGACGATCACTTTTCCGGCGGCAGTCGTGACCAGGGCCGCGTTGCGTCCTTCGACCGGCTCGCTCTTCGCTATCAGCAGTTCGAGCTGAGGGGCTTGATGGTCGCTGCGGCGGTTGACGATATCGAGGTCGCTGGTGGCACGATGCGGGCTGCTGAGACGGCATATCACGGCCAGGCCTCCGATCACTGTCACAGGCTGACCAGTCAGGGTCTGGGTGGTGCGGATTGCGTTCGCCAGTGCCGACATTTGGGCGCCCAGCAGCTCTACCCGCGGGGTTTGACGCTGTTTACCAGACACGAGACCACGGCTCTGGGGGACTCCAGCTATCCAGGATCTCGCGCCCTCGACCCGGATCCTGGGCCAGGTCCAGCGCCACGAATAGCGGGCGAGTCACGGGCCAGTGCTCACTGTTCCCGTTGCCGGGAAAATCCACTGGGTCTTGCCGGTGCATGCAGACCAACGGCGTGGGTGCAACACGCAAAACGGCTGTGGGCGTGGTGTGCTCGGGCGCGGGTGCGAGCAGTTTGGCTGCGCGGCGCATCACCTGCTGGTCGGGAACGTAGAGCACCGGTGGATGGTTTGATCTGATCGCGATCGGCGCGCCGTATACGGCGGCCGCGCGCGAATCGCTGAGCGCCCATCCCGGCGCGTCGAAGTCGTCGAGGTTCGCCCGCAGTGCATTAAGCAGGCCGCCGTCTCGAGGCTCATTTGCGACGCCGAGTTCGGTGGGCTTCCACCGTGACGCTAACTCCCAGAAGAGCTCTGGTGTTCTGGGGTGCCCGGCCGGAGTGATCAGGTTGGCGTCGCGGAACGCGGCAATCGTGTCGGATACCGAGCTGGGGGCGCGGCCGATCTGCATCGCCAGGGGACGAATCGAGACCACGCGATCAGGGGTGAGCAGCATGGCTGACGCTAATTCGATGCCAACTTGACCGGCGAAAGGTTCGCGCCGGCGTAGCGCGTGCATGGCAGCTGGCACGTTCGCGTCTACCAGCAGTCCGTTGGCGGCGAGCCGTAAGTGGCCGCGAGTGTCCAACCAGCCCCAGCCTGCAGCGCGGAGCTCTTCGCGCGCATCAGCGGTAATGCGGTTGGCTACTACCACGCCGACGGTGTTCGAGCGCAGTTGGTGACTCCACAGTTGCAGCTGATCCCGCAAGCCCTTTGCGGTGATCAGTGACGAGGTTTTGACCTCGACGAGCAATCGACGGTTGTCGGGCAAGACGAGGACGCCGTCCGCGTGCGGATCGTTGGTTTCGTCCGCGCGCACGAACTTGAGACCCACCGCGGCCACGGCGTCGGCGAGCTCGTCGACGGCGTCCATTTCGGTGCGAGGCGATCCTCTCATGGGTAGATCATCGCATGGTTTCGGTGTTCGGTCTATACCGAACACCGAACGCCGTCTGTTTGCGGTGTGGGCGCTTGTCGGTTGCCGGCTGCTGAGAAAGCGTCGACGGCCCCGCGCTGCGGCAGCGTTGCTCTTTGGCGGTCGCTCCGTCCCTGGCCTTGGCGTGGATCGGTGCTCCGGCTTCACCGACAAACGGCGGCGGGGCTCCTGTCGTCGTCGTTGGCGCCGCGGACGATCCATCCGTCCAGCAGCGTCGCCAACAGTGCCATCTCGACGCCCGCGCCTATGCACGCCACCGTCGTTATCCCGCGACGCGAATCAGCGATGGAACCGTGTCTTAGGGTGCCTCGGAAAATGAAGTGACGCCGGAGCGGCATATGTCTACCCTCGGAGGAATTATGACCGGTTCGCCCCGTGAGACCTTGTTCGATGACGTCGAACGGACTGATTCATCTCCAATGCGCTACGGCGAGAACATTTTTGACTTTTATAACCGGATTGATCGACCAGATTGGGCCCATGTCCGCGACGAGCTGGAAAGCTGGTATCGCTGTCACCCCGATTCCGGCGGTCAACTGCGGGGTCACTTCCAGGGCAAGCGTCACGATCAACATGTCGGCGCCTGGTGGGAGTTGTACGTCTACGCCTTTTTCCGGAAGCTCGGCTACGAGATCACCGTGCATCCCGAGCTGCCGAACGGCAGACCGGACAGGCCCGACTTCCTGATAAGCCGCGATGGGTCAGCGGCGTACGTCGAATGCAAGGCAGTGATCGACCGGTCGAGGACCGCGGTGGAAAACGCGATTCTGGACGCCACCAACACGGCGAGCCATCCCGACTTCGTTCTCGAGCTCGACATCGAATCCGAAGGAAGCCAGGAACCCAGTGCCGCCAAAATCCGCGCGGCGATCCAGAACTGGCTGCAGGGGCTGAACGCCGACGACGAGATCGCCGCGCGCGACGCCGGCAAACCGGAGCAGACTCTCCGATTCCCGATCGGCGAGTGGGAGCTCTTGTACACCGCGCACCCGGTGCCGCCCGACCAGCGCGGCACCTACGGACGTCTGCTCGGCCTGCACTCGCAGCGCGTCGTGATGTACGACAATCCTGGTCTAATCAAGCGAGCGTTGAAAGGAAAAGGCAAGAAGTACACCGGCGTCGAGACGCCGTTGGATCACCCGTTGATCGTGGCGCTCAACACAACAACGGTGTTTATCGACGATGACGAGGTCGACCGGGCGTTGTTCGGAGCGGCTTCCGTCCTGTTCAACCCTGACGGCGAACCTAGGTTCACCCGGTTGCCTCGGGCCCGCAATGGTTATTGGTGTGCCGATCCGCCAGCGGGCACTCGGGTATCAGCCGTCATGCTTGGCAGCAACATCCAGCCTTACGGTGTAGCCCAGGACATGCCGCGTATGTGGATCAACCCGTGGGCACCAGTGCCGGTGACGGAGACATACGGCCTTGAAACAAACATCCTCTTGGACAGTGACGAGGTCCGTCGAACCCAAGGCACCGCAGTAGCCTCGGACGTCTTCGGGTTACCCCCGAATTGGCCGCGCGGATAGATGAGGTGTGGCTGAAGCGACGTGTACCAGCGGGGTTTTCTGGGCGGCGGACAACCCCAGCGTGCGGGTTGCTGGCGAACTCATCATCGAGGTCGGCAAGGGCGCCCTGGCGAGCCTGACCAACAACCTGCGCCCAGACCCGCGGGTCACACTCTTCAACGAGCCTGACGGCAGAATCAGCGGCTTCGCCGTGGCGATTTAGTCACGATCACATCGCTTCAGCAAATGATAATTAATCTGTCTAATGCAGTTCAGCACCAGATTTTCTATCTATTCAGCTAACTTTTTGTGTCCGAGGGGGGACTTGAACCCCCACGCCCATTAGTAGGGCACTAGCACCTCAAGCTAGCGCGTCTGCCATTCCGCCACTCGGACAGCGTGCAATTGGCAGCTAAGGCTATCGGATTGGCTGCTTGCGCCCAAACCTGATCGGCCGCGTCGCGAGGATTGCCGCACCGGCTTGCGGGGAAGCCGACCATGAGCGCCGCGCGGCCGCGCCGGTGCCAATGGTAGGAAAGGTGACTGTGACGGTGCCCGCCGAGACTCCCCTCGACGATGTCGTCGACGTCGTCAGCCGGCTGATCCGGTTCGACACCACCAACACCGGTGACCTCGAAACCACCAAGGGCGAGGCCGAATGCGCCCAGTGGGTCGCCGCCCAGTTGGAGGATGCCGGCTACCAGGTGGAGTACCTGGAGTCCGGCGCACCGGGTCGGGGCAACGTGTTCGCCCGGCTGAAGGGCGCCGACAGCTCCCGCGGCGCGCTGTTGATCCACGGTCACCTCGACGTGGTGCCCGCCGAACCGGCCGAGTGGAGCGTGCATCCGTTCTCCGGCGCGATCGAGGACGGCTATGTCTGGGGCCGCGGCGCGGTCGACATGAAGGACATGGTCGGCATGATGATCGTGATCGCGCGACAGTTCCGCCGGGCCGGCGTCGTGCCGCCGCGCGACCTGGTGTTCGCGTTCCTCGCCGATGAGGAGAACGGCGGCAAATACGGGTCGCACTGGCTGGTCGACAACCGCCCCGACCTGTTCGACGGCATCACCGAGGCGATCGGTGAAGTCGGCGGGTTCTCGCTGACGGTGCCGCGCCGCGACGGCGGCGAGCGCCGACTGTACCTGATCGAGACCGCGGAAAAGGGGCTGCACTGGATGCGGCTGACGGCGCGCGGCCGGCCGGGTCATGGCTCAATGACCCACGACCACAACGCCGTTACCGTCCTCGCCGAGGCGGTCGCACGCCTGGGCCGGCATCGGTTCCCGCTGGTCCCAACCGACGCCGTCACGGCCTTCCTGACGGCGGTCGGCGAAGAAACGGGATTCACCTTCGACACCGATTCGCCGGACCTGGAAGGCACCGTCGAGAAACTCGGGCCGATCGCCCGCATCGTCAAGGCCACGCTGCGCGACACCGCCAATCCGACCATGCTCAAGGCGGGCTACAAATCCAACGTGGTGCCGGCGACCGCGGAGGCCGTGATCGACTGCCGGGTGCTGCCCGGGCGCCTCGCTGCGTTCGAGGCCGAGGTCGACGAGTTGATCGGCCCCGACGTCACCCGCGAATGGATCACCGATTTGCCGTCGTATGAGACCACGTTCGACGGCGACTTGGTCGACGTGATGAACGCGGCACTGCTGTCCGTCGACCCCGACGCCAGGACGGTGCCCTACATGCTGTCCGGCGGAACGGACGCAAAAGCCTTCGCGCGGTTAGGTATTCGCTGCTTCGGCTTCGCTCCGCTGCGGCTGCCGCCGGACTTGGATTTCTCCGCGCTGTTCCACGGTATCGACGAGCGGGTACCCGTCGACGCGCTGAGATTCGGCACCGAGGTGCTGGCCCATTTTCTGACGCACTGCTGAGCTTGGCCGACCACACGAGAGGATCGACATGACCACATCACCCGACCCGTACGCCGCGCTACCGAAATTGCCGTCGTTCCATTTGGAGTCGGCGTCGATCACCGACGGGCAACCGTTGGCGACGCCGCAAGTCAGCGGGATCATGGGCGCCGGCGGCGAGGACGTCAGCCCGCAGCTGTCCTGGTCCGGATTTCCCGCCGAGACAAAGAGTTTCGCGGTAACCGTCTATGACCCGGACGCCCCGACGCTGTCGGGCTTTTGGCATTGGGCGGTGGCCAACCTGCCTGCCTCGGTCACCGAGCTGCCCGCCGGCGCGGGTGACGGCAGCGACTTGCCTGGAAACGCGTTGACGTTGGTCAACGACGCCGGGATGCGCCGCTACATCGGCGCGGCGCCGCCGCCGGGCCACGGGCCGCACCGCTACTACGTCGCCGTGCATGCGGTCGACGTCGAGAAGCTCGACCTGGCCGAGGATGCCAGCCCGGCGTTCCTGGGCTTCAACCTGTTTCAGCACGCGATCGCCCGGGCCGTGATCCACGCAACCTACGAACAGCACTGATCGTCAGCGGGTCGCGGACCCGACCGCCTCGGTCAGCGAAGCAAACCCGCCGTCACGCAGCCGCAGCGCGAGGCCGTCGTGAATGTGCTTGGCCCACAAGCCTCCGCCGTAGATGAAGCCGGTGTAGCCCTGCAGCAGCGACGCCCCCGCGGTGATCCGGTCCCAGGCGTCGTCGACGGTCTCGATGCCACCGACGCTGATCAGTGCCAGCCGGTCACCGACCCGGCCGTAGAGCCGTCGCAACACCTCACCGGACCGGCGTGCCAGCGGCGGCCCCGAGATGCCGCCGCTGCCTAGCCGCTCGACACCGGGGGTATGCAGCCCGTCGCGCGACACCGTGGTGTTGGTGGCGACGATGCCTGCCAAGCCGAGTTCGACGGCCAGGTCGGCGATGTCGTCGACGTCGGCGTCGGCGAGGTCGGGCGCGATTTTCACCAACACCGGCGTCGAGGTCGCGGCAAGCACGGCGGACAGGATTTGTCGCAGTGAGTCGATCGCCTGCAGATCGCGCAGCCCAGGGGTGTTCGGCGAGCTGACATTGACCACCAGGTATGCGGCGCGCGGCCCGACCAGCCGGGCGCTGGCCCGGTAGTCGTCGGCGGCGTCCTCGGGCGCAACGGCTTTCGTCTTGCCGATGTTGACGCCGATCGGCACGTCGGCCCGGTGGTCGGCCAACCGGTGCGCGAGCTCGGCGGCGCCGTGATTGTTGAAACCCATCCGGTTGAGCAGGGCGCGGTCCGCGGGCAGCCGGAACAGCCGCGGAGCCGGGTTGCCCGGCTGCGCCTGCGCGGTAACGGTGCCGACCTCGGCGTAGCCGAAACCCAGTGCGCCCCAAGCGGTCAGCCCGGTGCCGTCCTTGTCGAAGCCCGCGGCCAAGCCCAGCGGGCCGGGGAAGCGCACCCCGAAGACCGTACTGGCCAGCAGCGGGTCGATCGGCGCCAGCCGACGGCTCAGCCGCCGCCGGACCGGCCCCGCGGCGGTCGCGCCCCGCAGCCCCGCGAACACCACCCCGTGAATGCGTTCGGCCGGCACCAAAAACAGCAACCGGCGAAGCACTGCATACATTGCGGGACGGTCGTCAGGTCGGCTCACCGTCACGGTTCCGGCTGGTCAGGCCGGGCACTGTCGAAGCCGTTGATACGAGACTTCTTGCGGCGCAATAACACCCGCCTACTGCCGTCGGTGTACAGCCGTACCCGGGTCAGCTCCCAGCCGCGGTACTCCGCTTCGATGGACAGCCGGGTCGACGCGCTGAGCCTGGTCACTTCGGGCGGAAGACGCAACGGCGCCCATTCGTAGTCATCGGACATCTCGGTGTCCCATTCCGGCGGCAAAGCGCCGCGCCGCGCCGCGGTCAATGCGGGTCCGCCGCGTGCTCGATGACTTGCAGGCCCCCATCGGCACTGGACAGCACGTACAACGTGCCCGCGGCATCGTCGAAGGCCAGCGTGTTAGGTTGCCGCACGGTTGGGTACCGTACCTTTTCCAGTGGTATTCCGGTTGACAGATCGTAACCAATGACGATATTCGCCGCTGTTTGCGACACCCAGGTCAGCCCGCGCGATCCGACGAGGCCGTACGGCGACTGCGGCACCGGGTAGGCCTGACGCAGGATCAGCGGGTCGACGCCGAACGCCAGCAACTCACCGCCGCGGGTGTCGGTCACCAGGAGTCGGCCCGCCGGATCGGCCGCCATCGTGGTGGCGCCCTGACCGGCCCGAAGCGACTGCCCGATCTTTCCGTCGGCGTCGATGGTCGTCACCGAGGTCTGCCCCCGGTCCAACACGGCAACCGTATTGCCTTGTGCTACAAGTGCATCGACGTGAGCGAATACCTTCGTCCGGCTTGCCGACGGCGCGCCCGGCTTGAGCGTGTACACCTCGCCGTCGGCGGTGCCCAACGCCAGCGTCCCGTCGACGCGGCGGGCGATCGCGGTGAAATCAACCTTCTGCGCGTCGTCGACGGGTACTTGTCTGGCCCGGGCGGCGGACAGATCGACCACGAGATAGCCGCCGCGGCAAGACAAGTAGGCGGTGCCGTTGCCGTCGTCGGTCAGCGCTGTCATCGGGCCGGGCAAGTCAACGACGCGCGGCGATGTTTGCTGAGAACCCAGCAGTGTGAGCGAGGCCGCGGCCCGGGTTGGCCCCTGGCCCAGGATCACCAGCTGCCCGGTGCGGCCGTCGAAAACCGCGGCCTGCGGTTGGTTGTCCAACGGACGAACCGCGCCGGCCGGATCCGCCGACAGCGCTGGCGATTCGGCCGGCTGCGCCGGCGCAACGGTGGGTGGAGTTTGCTCAAGGGTTTTGCCGGAACACGCCACCAGGCATAGCAGTAGAAACAGCAGGCCAATGGCCCGGCGGCAAGGCGAGGGTGCGCCGCGTTTGCGGAGTGCTGGCACAGGGTAACTCTCGGGTGTTCAGGGGGCTAGCCGCTAGCAAAGGGGTGGTCGGATTGGAGTTCGATACTAGGGAACTTTGTCGGGGTATGGCTCGGGTCCGCCGCGGTTGCCC
>Ga0335075_10003104_pt1 | contig 26563 bp, 9 predicted proteins | sample Lox_Sample_24_FD_206723 | JGI IMG/M metagenome (GOLD analysis project Ga0335075, IMG submission 206723) | Soil microbial communities from Loxahatchee National Wildlife Refuge, Florida, United States - Lox_Sample_2.4 | ecosystem: Environmental > Terrestrial > Soil > Wetlands | place: USA: Florida...
CCCGAGTGCAAATTTGAGGATTCAGTGGTTGGTGATCCCAAGTCGGCAGCTGTTGCAGTTGAAGGTAACGTGTCGGAAAGGGTTGGCGACGCGTTCAACGCGTTAGAAGAGTGGTGTTCTGTTGGAGATGCAATCGGAGAAGATTGTCTGTAGGGAAATAAGCGTGGTCAATGAATGTAAGAACGAAAAGTATGTATATCGAAGAATGAATTGAATGCTGAATCTACGAGATATCACCATCTATCTAGTGCTGGGGTTAGGTTCCACCACAACCTCCCCCCGATGAAGACATCTAGACAATATCTACGTAGAGAGATTAATATATAACATGCCAAAGATAAAAGATATAACAGTAGTAAGAATCACAAGACTCAATAGCAATACAGCAATCACTTCCTTTTCCGTGCGCTTCTTCGTAATACTCCATCCCGTCTATCGGCTTTCAACTCATCACCATCCGAACGAGAACTCCTCCAGTCAGCAACGATCCTCGGAGCATTTTCCAGATAATCAGCGGGCTCCCAAGTCCTCTCTGCATAACCTTTCCACTTCACCAAGTACTGGATCCCATTTTTGTACCTTCTCTCACCTTCTATAGCTTCCACTTCCTATTCAGGTTCGACATCATCACCCGTAATTACCGGCAAAGGACGAATATCAGCCGTGTCCTTTCCATTGTATCTCTTGAGATGGACTACCGAGACGACGTCGTGGATTTGACTTCCTGCTGGGAGATCGAGGCGATAGGAATTGGGAGAGAGTCTTTCAACAACTCGCAGTGGAGTACCCGATGGACCAATCTTGCTTTGGTGTTCCTTGGGAGGCTTATAGCCAGGTCCAAATCGTTTATACTTCAGTACGACTAGATCGCCAACATCGAAGGTCTTTCCTGATCGATACTTATCAGCGTATCGTTTTTGCTTCCTCTGAGCGACGGCAATACTGTCTCGAGCTTCTTCTCGTCTGTTTCGCAGGTCATCGGCAAGCTCTTCAGCGGATTCACTGGTTGATAATTGTGTAGGAGAATAGGCGTCAGGAATTGAACGAGGAACAATAGCAAACCGTAGTTCGTTAGGAGAGAATCCAGTAGAAGTATGTGGAGGGTAAACGCTATGCGTCGAGTATGGAGTGTATGAAGATGGTATTCCCTATAGGAAGCAATGCTAGCTATATCTACATGATCGACGCACGTGCATCACTCTGCAGTGCCCCCTTCGAAGAAAAAGAAACTAAAAAAGAAAAAAGAACTCATACCTAGAGACCTCGTGAGGTCTACAATAGGAGAAACCAACAACTTCCAGAAAGAAACACACCAGGTAAACTCATAAGACCAACAATTCTAACCGGATATTCAACCAAGCAAAAGTTCCAACAAGATTGATGCAACAACGATGTAGTGATGTAACTGATAAGATATACTCTGATATGGTAGGGACAGCAAGAAGGACATGACAAACACAAGTGCAGTGATAGCGATAATGCATGTGAGAGTAGTGCTAGGAATAGCGGTAGTAATAGCGATAGAAATAGCGATAGCAATAGCGACGATGAAACGAGGAGAAAATAGAGAGGCGAAAGTAATAACGTGACGAGATATGGTAATTCGAGGTTGTTATGCATTGTCCGATCATACTTCCGGTGGGGTCCAAGTAATATTGCCCATTGCCTTTTCATACTCTTCAACAAGCTCAGCACAAGTGGACAACTCCTCCTCAGATCTCCATTCATCATAATCAGGTCCCCAGCCAGAATATCGAACAAGATATTGTACCTTCATTGCACGGCCTGTCTTTCTTATTCTTTTGTTCACAACTGCTTCAACCTCCCATTCAGCATCCGGGTCCTCAGCATTTTTGACAACTGGAGGCGGTGGAGGTACATCCCTGTCAAAGGGGTCCTTTCCTTTAGGAGCAGGATCAAGATAGACCACGGAAATAACGTCGTGAATTCGCCAAGTAACCGGAAATAGTAATCTGCAAGCATTTTTACCGACGCACTCCAAGACTTTGAATGGACCTGCACGCTGTTGAGAGATTTTTGGCTTGATAGTTGATGGAAGTGTGTATCCGGATGAATTCTTTCCGGTAGCCAAACGTAAGTAAACTTGGTCGCCGACTGAGAAAGAGATAGGTGTCTGTTTCAGATCCTTGAAGCGTTTCATTTCTTCCTGAGCATGTGCGATGCTATCTGCGGCGTCTTGTCTCATCATTGTTCTTGCTTGAGACCACAGATCGGCGGAAACATTGGAATTCGAGATAGATCCTTTGAAGAAATCGAGCGCGTGACGAGGAGTGATACCATAAAGAAGTTGTAGAGGAGTATATTTCGTCGATTTGGATACTGACGTATTGATAGCCGCTTGTACAGCAGGCAAGTGTTCAGGCCAATCCTTTTGATGTGCAGCGATATAATGCCGTAAAATAATTTCGACTGTCTGATTGGTTTTCTCACTTTGACCGTCGGATTGCGGGTGATAAGCTGTGGAGACTAACAGTTTGGTGCCAGCTCGTTGAAACAACTGTTTCCAGAACTGTGAAAGGAATTTGGGATCCCTATCCGAGATAATACTATGAGGGAGTCCCCAGTCAGGATAAATGTGTGTCCAATAACAATTAGCCCACTCGGCAGCACCATAAGTTGTTTTTCCAATTAACAATCGTACGACTTTTGAGAATTTGCAGGTAATAGAAAGAATGCAGTCGAAAAGCTCTTCACCATGCCCGAAAAGAGTCGTGGTAGGAAGTCCAACGATGAAGTCCATGGTAAGAGTATGTAACGGCTCAGGAGGAGTTCGAATAGGTTGAAGTTCACCGTGAGGCTTGTCGTAAACGATTTTGTTGATTGCACATCTCGGACAGTATTTGATATAAAGTTTGACTTGTTTGAGAAGACGAGGGGCGAAAAACCCAGATACCAATCGTGAATAAGTTTTCGAGATTCCGAAATGTCCGTCTGCATCATGTGCTAGCGCAAGGACTTCTTTCAAATACATTCGCGGAACACATAAGCGATATCGATTGTCGTTAGAATCTTGATAATAGAGTAATCCTGTTGATATAGATAGATTGTAGCTTGATCCAGGACGCGAGACGAAATCCGAACTAGTGTTGGCGACCATAGTAGTTGTTGACTCTGATGAAATATCCAATCCTTCTGTAGCACGTATATCCATATTCTTTTCATTGGTATCCGCTCGCGTCTCTTTATCCACAGAGACGTGAGCCCTATCTGTTCCTTCATTCATATCCATATTCCTTTCATTAGTATCCGCTCGCGTCTCTTTATCCACAGAGACGTGAGCCCTATCTACTCCTTCATTCATATCCATATTCCTTTCATTGGTGTCCGCCCGCGTTCCTTTATCCGCAGAAACATGAGCCCCATCTGTTCCTTGAATCGATCCATCATTAGCATCAATATTTTCAACTCCCTCGGGAATCTTTTCTTCGTCACTTCCCTGCAAATCCTTCGCTCTATCCATATAACTATTTCTAGACCCATCGTTTCTGTCCTTTGATCGAGTAACTGCAAAAACTGTGATGGAAGAATTCGGGTCGGAACCAAGAGAAAAAGAACGTGGGTCGTGGTCAGGAGGGAAATGCGGCACGTTACGGAGAGTCGATGGGGTGCCCGACGCGATTCGGCTATTTGGCAATAGAGGTACAAGATTTTGCGCAGATTCTGAAGTGATAGAAGTACGAATAGGGAGGCTAGGCTGATATTCGTTGGGAGCTTGATGATAATTTGAATCCGTTGACGTACTCAGTGCAGTTGATGTAGTAGTAGATGCAGTAGTAGCTTGTAACCGGGAGACATCCGAATCGCGCTGTTGTTCGAGAATTTTGTAGATGGGACCGAAATGACTGTCTGACTTGTAAGCCGACACCAATTTTGACTTGAATTCGTCCTCCAGTTGGACCAACGTCGCCGCGACCACTTCATCCACATTATATACATGGATATCATCCGAATCATCCTGTTCACGTTTCTCCCTCAGCTGTATAGCCAATTTATCTTCATCCGTCAATTCAATAACTTCTCTTCTCAATCTCGACAGTCCATCCGCCATTACATTCTCAATGCCCTTGCAATACCTAACATCAAGGTTTCCCCAAAATTGAGAGAGAAAGAGAGACCAATTTGCCAGACGTAGGTTTTTTCGGCCCGGTGAAGTAGTTTTCAAACCTTTCATTTTAGCAATAGTCTCTGATGCTTTGTGATCGGTATAGACGACACAATAGGAGGACTGCACAATATGCCTCAACTTCTGCAATGCCCACACTAGTCCACCAACTTCAAGCTCCGTCGGCCAGTATGCTTCCTCCGCAGCTTTCAACTCTCGCGACAGGAACATCACCGGTCTTATCTCCGAATGATCAATAACCGCCGGTACCTCCTTCCTGTCATCTTTGTATTGGAAAACTGCCACACCATATCCCACTTCCCGAGAGCCATCTATGTACATTATATAAGGTTTCTCATAAGAGTGATGCATTAGAATCCATTTACCAACTGCCTGCTTGGTGAGCTCGAATGATTTCTTTTGCGCTGTTGTGGGAGGCGGAAGTTTGATGCCTTTTGCCCAGTGCTTCCGTGCTTGTCTGCCTTTGGTAATAGGACATGGTTTGAACAGTTGTGTTTTAAGACGGTAGAGCGGAGTGGTAATCTTTGCAAAATAAGGAATATGATCACGGACGAATCCACATTGGCCGAGAAATGTATCGAGAAGCTGTAAGTTTTCAGGCCACTGTTGTTGCACAATTGCTGCTGTACGCTCTTCAGTAGTGGCAAGTCCGAAGCTATCGACAACCTTTCCAAGGAGTTTAATAGAACCGAATCCAACCATACATTTGTGGGGGGAAAGGGTTAATCCAGCCTCTTCGAGTACAGTCAAGACTTCATCCAAATCGATAAGATGCTGGTCGAAAGAAATAGAAAAAACAACAATATCGTCCAAATAGCACATCGCAATTCTCCATTTGAATCTGGCTAGCAACTTGTCCATGTATTTCTGTTGATGAGCCACACTGTTGATATGCCCCATTGGAGCGACATTAAACATCTCATGACCACGATGGGTGACTATGCAAAGTTTCCATCGATCGCCTTTCCAAACGGATCTCTGGTAGTATGCGGTGGCTTTGTCCAATAAAGAAATAAGAGGGTGTCCTCGAATACATGAAATAATCTCTTCTTGGAGCGGTAATGGGTAAGCATCTGGTATAGTAATGGCATTGAGTGGACGAAGGTCGACAACAGGTCTCCATTTATTTCCTCGTTTGACCACAAATACCTGCCATCCACAAGGAGATGGTGGAGCATCAACTAAGCGACCTTCAGCGCGAAGTCGATCAAAGGTTTCATCAACAACCTTGCGTTCCTGAGGGCTTAGTCGATAAGGTTGCATGGGACGAATTTTCTCCTCGGCCCCCGGGTATAGGGGTACACGAAGATGATCCTCCTCAGGTTCCTTGGCAAGACCAAGCTTTTCCGAAAATAATGGTTCATGCTTTCGTAGAAGTTGGCGAAAGGCCTTTTGCTGTTCATCTGAGAGATTGGGGTTAATGGTAACAAGATCAGCACGAAATTGAGTAGACTCGGGTTTGGCGGTGAAGTATGACTTGATGTTATCGAATATGATGCTAGAGGTGATAGAACTGGATGATGACGTAGTTCCAACTTGAAAAGAGTAGATGTCACTGGAATCGAAGAAATCATCAATGACAGTATCGTTCGTAGTGCTTTCATCTGTATAATTAAGATGAATGGAAACTTCTCGGGATGCCTCTTCCCAATGAGATGGACAATCGGCACATGAGAGAGATGAAATGGTGCCAATGCGAGTACCTTTCGAAATAGTAGCTGGGAGATCGGAAATATTGGTAATAAAGACCTTCTCTTGATTTCCTTTAATGATACCGGACATCAAATAGCATCCAATTGGTAACCATCGATTATGAGTGTAAGGATGAATCGTGTAATCGACGTCAGCCTTGGCAACTTTCGGCATGCGTAGTGGTATGGCTGCAGTAGACTTACCCGGTATAACGAATTTGGAGTTGCTCCGAACAGGGACTTCTTCAATGGCCTTGACGCGTTTAACCTTTAGCAGGCATTCCATATTCTGACAAGAGCGGATCCTTGCACGACCACGTTGAGAATCGATGACAAAACCATTAGTCTCAATAATATCTTCTCCAAATAGTATCCCACAATCCAGATTCTCAACGACATGAAATTCTCCAGTAATGAGTGCATACTTAGTTCCTGACACATCCGGCAAGTATACATTCAAAACGACAGACTCCGTTGACCTGGTCTTACCTGCAACTCCACGAATTTCGATATCGACAGGAGGGGTAAATCTGCGATCTGTCCATGGGAGAGAAGTAAGAATTTCCATATCGATACAACTCATCGGCCCACCAGTATCCAGGCAACCCCATTGTGAAGGTCCATCAACAGAAGTTTGATATTTGATTTCGGCATAAGTATAATCTCGATAGGCAAGGCCTGTACCAACTCTACCTTTGGGTGCCGTACTCGGAATGACTTCGACGGGAGTAGATGAAGGTTTCTTTGTCTTATGTCCTTCTTTCTCGAGATGATGAAATAATTGGTTCCGTGAGGGAAATTCCTTCTTGCACATCTCACAATGAGTTGGCTTGCTGAGCGTAGTGAAATTATGAGTAAAGACTGGGCCTCCAACGTCCTCAGAAGAGCCTTGAGGTGTAGCTGTAGACGGTTGAGCCTTAAGAGGGGATGAGTTTGGTTGAGCCGAGGGGGAAGGTGGAGGCTGAGTTGATGTTTCAGTAGATGCATGTGCATTGCGCGAGTAGGGCCGATGACCAGGAGGGGACCGACTAGAAGGTGAGGAACGAGTAGAAGGCGATTTGCTAGAATATGTGGGTTGTGACGGAGATGATTGAATGCTAGGCGTGATGTCATTCCTTTTGAAACTCAGTCGAGAGATAGATTTGCCGTGACTCGAAGACGCAGGTGAAACATTAGATGGTGCTTGTAAATGATACTGAGGAATCGAATCATCATCACGGTAATCACCAGAGTAGAAATCATCAACAGCTTGATTCTCCTCATCATAAGCAACTACAGAATCATCATAATGATCTGCTGTTCCGAAATTATAGAAAAGCGCTTCCTCCTGTGCTCTCTCATAATCCTCATCGTACTCAAAATGATAAACTCGAGGGTTATACTGAGGACAATCCTTATCCCAATGCATCAATCCGCAGAATCGACAAGGACGAGGAGGGTTGGTGGAATCATTTGCAGTAAGTGCAGGACGAGGGCCCCGTTGGTTATAGCGATTGGTATTAAGCGAATTTTGACCAGATTTGCTAGGGTCTTGATAGGAAGAACGCGAAGAAGTGCTTTGGGCCGATGAATTTTGATTTTGAGTAGAGTAAGCCGAACGGGCCTGACTTTGACCTTGAAACTGATCCCTGCCATTCCCACCACCACGATTAAAAGAAGCTGAGTAACCACGTCCACGTTGAGAACCACGATCGAATTGTCCAGGTTGCCGACGGGCAAATGTCGTAGAGTTCTGCTGGTTGCGCATCCACAACGCTTTTGCATCATTCTCCACTTCTGTAAGATCAGATCTCAATTTAGCCAAAGTAATTCCATCTCCAACTCTAACCAATGCTCTATATTCAGGATCCCTCAAGCCATCACGCACTTCCATACACACGCTATCCTCATCATCAATGCCCGAGATTTTCAACCAGGTGACCTTTTTGTGGAAATAATCAAGTACTCGGCGTCCTTGTGAAAAATAGAAGTTCTCCCGATTAGCCTTTTGTCTAGCAATAGATGGCTTGATGCCAAAATCTCTCTTCAAGATTTCCATCCATGCCTCTGCCGAAGTACGAAGACGCTCCTTGTCTTCATCAGACAATAATGAGTACCACTCCTTGGACATGTCATTCTTGAGGCACGAGATAAGCGAAGGAAGAATCTTATCCTCTCCATGAACATTCACCATATCCGCAATCCTCTCAGCAAACAAAAAATAATCAATGCCCGTCTTTGAATCATCAGGCATAAAAGCATAAATCTCATCAGCTTTAACGGGCCGTCCCTCGTAATGTCCACCGCGATTTTCCACGAGACGAGTGAGTTTGTCGAGCTGACGTTGTTGTTGCTGCATAATTGTACGAGCCCATTCGGGGATATCGTTGTCATTATCGATAGGAGTTTCACGACCTGATCCTCCAGAGTTTCCTTGAGTGTGTTGACGAGAAGTAGAACCGGCGCCTGACATTTTGCCGTTATTCTCGGTTCCGTTATCTCGGACTTCGTTATCTGGTTCGTAATAAGCTTCTTCTTCCTCTTCGTCGTCGAGGACCGGGTAAATGTCTTCGAAAGTTGGAACGACTGGGTTCTCAGGTTCAGCTACTTCCTCGTAATAAGAGTAGTAGTCTTTGTTCTCGGTATCCCCAAGAGCTTGTAGTTTGGTAAAGGCGTCCTGATCGAATACGTTGAGTACTCGTTCGAGTTCTTCGTGTTTCCTGCCAAGGAGAAGAAGTCGACGTTCCGCTTCGTCACGAGAGATGTTTCCAATGAGGGAAATTCGCCGATTTTGTTCCGCGACAGGATATTGAGAATATTCAGCAATGAACTCCTCGTCGGTCCTTGGCTGCCTGATTTGGGTCCTGGTGACTCTAATGGACTCTCTGCGCCGTGAGGGGTTTTTGCCTTTCGACTTGGTGGTGGTTTTAGATGTAGATGCGGTCTTAGACGAGGATGGCTTCGCTGGTTGTTTTTGTCGAACCGTCGTGACTGCGTATGAAGGATTTGACTCGACCTTCAACGAGATTATGAGATGAGAAAGATAGTAGTGAAATGGAAGGGATTGTAAGATAGGATCGGAGATAGGAGAGTGGCGAAGGAGATGACGATGACGCGGAGATGTGAAAAAAGGGGTTAGTGATCTAATAATAGATCTGGTGTGTAGACTATCCGACACGGATCAATCTACCAGCGATTTGTAGACACTACAAATTGCTGAATGTGGTGATTTGAGATGACGCTCTCAAAGCGATGGGATAGCTCTCGCTACCACTGGAGGGTAAACGCTATGCGTCGAGTATGGAGTGTATGAAGATGGTATTCCCTATAGGAAGCAATGCTAGCTATATCTACATGATCGACGCACGTGCATCACCCTGCAGTATGCGTCATCGAATTGTACTCATGTTCGACAATAGGGATGTATTTGGTCCATTTAGAGTACTTGGTGGTATCACCAGCGATAAAACAACGAAGAGCGGTTTCAACGATGTTGTTGGTTTTTTCGGATTGTCCATCTGCCGCAGGATGATACGCTGCTGTAAGGCCCAATTTGATGCCGAGTAAGTCCATGAGCGTTTGCCAAAAGCGCGAGGTAAACCGGGCGTCGCGATCAGATATTAGTTTAACCGGCAATCCAAATATCGGATAACAGTAATCGAGGAACAATCTAGCGGTATCTTCGGCGGACGTCTCAGTGGTACAGGGAATGAGCCGAATAGCCTTTGTGAGTTTGTCCGTAACAGTGAGGAGCGCATTGTACTTGCCTTCGGAGAGTGGTAATCCGGTGATGAAGTCCAGCGACAAGGTATGGTTCAGTTCCGTGGTTTCAATCGGGAAGAGTTTGCCCATTAGCTGCTCGTTTGTAGGTTTCGAGGTCTGACATACCGAACAATTGTTGACGTATTGGCGCACTCGAGTAGACAACCGACGAATATAGTATCGATTCGAAATGGATAGATAGGTCTTGCGAATTCCGGGGTGCCCGATGTCATCATGATTTTGCCGGAGGACATCTTCAACCATCGATTCGGGGATGCATAGACGAAGTTCTCCTTTACGACGTTCCGTAAAGAAAAGAGTTTTCCCAATGAGCGTAAAGGTGCCGTCGGTGATGGTGGTAGGTAGGTTCTTCTGAGTATCCACAAATTCATCCAACTTCTTTTCATCACTTGCCAATCCATCCAACTGCTCATCCATCTAGTCATCCGTCCTCCCACTATCTAACACAGGTTCAACAACTTCATCTCTATGGACTTCCTCTGTAGCTTCATCCAGCGCTTCATCCAACGCAATCTCTACAGGCATATCATCGGGTAATTCCAATCCATCAATTTCTTCATCATTCTCATCTTCCGCCATATTCGCATAAGCCTCAGCTTCTTTCCGATATCTAATCGTCTCCTTCCCATCCACATCCACTTCCTTCGGAGATCTATCTACATTTGTCCTATATGCGGGTGAATCCTTTGATTCCGATGATTTTGATAATGAGTGGCCCGATGACGTGGCCTTTTGAGTCGCAGCGGGACTTATTGCCGTCCCAGAAAGGTCTCCAGATTTTTGACCGAATTGGCAACTCGTTGGGGTACTCGCGACAGGTTGACTTTGTGACAGAGGAACAGCAGGAGTGGCGTCATTGCGCGCGAGGGGAGATGAAGAATCGGTAGACGCAGGTCCCTCCTGGATGGCTTTATCAACAGCCATAGAATCTATATACTCTTCCGCAACGGCTTTATCCACAGCCTGTCCATCTTTAATCTTCTCTTTATCCTTCCTCTCGACCTTATCCATGGTCTTATCCTTTTCAACAGTAATATCCTTATCCATCTCTTGGGCTTTATCCGCAGCCTTCTCAGATTTGAATTTTTTGTTATTCCTTTGTATCATCCTCTGCCTTGCAGCCTCCCCCTCTTCTTGAATCTTCTCCAACTCCTTAATAATCCTTCGGTAGAATGGATCCTTTTGATAATCCTTTGATAGATTCTCCTCCCACTCGTCGGATATTTTGACTAAGGTGATGTAGGCTGGATTTCGAGAGAGTGGGTCCACGTTGGAATGCATCTTTCCGGGTCTGTGAATGATAGTGACGCGATCTCGCAACGGGTTGAGAATCAAGCTCCATCTGAATAACCTAGCGTTGACTCCTGGTTTCACACTCCAAATCCATTTTAATGCGGAATGATCGGTGACCAACTTCAATTGAGATCCGTCAACGTAATGACTCAGTTTATCCAAGGCCCATACGATGGCGAGACACTCGAGCTCCGTGCTGGCATAGTGGTACTCGGAAGCATTCAAGCGTCGGGAGATATAGCATATCGGATGTTCCTTATTATCGAGTGGAGATATTTGTTGTAAGATGGCGGCAATACCTTTCCGGCAGGCATCGCAGTAGAGAACGAATTCCTTTGAGAAGTCAGGATGGATAAGAGTGGGTGCGTCGGCTAAAGCGTTCTTGAGTTGCTGGAAGGCCCTTCGACATTCTGGTGTATCAGGAAAGCGCTATCGAGACCTAATTTTGGCTTTCGCTTTGGGAGATAAATTGGAGAGGCTCGGGTCTTTCAAAGAACCTTTTAGACCGTCATATAGCGGGGCGGCAATGATGGCGAATGAGTCGATGAAACTACGATAATAATTGAACATACCGAGAATGACCATTGCCTGCTTAACCGTGTCGGGATATTGGATCGCGAGGATTGCTTGAACCTTTTCCTCCAAAGTAGATAATCCTAATCGAGATATGCGATGGCCGAGTAGCTTGATATCCTGGTACCCGAAGTGACATTTGGTTTCCGCAAGTGTCATTCCAGCCTTCTCGAGAGCTTCTAGAACTGCTGCAATGTGACCAATGTGCTCTTCCAGGGTCTTCGAGTAGACAATAATGTCATCAATATAGGCGAGTGCGAAATCCCATCTCATTGAACCGAGAATAATGTCGATGGCTCTTTGAAAATGAGCCGGAGCTGTCTTGAGACCAAAGAGAACTCTGTTGAACTCGAAGAGACCGAAATCTGTTGTAAAAGCAGTAAACTTCCTAGACCAGAGACTCATGACTACAATAACTGGTGAGGCAACCGCGGAGTTCGACGGCCGAATAACATCCAATTTAGACAGGGTATCAATAGAGTCCTTGATATGCCTTTGCTTGTCGGGAGAAGTGCGATATGGCTGTTGTGAGCGAATGGCATCAAAGTCACCGTCAATGTCCATGTCGAATTTGGGGTCAACACGTCCTAACCTACCTTCCGGACCCGCAAAGACTTTAATATGTTTCCGTAGCATCTTCAAAATAGCCCTTCTCTGGCTCCTATTCAACAACGGGTTAATATCCCACGCCAAATCCGTTTCACACCATCCGATGTCGTCCCCTTTTCTGTCCCCAGCCTTCTCATCCAATGGTCCTTCCTTCCGAAACTCATGATCCAACCCGAAGGGGTCCACTTTGTCGATGGTCACCAACACATCGGAAGGGATGGTAGGGCCCGGAGGTTGACCAAAAGGTTCCGTACTATTACCCGAATTGCTTGGAGAAATGACCGGGCGGTCGGAAGGTTTCTCGGGTTTCGGCGGAACATCTGAGATTGATACAGTCGATTCCGGTGAGATCCCAGGGAACCATTCAAGATCCGAATTGTTATTGAAACTAATCGATAATGCATTTACATCAAAGGAATCGATGGTAGGAGATGTAGTCGACACTGTACTGTTCATTGGTGGAGGAACAGGAATAATGTCGATTGTCGACGCCGAAGAGGTAGAAGGGGAAGAAGAGGTACCAGTAAACCTTCCGCGGAGATTCTCCACTAGTTCCGGAGCAATTGAGGAGATGGAAAAGCTAGCCTCTAAGGGGGTATTTGACGAAGTGCTCGGGTTGCTGGAGATGCTGAAATGGCTATAAGGAGTATTGGGTGCAACTGAATCAAATTGTCCAACGACGTCTCCTTTTTTATATCGAGATGGGCGCTTCCCGGGGTTGAATGCGGCGGCACGCCTGATCTACATAGAATTTAGCTAGCTTTCTAGATTTAGCAATAATCATCTTCATACACATATTCTTGATATACTCATTTCTACGCTACCAGCGATATATATACACTACAATCTGGTGACAGATTGCATAGTTTCTTTTCATTTCGTTCATATTTGAACTTTCGAGAGTTTTCTCTCTCTTTTCCTTTCGAATTCGTTCGATCTGATCTCAGATCTCTTCTTTTTCTCGAATTCTTTGTTGAGTGTCTTTTCGACCTCACCATCTCGATTGTACTCCGGGAAGTACAATCTCTTCTCTCTTCCAACTCGGAAGTTTCCATCAATCCATTGAATTCTTCCATCTGTTCTCTTCCAGATTTTTTCTCGAAGGGGGGAGCGCTATGCCAGCAAAGAAGAACCAATTCAAGCAACCGCCCTCGCGCGAGTCAGAAAGGGTTGGAGGAAAAGAGCCCAGTTGGCAACGACTACCCGATCCAGATGACCTCCTTCGTACTGGCAACTTCGAAAAGAGATCTAATCTCAAAACTGGAGCCAAGTCATCTTCAGCAAGCCGTCAACCATCGATTCCTTCGACTTCGAAAGCACCTCGTCGTACTATTCCACCTTCCCCACCTCCAATTGTCGCTTCTACATCCAATCCAGACCCAGTAGAGACAGCAATGATCATTCATCCATCACCCTCTGCCCAGCAGGCATCATCCGGAATGGAACTTGTTCTCCACCCAAGCTCCTCATCGGAAACGACTATCCTCCCCGGATCATATCCTTCTCAAGAGCTTGTTCCTGTCAATTCTCCAACTGCGGAACGTCAAATCACCACCTTGACTCCCTCTGTCGACGGTCATACTCTCCTTTCACCAGCTGACGCACAATTTCGCCCCATCGGTCTTTCCTCATTGCCCATTGACCGCATGTATCCTTTTCCTGCCATCGAACCCTCTCCTTCCACCAGCAATGCTCTCGTTCGCGTTTCCACTCCTGAGAAACAACGTGAAGTCACCGTCCATCACGCTGCATCGGCTGAAATTCGTCCCAGTACACCGATGTTTGTCTCTCCAGACTCAGAAGCACTTGTGCCAAGACCTATTTCTCCTGCTCGGTCTGAAATGCAAATCTCCGACCCTCCCTCACCGGAAGATCGTTCTATGAGAGACGTTAGCCCAGCCTCATCGGATCAACCCGAACGCGTTCGAGAGAAGATTTCTCAATTGGTTACTGTCACCACTCTCCAGCACAACAAGCTTCATCAACTTGAGGAGAAGGTGGAATTCATTGTGTCACAGTTCCGAGAGGAACTCAATGCGCACGCAATCAGTCAATCTCATAAGGTCGAGGAGGTCGACGAAATTCTCAATCAGTTCAGGAAGGAAGTGGCAAGTCAGCCTTACCGGAACCCCGACGATATAATCGCCCAGTTCCGACAGGAGCTTGAATGCCAAGGACAGTCCATATTCAAAGCCTTTAACGAACAAGGGCAGTCCATTCGCAAAGAGCTTGACGTTCACGAAGAAGCTATTGAATCGGCGAAGTCACTTATCGACCAGCACGCTTTGTCTATTTCTCATGACAGAACTCAATTTAATCAGCTCCATACCGAAGTCACTCGCATTGACGAGGCTCTTGTTCATCTCGATAAAAGGATGACCGCGCAGAGACATGAAATTGGATCGCAGAAGTCCGAGTCTGATCGCCATGGCTCAACTTTGCGTCGTCTCAGTGCAAACATTCAAGAGATGAAGGACCAAATGATCCACGCGGTGAAGGTCGAAGTGGAAAACGAGATGTTTGCTCGTTCAAAACTTGGGAACCCTCCTGCACTCTCGGAGTCGTTGGCTCAAAACGAGAGCGGTCATATTGATCCCACACCTGGATTCGATAAGCATGACGATCAAACCAAGATCGTGCATCGAGATCCACTTGTGGCGGGTAAGACATCGATTCATCCCCAGGGAATCGTGTTGGACGCGCAAGTAAAAACGCCGGAAGTGTTGGCTCATCCCCAGGGGGCCTCGCGGATCGCAACGGCAACTACTACGGATACACCAGTGGAAATCAATCCACTCGTCGCAGCATCACCCTCATTCGCTGCTATTGCATCCGTTAGTGAGATGTCGAAAACTAGGCCAAAAGCTACATTCCTTCGGGGATCAGTCACCGCTTTTGCCTTTCCAGGGAGCGCAACCGAAGAGGTTCCTCCTTCTTCTCCACGTTATCGTGAAGAGTCAGTTAGGATTGCGGAGGATGATTGGGAGACTCGTAGGACTATGAAGGATGTTTATTTGGGTGGAAATGGGATTTTGTATGCAGAAATGAAGGAGTTGGTTCCGGATGCGGTGTTTGGTATAATGAATGCTCCTCCTAAACCGAGGAACCTTGAAGGACGCTGGCGTCTCACTAATGAGACCTACAGGCGTTGGTATTTTCAGCGAGCCGATATGGGCACTCCGTCTAGTCGAGATGAGTCTACATCACAAGTTAAGGACGAGGGTAGTCACCATCATCACCATCGTTCGGCCTCTCATCGACACTCACCCTCTCATCACCACTCGAGTCATCGTCACCATTCAGTCTCTTCGAAATCACGTCACTCGCACCGTTCGAGGTCCGATAAGAAGCATCGCAAGAAGCACCGTAAGGCCGCCGATTACGAGTCCAGTTCTTCGGACTCCGACACTTCGTCTGATTCTTCCGACGAGTCTTCCGATGACTCATCCAGCGACTCCGATTCCTCAGATTTTTCTAGTTCGTCCGATTCTTATGACTCTGATTCCTCTGACTCCGATGATTCGTCTGACTCCAGTTCGAATGATTCCCGCAGCGGAAGTCGTCACCGCCATAAGCGGAGGAAATCTTCGAAAGGAAAGAAATCAAAGAAGTCGAAAAGGAAGGCGAGAGAGAAGAAAAAGGACAAAAAGAAGGGACGTCGTTCGAAAAAATGGGAGAGACCCAAAACTATTCCAGCGAACCAGCTTCCAATCTTCAATCCTGACGAAGGTGCATCAAAGCAGTTCTGCAATCATCTTAAACGTCTCAAGAGTATGCACGGTGAAAGTTCGGTCGTTGCGGCAATTCCCAGTCTCTTCAAGGACAGCCGTTCCATGGCGTGGTTTTCTTCTCATACAATGAGTAGCTCGGAGATGTCTACTTTGAAAGGGTGGATTAAGGCTTTGAAGAAGGAGTTTGTAGTCAATTCTGCAGATGCTATGCGGAAGGCTATCAAGAGGAGATATGAGCCCGGCTCGGATGAATCAGTGTTGGATTACTATTACGATAAGGTGAATGCTTGGAGGAGTGCGAATAAGCACTGCAAGGATGCTGAGATCGTGAAGGCACTTTGGTTGGGTTTACCTGAAGGTTTTCAGTACGTGTTGGATTATGATGAGTTTTGTTCCAAAAACTTGGATGATGTACGGAGCTTGCTCCGGAATAAGGACAAGGCATTTCGCAATACATGGAAGGGGAAAGAGAAGAGCCACCATCCTGAATCTGATGAATTTGGAGGCTTTTCCAGAAGGAAACATTACAGTCGACGCGATCGATCCAAACGCAAACACGACAAATACTCTTCGTCCTCACAATACCACAAGTCCTCGTCCAAACATTCTGACGATAAGGAGAGATCGAACAGAACGGACAGGTCTTCTTCGAAGGGGGGTGGGCGTCGAGAAGACGGCAATCGATATTCATCAAAATCATCAAGATCGCCTAAGTCTAACGCAATGAAGGAGAAGCTAGATCAGAAATTTCCTATTCCACCACCTCTGCCAAAGGATCAATGGAGAGTAGACCAGGACGGGAAGACAATGTCTCGAAAGTGCCGTTTTTGTGATGGCTGGCACTACGATTGGAATTGCCCCAAGAAGCCTGAGTCATATTTTGCTCACTGGTCGAGAGATCAGAACCCGGACAAAGCTGAAGTCCATTGGCAAGAAGACGAGTCAAGCGACGACGACGTTACTGTGGACGAGTCCGAATCAGAGACTAATTCAGAGTCCTCTTCCGAATTCTATGAATCCTATACTACCAACGGTCATCGAGATTATGATCCTCACCCGGTTAAGATTCCGAATGCAGAGAAGTTCCACATCCGCTCGCTACCTCCTGCCATGGCAGTCGGCACTGGAGTTGCATATCTCTCAGCACGTCCGTGCCCGGTTCAAGGATGGATTGGAATTGAACCCTCTGCTGACAACCCCCTCATTTGCGGAGTCGTGGATACTGGCGGACCCTCATTCATTGACAAGTCATTGATCCCGCGTGGCTACAAGGTACTGCCCTCGCCGCTTGAACCCCAATTTCGCGGAGTGAGTGAGAGTACTGTAGGTACAAAAGGATATGTTGTGCTGCCAATCTACTTGCCGAATGCTGCTGCATTGAGTGGAGATCAACGCAGGGCACAGATCGCCAAGTTGATGGTTGAGTTCCAAGTGCTTGAAAGATGCACGGCTGGATATTTGATCGGAAGGGATGCATTACGTCCGTACCATGCAATTGTTGACGAGCAACGAGACAGGATCACATTCCCTCAGTTCGATCCCAAGATTCACGTTCCATTCGCCGACAATCTGAGATATGGCATGAAACACCATGATCCTCGAGTCTATGCGGCCGAAACAATTCAGATTCCACCAAGGGGAGATAAATGGATCACGATTCGCTTCGATCGGCCAGAGGATGGCACCGACGTCTTGCTTTCACCGGTTCGACATCCAGATAAGATCGAAGGCAGTTTCGCGGCATGCCCTTACGCCGTACTCTCCGCGATAACCCAAGAAGTCATGCTTGTCAATCCCTGCAAGAAGTCAGTCACGATCAAGGAAGGGGAAATCATCGGGACCTTGCAGCCTTTTCACTCCAATACCCCCTGCACGTTCTACGGAGTTTCGGATCTTAGTTTGCTCAATCCAATACACAGATCGGCCCCATCTGGAAGCTTCATGTCGAGCGCAGCAATCACTCCGAAGATGCAACCATCAAATCCTGGCATCTATGATGACGGCAACTCTGCCAACTCTTCGGCTCATGACGAGAAGTTTGAGGAAATATCCGGAGCGATGACAGAGGCTAAATCCAAATTGGATAGTGAACACCACAATACGTTTCGACCTGGATCCATGCATGGTGATGTCAATCAACATGTTGAGCTCAGCGCGGAACACTCCGGTTCTAAACCGATACCTCTGAACAGAAGCAGAAGTGGTGTAACTACCAACCAGTCATCAAGGGCAATCAATCCGATGGAAACCATTCCGGCTATTCCTGAACCCTCGACTGAAGTCAATTGGCATCCTGACACTGTCGGCCCTGACGGCGAACCCGAAGTAGTTAAAGCACCCCCCACCACTGATGAACTCTTTGGCGACCACCTCATTCTTACTGTCGATCCATTTGGGCTTGAACCAGAGTTCCGCGAGCAAGGACCCTTCCAACAAGTTCCCTCCGAACATGGCAATGAGTCGGACAGAGAACCTGATGACTTGGATTGGGATATTTGCCCAGAACTCACTCGAAAGGAGCGCAGATATTTGAAGGCGATGCTGAGGAAGCATCTCAAGGTTTTTGCGGGCAAGCTCGGAAGATTGGGAAAAGTGGACGAAAAGTTCACTATGCACATTGATGCGGATGAGAAAGCAATAAAGTCAAAGCCACCATATCGACAGTCGCCATTGAAGAAACGCCATATTGACGACGCAGTCGACCGATTACTCTCACTTGACATTATTGAACATGCCAGTTCGCCAATCACTTCACCAGTCGTTGTTGTTATTCAGCATGGGAAACCCCGTTTCTGTTTGGACCTTCGGGAAGTCAATAGCAAAACAGTGGCCGATAAGTACGCGATTCCGAAACAGGATGAGATATTCAATGCACTCCTAGGCGCCATCTTCTTCACACTAATCGACGCCAACAAAGGATATCATCAATTTCTTCTTTCTTTAGCTTCGAGGAAATTCACCGGTTTTGTTACGGACCGGGGCATGTTCTGGTACAAACGGGTGCCGTTTGGATTGAAGAATGCACCGGGTCACTTCCAAAGGGCAATCGATACGATCCTGGGACGATACAAGTTCGAGTTCGCGCTTGCATATATCGACGACATTATTATCTACTCAAAGACTCTCGTTGATCACATCCGACATGTCGCCCTGGTCTTGCAGGCCCTGGAACGAGTAGGTATGACTCTCGATGAGAAGAAGTGTCACTTCGGCTATCAAAGTCTCAAACTATTGGGCCACAGGATCTCGCGATTGGGCTTGTCGACTCTGAAGGAAAAGGTCGAGACTATCCAGGCACTACCATTCCCGAGAACAATTAAGGACGCGATGATGGTAATGGGACTTTTCAATTACTATCGTAACTTCATTCCATTCTTTGCATGGATAGCAGCGCCTATATACGAGGGACTCAAAGGCACCGTGGAAGACAAAAAGCAGATTGCAGATTTACCTGCGAAGGATAAAGCCAGAGCCCGGGGTCGATGGGCCTTCCCAGACACGGAGGAAATCCGAATGGCTTTCCAACTCCTCAAGGACGCTCTTGTTAACGCCCCTACCTTGATTCATCCAGACTTTTCCAAGGAATTCTCATTATACACTGATGCGTGTCGGAAGGGGGTCGCAGCGGTTCTACAACAGATCAGTTCAATCGACGGGTTGGAGCACCCCATCCTCTACATATCACGACGCCTAAACTCAGCCGAGTTCCATTACGCATCCACAGAACTCGAATGCTTAGCTGTGGTCTGGAGTCTCGATAAACTTTCCCACTACCTTGACGGCACCACATTCAAACTATTCACTGACCACGCTGCCCTCAAGTGGATATGGAGCATCAAACCTGAAGCAAACGCTCGTTTATTCCGTTGGAGTCTAATCCTCAACCCTCTCAAGGATCGGGTCGAAATTATCCACCGTCCCGGCAGGATGCATGCCAACGTCGATGTCCTTTCTCGAAATCCAATCTCTGAATCATTCAGTGTCACTCTAATCAAATTATCAGATTCGTGGTTGGATAAACTGTGGAATGCGTACAAGGAAGATAGATATTTCTGGGGTGTCATTCAAGGATTGCGCGGAAAATTTGAAAGGGGGGAGGCGAAGGAGAAAGCTTCGGATACTGAGAAGGAAAAGACGGATGTTGAAAGTGAAAAAGAAAAAGAAAAAACAGTCATTGAAGAGAAGGATCAAGTTGGAAAAGAAGATAAAGCCATGGATAAGGCTAATGAGGCACGGTCAGATAGTTTGGTAGATACTGGCTCAGATTCGGTCGCTCGGAATGGTTCTGTGGAGACACGTGACGGGGATGAAAATTTCACTGTCGGAGATAGTCGAATCCAGGAGTCATATGTAGATAGCACGGTTGTGGGAGGACGGACGAGTGTGGCAACGGAGGAAGGACATGAAGTACTCGAAGTGAAGGAAGGTACTCTAGACGACCCACAGACCAAGGCTACTGTCACGGACGGCACGTTTACTCTCATCGACAAAGCTCTCTACTTCTCTGAACGCGGCAAACGTACGACAAATCTTCGGCTATGCATCCCAGAGAGTCTCGTGAAAACCATCATCCATCAATGCCACGACCTCATTGCCCATCCCGGGATTCGCCGAACTTACCTCAATGTTGCTTCCCGATTCTACATTCGACGCCTCTCTCGCAGAATCAAGGAATATGTTAACGAATGCCCGGAGTGCCAACTGTCAAAGCCTAGCAATGATCCGCCCCTCGGAAATATGTATCCGATTCCAACAACCGACCCTCTCGGAACCCTGTCAATCGACTTTATCACCGGACTACCTATGTCTGAGGACAAGAATGCACTTATGACGGTGACAGACAAGTGCACTAAAGCCGTTCGCCTTATTCCTTGCAACGATACCACCACGGCGGAAGACGCGGCTCGGCTCTTTCTTGACTACTGCTATCCTATCTTTGGACTGCCGACGAAGATTATTTCAGATCGAGATTCAAGGTTCACCTCGGCGTTTTGGTCAACACTGATGGATTTATTGGGAATCGATCTCGGGATGACGAGTGCGTTCCACCCTGCCGCTGACGGACAGGCCGAGAAGTCAAACCAAACAGTCGAGATTGCCCTACGCTGTTTCCTGGCCGGAGACGTTTCTCGATATGACAAATGGGTTCGATACTTGCCTGTTGTCGAATTCGAATATAACAATACACCTCAATCTTCCACAGAGCAGTCACCAAACGAACTCCGGTTCGCAATGAAGCTACGAGGTATTCCTGATGCAATCCTCCCGGTACCTGATGGCCAACCTACTTCGGAATTCGCTCACCAACTCCACGAGGATCTCCGCAATCGTCGAGATGAGGCTCGAGATGCTATAGCCGTCGCCCAGCGCAAACAAAAGGCCTATGCTGATCGAGGGAAATCGAGGAAGGTCTTCGAAGTCGGCGACCTGGTACTTCTCCGTTACAAGAGATTCGGTCCCGGATACAAGCCACTCAAAGTCCATCGACATAAACTCGGACCACTCTCGACACCTTTGAGAGTCTTGGAAAGGTTATCTCCGAACTCATATCGTCTCGATTTACCAGAGGGTTCAAGAATTCATGACGTAGTTTCGGTCGTACACTTGCGTCGATTCAATGGGTCTGGGGAAGGAATAAGGCCGTTGCCGGTTATTGGAGAAGCAGGTGAGGATGAAGCAGAGTGGGAGGTTGAGAAGATAATTGGTGCTCGGAAGTACAAAGGCAGAGTGGAATATTTGGTTAAGTGGGTAGGATATGGTGAGCATGAGGCATCATGGATACAGGAGGAAGACCTCGAGCACGCCCAAGAAACAATAGCAGATTGGAGGAATGACAATCCCGAGGAGCATGAGCGACTGCACCGTGGAAAGCGCACCATCGGCAAAACTACTCCGACGGTTTCCTTGTCGCCTGTCACGGAGGAGAGAACCCAATCCCTACAACATTCTACTCCGGTCGAATTACAACCACCAACCACTACTCCTATTTCCCCATTTCCAGTGACTCCATCCGCCGACGACAGACCGCCGGAAGAGCGTACCAGATCTCCATCAAAACGACAATGCGAGGAGTGCTCTCAAGAATTCCCCAGTCGAAGTCAGTTATTCAAGCATATCGCGAACGACCATCCTTCTATCCTTCGACGTTCATCACGCGTAGTGTGATATGCTGGTTAGCTTATGAACACGCTCACTCATGGTTCACAAGACCATCTTACTTTCGCCTATTCGTTGCTATTTCCTATTTGTGTTGTTGTCATTGGTTGTTCTTTTCTGGACGTTGTGATCTTGGACAATTGCATACTGTATTGATATTTTAGATGATAGAGCAGACAACTCCTGGTCGGAGGGAGGTTGCGGCGGCACGCCTGATCTACATAGAATTTAGCTAGCTTTCTAGATTTAGCAATAATCATCTTCATACACATATTCTTGATATACTCATTTCTACGCTACCAGCGATATATATACACTACATTGAAGAAGAGGATATGGTCCGTCTCTTTACTCATAACCGCGTAAGGGCAAATAGGATAGGATCCTTCGGCTTTATCCGGAAACCGTTTGGCCGACAACAACAAGTCATTCGAATGTGATGGACGTTCGAAATAGACAGGGATCCAACGTTGTTCTCGTGGACGGATTGTGAAGTCGCTGGCACAGTAGACTTGGTTGTCACTCAACTTTGAGGCGAATTTGCTGGGACCATCGAGGATGGGAATCCTGACAGGAGGCTTCGACTGAGGGAAGAGGAGATATCCTTCCTGTTCGTTGATGTTGACTCCATATGGGTGCAAGGCGTCCCGTCCGATAAGATAATTGGCGCCGAGTGAATCGATAACTTGAAACTCACACCAGATGAGAAGTACTTTGGCGTGCTTTTGATCACCACTTAACGCCGCGGCATTTGGAAGCCAGACTGGTAAGACGACAAACCCTTTAGTGGAAGTCTCTGTTTCGCCAATTCCTCGAAACCGGGGGTTGAGCAGGTTGGTGCGGATTTCATAGCCGTCAGGGATAAGAGAGCTCTGAATGAATGAGGGGCCTCCAGTGTCTGCGACACCCGTGATCAACTCGACGTCGCCATGAGGTTCTGTCCCAACCCAGGCGCGGATAGGGCAAGGCTTAACTGATAGGTATGAGATTCCAGTGCCTACCGCAAGGGCCGGAGGAAGCGATTCAATGTGGTATTTTTCGGCCTTTGGAATCTTGACTGCGTTGCTGGTTGGTTCTGTAGAAGTGTTATTGGAATAGACAGGAGTGACATGATATGTTCCGTGAGCCGGGTCCGAAGAAGAAGATGAAGAGCTATCCGAGTATTCCAAGGTTTCCGAGCCATCTGAACCTGAATCTTCAACTGCCAGATCATCCATCTTCATGAGCATCAAATGATATGACTCTGGTTTCTGCGAGCAGTCGTAGTCGTAATGCCACTGATTGCAGAATCGACATTTCCTGGTCATGATTCTGCCTCTATCATCTGAACGCCACTCGCTCTTTGGAAGGTTAGCAGGGGTCGGATAGTCCTTCTCCAATTTCTCTAACTCCTTCCTCGACAACCTAGGTTTCTTGTCACTGCCTCCCCCCTTTTTAAAAGAATCAGATTTCTTACCATTCTTTTTATTATCCTTCCTGTAGTTTCTGGAGTTCCTCGCATTAGAACGAGGTGGGGAACGGTTAGAATTGGGGAAGTCAGATTGGTTAGACTTATCCTGTCTTTCTTTCCAACGACGCTCACGCCTCTCACGACTACGGGCTTTGCCCATGAGCGGAGGGTTTCTCCTTGTAGCTTTCCTATAAGATCCATCTTTGTCGGCTAGCATCCGACGAACTTCATTCAATGAAGAACGGCTAAAGTCAGAGTAATGGAGATGGATCTGGAAATCCTCCGGAAGACCCAACCAAAGTGCATCAATTATCTTGTCCTCGTCCATATAATAGTCCGTGGATTTGAGCAAATTGATCTTGTCGTAATAATAGTCGATCACTGATTCATCCTTTGATGGATCATAACGCCTGCGGTCAGCTTTCTGTTTAGCCTCTGCTGTGTTAATGACGAACTCCTTCCTGAGAGCTCTAATCCATCCGTCGACTGATGACATCTGTTCCGAATCCATTGTATTCGATGCAAACCAAGCTTTGGCTCTTCCTTTCATGAACACAGATGGGAGAGCAGCAATGACTGAATTCTCACCGTGCATTTTAGCCAATCGCTTAAGATGGTCACAAAATTGCTTTGTGGCTCCTTCTTCAGGCTCAAAGGTAGGGAGTTGGTTAGCAGGGATAGTCCTAAGACGATCCTTAATAATCCTACCTCTGGAACGACTCCTCCTCTTGCTTCTAGAGCGGCTCCTGGAGCGGCTAGAGCGGGTGTGGGAACCTGAACGACGTCTAGAACGCCTAGAGTTGTTTCTCCTCCTAGAACGACCTCGACTTCTGCTCCTGCTTCTACTGCGCGATCTATGCCTCCTTTTCCTTCTAGAATCATCGTCTCTCCGAGAAGAATCCGAATCATCAGATGGATCAGGCGATGGACCTCTGCGGCCTCTATTCCCTCGTCGTGGCCTGTAATCATCGTCCTTTTGAGAGCCGCGGTGACGAATGCCTTCATGGTGTCCAGAGGGAACACTATGTCGGTCTCTCTCTTGGAACTCGGCAGATCCGGAACTTGCTTGACGAAGCGGCGTCTGATGAAAACGCCATCTCGGTACCCTTTCTGTGGTTAGTTCCCATCTTCCGTCTAGGTTAGTAGGTTTCGGTGGGGCATTCATCAAGGCATGGACAGCTCCCTCAACCAACTCTCCCAATTCGGCATACAGAAAACCGTCCCTTCCAGCATAAACTCCAACAGTCTGAGCCCTGGCCTCCATCTCGTCGCCAACCGAAACCAGTGATCCCTCACGTTCCTTCTCTTGACTCCTCTCCTCACTAACTCCCTCCTTATCTCTTTCCAATCCATCAGACGCATGCGCAGGATAGGCAAAAGTGGTTTGAGAGGGCGGATTCATGGTGACAGTGCCAGGTAAAAAGGTGATTTGAGGCTTTATAGCAGTCTTGGTCATTACGGATGGTGACGATGTGTCAGGAGGTGCAGATAAGCCCGGCGGAACTGCCTCAGAAGATTTGTCAGTTGATTGATCGCTCGCTGCGGGAATAATCGTCGTCCGAAACACAGAAGGAGCATGAATAAATCGTTGACGTGCCATTTCATCATCAACTTCTTTCTTCACTGCAAGAACAAGACCATTTTTCATTTCCTCCACCTTCGACGATAATGCTCGCAAATCCGAAGCTTGGTGTCCGATGGAAGATTTCTGTGCAGCAATGGTCGAATTCTGCCTACCGATTTCGGAACGTTGCACCGATAGCTCTTTCCCTTGCCTCTCGATCTCGGAATGATGGGTTGAAACGGTACCGTCGAGCCCTGCGAGCTTCTTCTCATGGTCAGCGAGTAACAAGATATTTTCGTCGGTATAGCGTTGATAATCCGGGAATTCGGACATGGCTTTCTTGGTTGCTTTGGTGGTAGTCTCAAGCGCAGCCACATCCTTATGGAGAGTGAGAAAGTCGACATTCAATACGTTGACATCATCATGGAGAGATTTTTGCTGCTCTGACAACTGGGTCTGCGAAACTTGCAAATCTGCGACTTTGTGAGAGATTCCAGCTTGGAGAGCTCGGATAACGTTCGACTCTTGGGACAAAAGATTGGTTGTCGATTTGAGGTCTTCGACAGCAGGTTCATAGACAGCAGTGTTTTTGGCCAATTGGTCGGAGACTAGGTTGATAAGATGAGAAACGTTGTCCTTGAGCCAATCCAACGTATCATCGACGGACTTCTGGGACCGAGACTTCGCATGCGAAACTTCAGGCTGTTTTTGTCGACGAGCCAACGCAAGCTCTTCTGGAGAATTGGAAGGGCTTTGGTGTGATTCAATTGACAAAGGAGACTCGGACAATGCAACATCTGGTGATCCTACATCGGAAAGGGATCCATCCAACTCAGGATTGGGACCAAAGAACTTGTCTTGGTCGGAATGGGACGTCTGAGAGGTAGGGGCTTCAGATGGACGCTCTACTTGAGGTGGATCGTGACTTGGTGGTTTAGATGTCGATGGATCGAGAGGAGCGGGCGAATTCGGGAAAGTGCCAGGCAAGGAAGAGGTAGGAATGGGTTCGACAGCGGAAGGCGCTTGGGTGATAGGTACTGGAGTAGAAGATGCTGTCGTAGAAGGTACCGTCTTCGGCTTTAAACTTTCCGGTTTAGCTTTAGCTTTCTTCTTTTTCCAAAGGTCATCAGGAGATGAGAGAGGACTAACAGAAGGGGCCGCTCCCTTTGCCCGGGATGAAGAACGACTTGGCTCCTTTGGTTCTTTCGTAGATGGCTTCTTAGAGGGCATGATGAGTAACCTCCCCCCGAATGAAAGAAAAAAATGAAAAGAACGTTCGAAAAAGGAACGAAGAAAACGTATCGAGGTCCACCAGGGACCAAATGACACTAAGGGAGATATATATCTCGAAAGTTCACAAAGAACGAAAAAAAGAATCGAAATTGAGTCAAAGAATAAACTCAATCTCCACCAGCTGTAGGGAAATAAGCGTGGTCAATGAATGTAAGAACGAAAAGTATGTATATCGAAGAATGAATTGAATGCTGAATCTACGAGATATCACCATCTATCTAGTGCTGGGGTTAGGTTCCACCACATTGTCGAGATTGCAGAGCTTCCGGAGATGAAGTGGAAATAGATAAGGGGTCA
>Ga0335075_10003105_pt1 | contig 26555 bp, 19 predicted proteins | sample Lox_Sample_24_FD_206723 | JGI IMG/M metagenome (GOLD analysis project Ga0335075, IMG submission 206723) | Soil microbial communities from Loxahatchee National Wildlife Refuge, Florida, United States - Lox_Sample_2.4 | ecosystem: Environmental > Terrestrial > Soil > Wetlands | place: USA...
TCGGCGGCCAGCGGAAGAGCTCCGGCGTCTCGTCGATGAAGCGCGTGGTGTACTCGCCGCGCGCGAACCGCGGGTGCGTGATGACCTGGTCGAGGAAGCGCAGATTGGTCACCACGCCGCGGATGCGGAACTCCCACAGCGCGCGATGCATGCGGGCGTTGGTCTCCTCCGGCGTCGGCGCCCAGGCCGTCACCTTCACCAGCAGCGAGTCATATGAGCGGGTGATGATCGCGCCGGCATACGCCGTGCCCGCATCGAGGCGGATGCCGAAGCCGGCCGGGCTGCGGTAGGCGGTGATCTTGCCGTAGTCCGGGATGAAGTTGTTTTCCGGGTCCTCGGTGGTGACGCGGCACTGCAGCGCGTGCGCTCCGATCCGGATCTCCGCCTGCGGCGGCACGCCGCTTTCCGCCGTGCCGAGCCGCGCGCCCCCGGCGATGCGGATCTGCGCCTTCACGAGGTCGATGCCGGTCACGCATTCGGTGACGGTATGCTCGACCTGGATGCGCGGGTTGACCTCGATGAAGTAGAACCTGCCGGAATCGGCATCCTGCAGGAACTCCACCGTGCCGGCATTCAGGTAATTCGCGGCGCGGCCGATGGCCAGAGCCGACGCGCACAGCTCCGCGCGCTGTGCCTCGCTCAGGAACACGGCGGGCGCCCGCTCCACGACCTTCTGATTGCGCCGCTGCACGGTGCAGTCCCGCTCGTAGAGATGCACCAGTCCGCCATGCGCATCGCCGAGGATCTGCACCTCGACGTGGCGCGCGCGGCGCACCAGCTTCTCGAGATACACCTCGTCGTTGCCGAACGCCGACTTCGCTTCCCGGCGCGCGACCGGCAGCAGCTCCGCGAGCTGCGCGTCGCTCTCGACGACGCGCATGCCCCGGCCGCCGCCGCCCCAGCTGGCCTTGAGCATCACTGGGTAGCCGATCTCCTGCGCGAGACGTCGGCACTCGTCCAGGCTCGCGGGCAGCGGCGGCGTCGCCGGCATCACCGGCACGCCGGCGGCGGCGGCGAGATTGCGCGCCGCCACCTTGTTGCCCAGGATGCGCATGGTCTCGGACCGCGGCCCGACGAAGACGATGCCCGCCGCGGCGCAGGCCTGCGCGAACTCCGGGTTCTCGGAGAGGAACCCGTAGCCGGGGTGAACGGCATCGGCCCGCGCCTCATGCGCGAGGCGCAGAATGTCCTCGATATCGAGGTAGGCCTCGATCGGTCCCTTGCCCCGTCCGACGAGGTAGCTCTCGTCCGCCTTGGTGCGGTGCAGCGAGAAGCGGTCTTCCTGCGAGTAGATGGCCACGGTGCGCAGGCCGAGCTCGCTCGCGGCCCGCATGACACGGATGGCGATCTCGCCACGGTTGGCGACCAGAATGCTGCGGATCCCCTGCGACATGCGAGCCCTATACCCTTAAAATCCAAGCTGACCAGCGCTTCATACTACCGGACTCTCCCATGCTTTCGATTGCGATTCACGGCGGCGCCGGCGCGGTGCCGCGCCGCACTCTCACCGCGGAGCGGGAGCGGCAATACCGCGACGGCCTCGCGGTTGCTCTCGATGCGGGCTACACCACTCTGGAGAAGGGCGGCTCCAGCCTCGATGCGGTCACCGCCGCGGTGCGGACGCTGGAGGACAACCCGCTGTTCAATGCCGGCCGCGGGGCCGCGCTCACTCGCGAGGGCACGGCGGAGCTCGATGCCGCCATCATGGAGGGGCGCCACCAGCGGGCAGGCGCCGTGGCGGCCGTGCAGCACGTCAGGAATCCGGTCGAGCTGGCGAGGCGCGTGATGGAGAAGTCCCGCCACGTGCTCCTGGTTGGTGCAGGGGCGGAGGAATTCGCCCTCGAGGAGGGGCTGGCGCTGGTGCCGAACACCTATTTCCGCACCGAAGAGCGGCGGGCGCAGCTCGAAAGCGAACGCAGCGGCCGCCCGGTCTCGGATCTCTTTCCCTCCTCCCAGGGCACCGTCGGCGCGGTCGCGCTCGATGCGGCCGGCGATCTCGCCGCGGCGACCTCCACGGGCGGCATGACGAACAAGCGCCAGGGGCGAGTCGGCGACTCCCCCATCATCGGGGCCGGAACCTACGCCAAGAACGGTGTTTGCGCGGTCTCCGCCACGGGTCATGGCGAATACTTCATCCGCACGGTGGCCGCCCATCACATCTGCGCCTCCATGGAATTCCGCGGTCTCGGTCTGCGGGAGGCGGTACATGAATTGCTGCACGCGAAGCTCCGTGAGCTGGGCGGCTCCGGTGGCGTCATAGCCATCGATCACGGCGGCCGCATCGTCACGGCCTTCAGCACGGAAGGCATGTTCAGGGGCGCCCGCGACTCGAGCGGGCTGAGGCAGATCGACATCTATTGAAAAAAGGAGACGGCATGGCATCCGCGCGGGAAGACACTGGAGGCTCGGCAGCGAAGCGCCGGTTATTGGTCGTCGACGACAACAAGGACGCGGCGGAGAGCATGTCGATGCTGCTGGAGATGTGGGGTCACGAGGTTGCCTTCGCCTACGATGGTCCCAGCGCTCTCGAGACCGCCGAGCAGTGGCAGCCGGAAGCCGTGTTCCTCGACATCGGGCTGCCGGGCATGGATGGCTACGAGGTGGCCGAGCGCCTGCGCGAGCTGCCGCAGGCCAAAGATGCCGTCCTCATCGCCATCACCGGCTACGGCCAGGAAGACGACCGGGCACGCTCCCGGCGGGCGGGCATAGACCACCACCTGGTGAAGCCGGTCGCGCCCGATGCGCTGCGCAACCTGATCGACTCACTGCAACAACTGCATTGAGGAGCAGGCGCGGGCCGGGAACCGGCCGTGATTGGCGCAGTCCCAGGCTTCCGCCGCCAGCATTTGCACCCCGTGCATGCGTGCGCGCCCCAGCGTCGTCCCATCGTCTTCCGCCGCCGCCTCCAGCATCTGCGGCCAGAGGCGCACCCGCGACAGCCACCGCGGGCGCAACCACCCGCAGCCCCGCTCCGCGAGATCGTGCACCTGCGTCACGGAACAGGCGCCGAGCAGGCCGGCGCAATACGGATGAATTCCGAGAACCGCCGGCGCGCCCTCCGAATGGTTGACCACCAGCGACCAGGCGTAGACGAAGATCGTGCGCGCCACGGCGGCGGTGCGCGGCACCGTGAAGAAGGAAGCACAGGGGACGCGCGGCGCATCGTTGACGCGTGAGCCGCTGAGCCATTGCCAGCGCTGCGGCTCCCCGAAACAGGCGTCGAGCAGCAGATAGGAGCAGGCGGCCGCCTGCCAGCGGGAGCGCTCATCGAGCGCCCGCCACAGCTCCCCGACCCGGCGCAGCGGCGGCTGGGCGTGCGGGCCGAGGAGGAGGGCCTGCTCCGCCATCAGCCCGAGACAGGTGTAATTGACCTCCGCCAGCGCCTCCAGCATGTCCCGCCGCAGCCACGAGGCCCGGCCGAGAGCGCGCGGTTCCAACGCGACGGTCGCTTCGTTACGCAACATGACGGCAAACTCCCTCCTTCCGACACCCGCATGGTACCCGGGCGGCCGCCGAAGGCAACAGGTGAAATTGGGCTTTTTTGCCCAAAATGGCCAGGTTGTATTTTGGGAAATATTTCCCAACAATAGGGTGGGGGCTTCGTCCCCGGGGGCAATCTCATCGACGGCGGGGGAACCGGCCATGCGCATCTCGGAAGACCGCTACGACCGCGATCGGCAGCGCCTGGAGCTGGCGCTTCGCTTCCTGACACACGAGGCGCGCACCCAGACGATCCGCGTCTGGACCGGACTCAGCGACGACCGCATCCGCAAGCTCTACCGGTCCTATCTCGGCCGCGCCGCCTGTTATGTTCCCCGCCACCGGGGCAAGTCGCCCCACCAGGCGGCCTACTTCACGCGCTCGTTGAGGATCCAACAGGAAGCCGCCGTTCTGGCGAGCTTTTTCGCGCTGGCCGGGCTGGTGCCGGCGGAGCCTTCCGCAGCCGCCGCCACGGCGCTCCCGGACATACCCCGGGGCAATTCCCTCTGCGCCGCCTTCGAGTCCTACGCCACCCTGGTCCCGACCGCCTCGATTTCCTTCGAGTACGCGGTCTTCCTCGCGGAGTGCCTGGCGCGCGGCGACCAGCTTCGCATCGGCAGGTGCTGCGAATGCGGCGGCATGATCGTCGTGGAGCGCTATCCGATCCGGGATAAGCGCTGCCAGCACTGCACGGCGGCGCGGCGCGCCTGAGGATCAAGCATGCTGAGCATATATCCAGTATGGGCATTCTTGGCCAATGGACGAGGCCCGAAAGCCCGTTGCCGGCACCGATCATCCGGCCACCTGGAGCCAGTTCCTCGACTGGTTCGGGGATGATATGGCGTGCGCTCGATATCTGGAACGGCTGCGTCGGCCGACGGGGTTCGCTTGCACGGCTTGTGGGGTACCGGGCGAGCCCTTCTCGGCGATCGGGAGCATCCGTTCGTGCGCAAAGGCCTGAGCGGTAAGCGAGAAGCGAGCCAGTTGCGGGTGGCGATGGCCGCGGAAGTGCTCGAACCCAAAGGCATCGGACGGGTTCGTCTGCGACGCATCCCCAGTGCGTCTCAGGAGCACGTGCAGCCCTTCGTCGAGGAGTCGATCGAGCCTTCGGCGAAAGTACATACCGAAGGTTCGCTGGTGCATGGCTTCCTGGAAAAGGAAGGCTACGTTCACCAGCACCCTCGTGCGCGTGGACGGCGAAGAGGGTCGGCAGCCTGCCCGTTGTCAATCGCGTCGCCTCGCTCTTGAAGCGGTGGTTGCTCGCCACTCATCATGGCGCCGTTCAACCAGGCCAGCCCGATCACTACCTCGCGGAGTTCACCTTCCGCTTCAATCGGCGTATCTCGCGCTCGCGGAGGCTGCTCCCAGCTCCAATTGATCTTTCGACACTTCGAGATCGTGCACGACCAGATCATCGTCTGCGCCAAAGCGCCCGCCGAGGAAGGTCAGCCAGAGATACGCAGGGCTCTCACGCTGAGCGTCTGCAATCGTATCTTCGAGCAGCTGAAAGCTCCTCACCAGCACTATCGAGCAGCGTGGTGGGCACACGCGGCTCAGTGACGACCGCGATGCAGATGAGGGTCGATGCGGAAATACGTGCACGGAATACCCTAGAGGCAGCGGAAACCAACGTGTCGAGTCCAACCGGCAGTTAACCTTAATCGTGCCTCAACACAGTCTCCGCGTCCCAATTCCGGACTCCTTGTAAGCTGTCCGCAACGTGACGAGCTTCACCCATTCCAGGCACTTAGTGTGACCATCTTTTGTCTTTCATGACCTCGTCTATGTAGGATATCTCCCGCAATTGGACAAGGTGATCCCATGACCGATGAAACACCAACCATCACGGCACCGCCAGTTCCGGTAAAGCGGAAGCCATTGTCACGGCCGGTCAAGATATTGTTCGCGCTATTTGGATGTCTCGGTCTTTTTGGGCTGGCGTTGAACTTCGTCGGTTCATCTGGCGGCGCGTCTGCCCCTTCCTCCAGCGCTTCAGCCACGACATCTGCCCCTAGCACTTCAGCCGCGATGCCTGCTTCCAGCACTACAGCCACAGTACCAGTTGATTACTCCGCAGCGATCATTGGTAGCTGGACTTGCACGGGCAATGATGGTAGCCAAGCCGTAGAAATCTACACAAACACCGGTGAAGGTATTTTCCCAACTTCCTCCGGTCAGAATTCAGCTCCTTACACGCTTGCTGGTAATACTCTCACCGTTGCATCACCGACCGGCGCTCAAATCATTTCATCGGTGACCATCGATGGCAATCAAATGCGGGTTAAATCGTTCACCGTGGTCGGTGCAGATGGTGCTCAGCAGTACCATACTGACGATATCCATAAGGTCTGCACCCGGCAGTGAGGCTGGCAGCCCATCCCCTACGTGGGCTTCGGATCCCCTATAAGGGAACATCACACTTCCCGGATCACCTCTTTCACTTTTAGGGGCCAGGTTCCGGGCGCCCTGGAAATGACACCTGTCACCCCGGACTTCCCGGGGGCGAAGTGTATTGACGACCAGATAGCGCCGGTGTGGTCTTAGCGGATCGGAAGGTACTTTTCAAAGAACCTCGTTGTTCGCAGCCAGCCATCTTCCCCGCGCCCGGGGGCCCCTGGATGGCAAGGACCGTGCAGTCAAGCAAGGGCGCGATACGCACTGCGAACCTAACCGCATTCTCCCCTAACTGCTGCGTGAAGGCGCCTTGGGACAATCGCGGCGATCGCCCGAGAAGCAATTCCCGGGCAGCGCGGTAGTCGTCGCCGTCATTGATGCCGTTCGCGATCACCTCATCCGCGATCCGAAAGAGCGCATCAGCGAGAACATCTTTGACCACCATCGAGAAGGCGAAGGCAGCGGATGCGATTGCGAGTGCTTGCCGACCTTCTTGACGTCGACCGTCCGGAGCGCACGATCGATGGCCTCGACAGTGCCGAATTTGGTTCCGTCCTGAAGATGGAGGTCATCACCCCGTCTTACGTCCGTGTCCTGGAGCGGGAAGGCGTAGCGATCCACCGGGCTCCTTGGGGTCCCGCCAAACGGAAGAATTCCCACCAGGGAGCCTTGTTCTCCCGGCGGTGATAGTCGAGAAGGTGCGCGAGGACCCAGCGCGCCTGCTGGGCCTCAGAGCGCTCGCTCCGCTCGACCGGCACGTCGACGGTGAGCGCCGCGACCCGCGCCCTGATGCGTATCCTGAAGGAGGCCGCGCCGGAGCCTCGTATTTTACCACCGCGCTCACGGCAGAGGTGGGAGGATGGGAATCGTGGGCCGCGAACTACACATTCATGGCAGGAGACTGACATCATGGAAGTGCGAGGCGAATAGTGCCGGAGGCGCTGCCATTCGAATAGTTCGCGCTCCATCGCAAAGCCGCTTGTGCGCCGAGGGTTCCGGCCAAAGGGGGAAAAGCTAGTGTAAGCGAGGATGTAGCACCCGGCGCCAGATTGGTCTCACCCGCGGGAAGTGTTGACACGGGAATGGTCATCGCTCTTCCATTCTGGACCACCACGAGGCTCGATCCGGTGAGCGCCGTCGAATTCGCCGGTGCTCCTCCCATGTTGGCCAGGACAAGGGTCACAACGTAGTTGTTGGACGCACCGACGGCCACCGATCCTACCGATGCCGTCAGGGCCGCGGCAGGCGGGCTGAGCAGGAACGTCACCGTCGGAGATATATTGCCATTGTACGAATTAACACAGCCCGGCGAGGAATTGAAGTTGAAGCACCCTTGGACCAGGATTTGACCGGCATCATTGATCGCCACCCCGTTAGTCAGCGTGCATGGAAGTACCTGACCAACTTCGCTCGTATCCGCGGGGTTTGTGTCTAGACAGCCACCGCTCGCGGCCACGAGCGTGTTTAGATCCATCATGGAAGCGCCGCTGTTATACAGGAATGCGTGCTGGCTTCCCAAGGCTGAAGTGAATCCAGTGACTTGGTCGCTCGCGTTGATCGCATTGCCCTGTCCCGGCTTCCCGAGATCGATCATCTTCCCGCTCTTGCTCTGATACAGAAACGGGTCACTCACGGTGCCGCCGGCAGTGGCCGAGGAGCCGGTGACATCGCCGACGGAGTTGATGCCGTACGCGAAAGTGAATTGATAGCCGAGATTCCCCAGGTCAATCGCACCGCTGGTCGGGCTGTACAGAAATCCATGCGGCGAACTCCCGCCATCGTAAAAGTACCCGGCCGACTGTCCGGCGTCGTTAATCGCTAATGCCAGAGCGGAACAGTCACCCGGCCCTATTGCCATGATTGACGTGATGAGGTCCTGCGCTCCCGTCATCGGATCATATAAGAACGGATGATAACCGTATCCTGCTGGGCAGGGCGCTTCATCTTGGGCCAACCCATACCCTACGAGTTGACCGGCAGTGTTGATGGCTCGGCCGTAGCCCCCGAGGGCAGAGGGATTGAACAGCGACGCGTTGAGCAGCTCGACAGTCGATGCGCCCAGGAGAGGGAGATCAAATAGCAAAGTGGAGCTGTCCGTGCCCCCACAATTGGTGCCGACGATCTCGTCGTCGGCATTGATACCGTAGCCAACGGCGCCTGCATTCGAACTGCAGACGCCATTGTCCGCGCCGAGGTCAGTGGTAATTCCTTTAGAAAATAGGAAAAGGTGCGGGTTTAGGCCGCTCTCATAGATTCCGCCAGTCACTGCGCCGCATCCATTGAGCGCCAGGCCGAGTGGAGGGATTCCGCTCCAAGCATTTCCATTGTCATTCCGGGCGGGCGGTATTTCGACTGCCGCGAATGTGCCGGTGCTGCTTGTCTGCCCACTGCATGTTGGTGGGATTTCGGCACCCCGTACTGCCAATGCGCCCGTAGTGCCGGTCGTATATGCGGCTGTGCCCGAAAAGTAAATAATATTTGCGTTGCCCGACACTGCCCCAGCAGTCCCTGCGTCGAGAAAATAGAACCCGGGGCCAGGGCCGCTGGGCGAATTGGACCAAAATAAAGTGATCGCGGAGTTCAAGTTTTCGAAAGGCGCCAATGAACCATTTACCGCAACCTCACCAAATAAACGTGCGAGTTCGCCAATCGTCGGCAAACGCCAATCGGCGTAACCGGCGTAGGAACCGGAATTGAGGCTCTGAACCCACGTGGAGGCAGAAGGATTGGGCCCACCAGGACCATATAATGCGGGCGCGAACACATCCGCCCAAACCAAGCCTGTAGAGGCGTCTGCTACCACCGGCTGCCCGTTCCGATAGCTCTCGCTTAACTGTGCAATGGCGCTGCGCGGCACCGCGATGGCAAGGACAAGGAGGCCTAACCAGCCCAAAAACACGCTGAAGCGCCACATTCTTGCCTACCCCGTGTTTCATCGGTTCTGAATCGCTCTTCCGGCTCCACCCAGGGAGCGTTTGTGCTGGCGGAGTTGTCGACGACGCGCGATCGTTCGGTAGGCGTCATCAGAATCCCCGCCGGCAAAGCGAATAAACTTGCTCAGGCTACGGTAGTGCGAAGCGCAAGGTGCCGCCCGCGCTGCCGGTGCTGGAGGTTAAGTTCCATCTTAGCGCCGCCGCTGCACCTGCAGCTCCGGCGGTGGCTGGGAAACTCAACGTCAGGGTTTCCGTTGCCCCTGGCACGACACCGTCCAGCACAGTCGGAAGCGCGGTCGAGGTCGGAATGCTCACTGCTTTACCCGATTGCACAACGACGATACTCGCGGAAGTCAGTTCCACGCCGTTAGCCGGCGAATTACCGGTGTCGGTGATAGTGATGGTCACGACGTAGTTGCCTGAGGAATTGATCGAAGTGGCTGTGACTGTTGCGGTGAGCGCAGCGGCCGATGTCGGCGTGAGTAGGAAACTCACCGTTTGGGTCGGGTTCGAATTTAAGTAGCCCTGCGCGAGTATCTGGCCGGAGTCGTTGATCGCAACCGCATTGGTTAAAGTGCAGGGTGATGTACCATTGACTGGCGTACAAGGCGACGGGGAGCTGCTTGCAATCTCCGAGTTCAGGTCGAGCATCGAATTGTTGCTGAAAAGGAAAGCGTGCTGAGCCGCATTCCCTGTAGTCCACGACTGGCCGACAATCTGGCCGCTCGCATTTATGCCGTTTCCTTGACTCCCCCCCAAACCACCGAGATTGCCGAGGTCGCAAATCTCAGCGCTCGAGTTCGGACTGACGGGTGTACTGGGATGGCAGGTCACACCGATCGTCGCGTTCCCTGCGGTGTACAGAAAAGCGTCCGGTCCACAACCGCTGCACGTGTAGGAGTCCCCTGTGACCTGTCCGCTCGCATTGACGCCGTAGGCGTAGGCAAATTGATAGCCAAGATTCCCCAGATCCGCCACGGTCCCGGCGCTGTAGAGATAGGCGTGCGGATTGCTATGGTTGTCAGTGAAGTACCCTGCAATCTGGCCCGAATCATTGATAGCGAGACCCTGACCCCCACATCCACCGATCGCTTGTATGGAACTGTTGAGATCGGTAATTCCGGTGCCAAGGGCGTTAGGATTGTAGAGAAACGGGTGATAGTAATTCGCCGGGCAGCCGCTGGTGCCGGTTGTAACCTGGAGTGTCCCCGCAGCCAAACCACTCGTGTTTATTGCGCTGGCCCAGGCGCTGTAGACACCGATATTGCCTGGAAGTTCGTCAAGGTAAGTTCCGTAATTCCATGTAAAGAAGCCCTGCTGCTCTGCCGGATAGCAGAAGGCGCCAGCGATCACTCCGCTGGAGTTGATGGCGTAGCCAATCGCGCCCGCTCCGCACGTTGCCGCATCGTCTTTGAGATCTTCGGTGACCCCATTTTGGTAAAGGAAGACGTGCTGCTGGATGTTGTAGCCGAATGGCGAGAACGTGCCGGTCACCGCGCCGCACGCGTTAAGTGCGAGGCCAGTTGGGGGAATCGTGGGATAGGCCGCGGCGGGTGGTATTTCGACTACGGAAAATGTGCCGCTGCCGCCTGCTTGTCCGCTGCCTGTTTGTCCATCGCACGTTTGTCCTATCAGGGTACCGCGTACCGCCATTGCACCGGTCGGTAGACCCGTATTGATACCAGCAGAATCCGTATCCCAACTAAGGTATGAGCCTGGTACAACCCAAAGATATGCCTGACCCGCTGCCGGGCCGCTCGTGCCCAACCAGTAATAGTAAATATTCGGAGTTAGGTGCGCGAAAGGTCCGAAACCAGTACCATCCAGCTCATTTACGAGCAGGTAGATCGTTTGATTTGCAGTCGACAGATGCCAGTCTGTGTAGCCCCCGTAACCAACGGTTCCGTCCGCATTGACAAATGTATTCAGACTCGCCGCCCAGGCCTCGGCTGACGGCCAATCCAAGGCGCCAGGTGACGGCGTATCCGCCCAGACGAGAGTTGTCGATGCGACGACCACGAGCGGCTCACCGTGTTGAGTGGTTTCACTCAACTGTGCACTGGCGCCGGGCGATGCCGCGAAAAGAAGGGAGCCTAAGCACGGTAATAGAAATCTAAGGCGGAAACTCATCGTTCTTCCCCCCATTCACATTTGTCGTCGAACGATAGCTTAGGGATTCTGCCGGGGCGTTCCTGCACTGCACCGCCCAGACCACTGGTTGTCGCGCAAGAGCAGCGGCGCATGTGACATCGCAAAATGGAAGATCTTTGACTGGCCACGGCTTAAGACCAACTCACGGGTCCCTGCCCGAGACCGTGTCGCCACCTGAGTCACATAGCGCGCCTGCGCGCAAATAGTCCAAGTCCCGCAAGCCCGCTGACCAGCAGCCAAACAGCTCCGGGTATCGGAACCGAGGACACTTGGAGGGAAAAGTTGCCTGTGCCGAGCAGATTGTTGCAGTCAGCCGCTCCGTTAGCACAACCGACGGCATCGGTACCTCCAAATAACTGGAAGGTGTTGCCGGCATAGGTGCCCGATCCACTGAGAAACTGAACCGAGAAGAGGTCGACGTCGGTGAGTGTCGCCCCCGGTGCAATCGACGTTGGACCGCCGCCGAGCAGGCCATTGATGATCAGGTCGTCCGAGCCGTTCGCGGCGCTAGCTGGCGCGGTAAGGTTAATCGCGTCGCTCCCGAAGTATTGCGTGTCGCTCGTCGTGTTTGTCAGGGTGCCAAACACAGTGATGGTATTTCCCGGTGCTCCCATCACGTCCGATGGAATGGAGATCGAGACTTCATCGGCATGCCCGACGGATGCCCCACTTAGGAGGAGCAGCGCAGTTAGCGAGGCGGCCCCGAGCACATTCAAGCATTGCGGCGTTCTCATAGTGAGTACTCCTACCTTCGCGCTATTGGGAATTTTGTGTCGTCACGGGAGCGACAGGCGCAACGTCCCGCCTCCACTACCGTTGCTGTAAGTGAGTGTCCAGCGCATGGCTGCTGCCGCCCCGGGAGCGCCGGCAGTCGGCGGGAAGGTCAGCGACGTCGTCGCGGAGGCGCCAGGCGCTAAGTTGTTCTGCACCGCGGGCAGCGCGGAAGCGGGGATCGTGACGGCTCGTCCATTTTGGATTACCACAAGGCTCGCGGCGGTCACGACGGCGCCTGAGGCTGGCGCACCGCCGGTGTTGACAAGGACGACGCTGACGACGTAGTTGCCAGAGGAGTCCAATGCCGTGGAGCCCAGTGTCGCGCTTACGGCTGCTGACGAAGTGGGCGTGAGCAGGTACGTCTGCATTGTGTTCGTCGCAGTGTTTGTGCCGTTGGCGACGATCTGTCCCAAGTCGTTGATGCCGACAGCGTTGGTCAGCATGACCGAGCTTGCAAGCGTCCCGGTTAGCAGCGTCTGCAGGTTGAGCGGCACTCCGTCGCTATAAAGAAATGCCCCGTATATGCCGAGACTGGTCTGCATTTGACCTACGATCTGGCCTGCTGCATTGACGGCATTGGCACGGCTCTCGGGCGTTCCCGCGCCGATGTAGAGAGTTGCGACATCAAGGTCTGCCATGGTGCCGCCGGGCGGAATCATCACTGCGTGATCGTACCCGCCGGGTGGTGTCTCCGACCATCCGACGATCAGACCCGAATCGTTGATAGCGGTGGCGGAGCTGCTTACGCCTCCGGGCAGCCCTCCGAGATCATGCAGGGTCCCGTTGAAGGAAAACGCATGAGTCTGTCCCGGCGTGACTTGCGAGTCTCCAACCACAACTCCCGCATCATTGATTCCGAGCGCCTCACTGTCATTGCCGCCCAGCGTACCCAGGTCCGCAATCACGACGCCGCCACACGGAGCCGAGGAGGTGGCCACGCCACAGAAGATTGCGGCATGCGTATCGGTCGTAATGGAGCCCCCGGTCACACCCAACGATGTGCCGGCCGCAACTCCGCTGGAATTCACGGCCGCTGCGGAACTGCTCCAGTAGTCGTTGAAGAAATACAAACTTCGAAGATCAGTAGCCTCTGATATCGAGTCATCCTGGTATAGATATGCCACTGCGTTGGGGAATGCGCCCAGATTGTTTGACGTACCGACGATGGTGCCTGCGGCGTTGATGGCGCTCGCCGATGCGGTATCTTCAGGCTGCGCGAGCCAGGGAAGGAGCAGCGAGGTGCCGTTGCCGTAAACAAAGCCCTGCGCTGAGCCTCCGATGATCCCGTACACGCCGCCCACCACCTCACCGAACTCGTTGATTCCTGCTCCGACCAGATAGGCGCCTGAGACGTTGGCGCCCTGCGCCTGAAGGAGACTGAGGTCCGGCAGCGGGATAGGCGTCAACGTGTAAGTGAGTGTCGGCGATTGTGCCTGCGCCGATGCCGCGATCACCGTGAGAAGCGGCGCGGCCAACAATGGGCTGAAACGCCGGGCCACGCGTAAGTAGGCCTTTGCGACCATGGCGCAGACTCCCCGATCTTCGATTATTGTTGAGTCCCAGCCTGTCTACGCCGGTTTGATGTCAATTTGGTGACTGCTGTGTGACGCCCCGCCATCCCCCGGGCGAGGGGGCTTCGCAAGGTCCTAAGCGCTCCTCGGCGGTCCCCAGGACCTTGAGCCCCGAGATTTCGGTGCCAAAGTGTAGGCAGAAACAGGTTTGTTCTTGGCCGGGGTCATGTGACCTGCGGTGCTATGGCCGGTTTCAGGAAGTATATCCGGAGGCACGACCCGCTCTCCGGTCACCGGGCTAGCTCCGTATGAGGGTCAATTTGGCCCCGATCGCTAATTCGCACTAACGTGCTGGCCCTGCGGCAGATTCTGACGTTGCACCGCTATGTAGAACAAGAGTCTGCCGCGATGACCTGAATATGTAGATTTATCCACCGCCACATATGAAAGCCGTCCCGCGAGAGGCTTTCTCGCGTTTCGGATTTCTGCCTGCATCGCATCAATCATTTTGAGCGCGGCGCGCAGGCTCGTCGTGAATCGGCTTCTCATGCTGGCGTCTTGACACAAAATTGTCAACGAGCTGAAACCGGGTTGCGGTAACAAGATCACGAGACGGAATAAGAATGGTAGTAGGAGGGGCATCGCCATGTTGGGCAAGGCATTCGCACACGACACCACTCGGGGCAGCCGCGCACCCTCGGTGCTATCAACTCGGTGGCTCAACCGTTCATCCCTCTTCCGAGGGTTCGCCATCCTTGCGGCGCTGGCTCTTGCGCTCCTCGGCCGCTCCGCTGAGGCCGCAATGGTCGGCTTCACTGGGTCTACGGTTGCTGCCACAGACGATTACCCCACCCTAGGGACCGTGGTCGGAGGTCCTACGAGCGCAGTCGTCGGGGTGAGCGCCCCCACATTTCCCGCCGGCAGTATCAACGGTACAAGCAGCACTTTCACAATCGACATCACCAACGATCAAATCATCTACGACTCTCTCGTCGACAGTAACTTCAAGAGCACATCGTTCAATGGCTTCGTCCTCCAGTTCGCCGGGGCTCCCGCCATTACCGCTGTAACGCTCGATGGTGCCAGCACCCTTATGCCTGCCATCGGTTTCACAGGCGATTCGGTTTCTCTAAACTTCGCCGGGGATACGGTCACGACGACCAGCCAGGCGATCCTGGATGTCTCGTTCGCGCCGTCCCCTGTTCCGCTGCCCGCGAGTGCCTGGTTACTTCTCTCCGGTCTCGGCGGAATATGGCTCGCCCGCTACCAAAAGCGTGCCGGTTACCCGTGAATTCCTTTTTTTGCCTACCCCGATGAGCACTCAGAGGCTCTGCGCAGAGAGGAGAGACTCTTGAGGTGGCGACGAGGCATGACTCTCTCCGAGTAGAGAAGGATACTCCAGCGAAAGGACGAGTCTGGAGAGCTCGGCACGCAGGCTATCCGGCTCTGCCAAAGGCTTGGCGTGAGTCTACCGAACGACTTGTTTGAAATCGCGCACATCTGGCCGTTGTATGGCGAACGACCTATTTGGAAAGGTATTGTCCCGCGGTCCCGTAAGTCGTTGTGCAGTCACGCGGCTGGGCGAACAACCATTTTGAGGATACCCACTACCGGTCCTATCTCGGCCGCGCCGCCTGTTATGTTCCCCGCCACCGGGGCAAGTCGCCCCACCAGGCGGCCTACTTCACGCGCTCGTTGAGGATCCAACAGGAAACCGCCGTCCTGGCGAGCTTTTTCGCGCTGGCCGGGCTGGTGCCGGCGGAGCCTTTCCGCAGCCGCCGCCACGGCGCTGCCGGACATTCCCCGGGGCAATTCCCTCTGCGCCGCCTTCGAGTCCTACGCCACCCTGGTCCCGACCGCCTCGATTTCCTTCGAGTACGCGGTCTTCCTGGCGGAGTGCCTGGCGCGCGGCGACCAGCCTCGCATCGGCAGGTGCTGCGAATGCGGCGGCATGATCGTCGTGGAGCGCTATCCGATCCGGGATAAGCGCTGCCAGCACTGCACGGCGGCGCGGCGAGGCGATCGATGAAGCCGGCCTGAGCCCTGGCTCGAGGGCGGGCGCCGCCAGGCGCACCGCCTTTCCGTCTCCGTCTACCGCGGCAGCGGGATCCGGTAGATATTGCGCAGCCACTCCGTCCGGGTGAATGCATAGGTATCAGGGCTCGGGCCCGGAGCGAATCCTTCCGTGCGGTGGGGCAGGACCTCGCTCGCAGTGGCGGCCGACGGGACCGGGATGGGCGGCGGGGCAGTCCCGGTGAGTGCGATCGGCAGGGTTCCGGCAGGCTCCTCGACATACAAGCTCCTGCCGTCCGAGGACCAGCGGCTCGCCCAATACCCGGCGCGCACCCAGCGGAAGGTGTCCTTGCCAACTCCCAGTATGGCCGTCGAGACCTGCCCGTCGATCACGGCAAGCACCGCCGCCCACCTGCCGGTCGGCGAGACACTCTGAAGGTGCAGTATGGGGAGCTCGAACACGCGCTGCCGCGCGCTCCCGTCGTCCCGGATCCGATACAGGTAGCTCATCTTGTTACCGAGCAGCCGGCAGAATATCCAACCGTGCCCGCCGAATGCAGGCTGATCGGCGCCCCGGAGGAGAAGCCGCGGCGGCTGCTGATGGTCCAGCGGCGCGATCCAGATCTGCATCTCCCCACTCTGGTTCACCGAGAACACGGCCTCGCGCTCGTCGGGTGAGATGTCGTAGCTTACGATCCGGAGTCCCGGCAGCATCGGCTCCTCCTGGCCGTTCTGAAGATCACGCCGCCACAGGCTCGCCGGGGCATGCGATGCGCTCGCGATCAGGAAGTACAGACGCTTCGCATCGGCTGACAGCCAAGGCGCCGATGCGATCCCGTTGCTCGTTACGGGTCGTTCGCCGCTCGCATCGTGGATCCAGATCGCCTGCCGCTGCAGTCCGAGCGATGTCACGAGCGAGCGCCCGTCCGGCGCGGCTGCGACTCCGACCTCCTCCGTGGGGCCGAAAGTGATCTGCTCGGGCATTCCTCGAGGATAGCGTTGTCGCCACAGATGCGAGTGGCCCGCGACGGTCGCCGAGAAGTACATCCATCGGCCATCGGGTGACCACGCGGCCGACGTGCAGGGGCCGCGCGGACCGACTTCCACACCCGGGGAACTGCCATCGAAGGGCGCCAGCCGGCACCGCTGCCAGTCGCCGGTCCGGTCCATCTCCACGATGAGAACGGATCGCCGGTCGGGCGACAGCCAGGAATAGTGGGCCATGCCCCGCTCGTGGCGGGGAAAGTAGATTTTGCGCAGAGCCGCGCGGTCGTCATTGGAGGTGACGATGCCCATGTGGGCACCCCCGTCGGTCTCCGAGTAGAGCAGTTGATGCGGCCCGATCCAGGTGAGCCCTGCGGCATTGGCGAGGAGCAGCGTGGGTCGTCCACCGGTCGTCGGGACCGTCAATGTGTTCCATGCCGGGTCGGGTTGGCTGTTCGTGAAATAGGTGAATCCGATCTGCGTGCCATCGAAGCTGAATGCCGGACCATAAATCGATCCGACCACCTTCGTGAGCGGTTCGGGCTCTCCGTGCGGCAACGCCTGCACGTAGAGACGTCCCGGGTCGAGAAAGCCGGCACCACCCACGATGAAGGCGAGCATCTTCCCGTCGGGGGAAAGCGCTGGCGCCGTGGCGGATTCGTTGAGGTCGGTCAGTGCTTCGTACCGGGTGGTGCGTGCGACCGGTCCGGACCGCTCAACGACGACAAGCAGAGCGAGGAGGGCGATGGCGAGCGGCGTTGCTCCGGCGAGCAATGCGCGGCGGCGGCTGAGCCTGCTCCCCGGGACGTCCGGCGGGGCTGGCGGCGAAGCCGGCGATGAGGTCGAAGGGCTCGGGCGCTGCAACTCGAGCGGCGGGCCCGGGGCAGGTGAGGGGTCGCCGCTCGCCGGAATGGCTCGCACCGGCGCGACGAATTTGAAGCCGCGGCCGGGCACCGTCAGGATGAAGCGCCGCTCGCCGGCGCTTTCGCCGAGCGCCCGCCGCAGCGTCAAGATGCATTGATTGAGATTGTTTTCCTCCACCACCGTACTCGGCCAGACGGCACGCATGAGAGAGGCCTTGTCGACGAGCTCGCCCGCCCGCTCGACGAGGTGACACAGGACGTCGTACGCCCGCCCGGGCAGCGCGATGACCTTGCCCGCCGGAGAAACGAGCACCTGCAGGACGGTGTCGAGACGAAATCCGCTGAATTCGTAGTTGGTCTTGACGCTCAGCTGATCCACGGTGAAACCCTGCCGCATGAGCACCCGCGATCCGTGCCCAATGCAACGCCTTGATTTTAATTCATAACCGCACGACTCCGCACGTTCCGGCCTGTCTCGTCTCGTATCGGCATGTCGAGCCGTGGACCGCCCGATTCATGAGGATTCATACGATTCCAATGCCGTTTGATGCGCTAACCCGCAGCCTCCGACCGCATCGATGCACTCATCCCCACGAGTATCCCTCTCAACCGAAGGCAGCGAACATGAAAAAAGCAATGCTGAAACCGACCGCGATGATTATGTTTACTGGGCTGATTCTGGCCGCCGGCCAGGCCATGGCTGGATGCGGAACGGGAGCAATGGCCGCGGCGGCGGCAAAGCCGATGGTCTACCACGATGACGGCAGCGGCGGCCTGTTGAAGACCGGCTATTTCCCCGGCGGCTATCTTCTGCGGGTATCGTCGTTCGGACCTTTCCGCACCTCAGCCATCACCGGCCTGTGGAAGTTCACCTTCACCTCCGACGGCAAGCACTCCGGACCCCCGCCGGGCGCGCCGGTCGATGCAGGCTTCGTGACCTGGCACGACGATGGCACGGAGATCATGAACTCCGGCCGGACCCCGGTCAGCAGCAGCTTCTGCATGGGAGTCTGGGAGCAGGTGGGGGCAAGAGTTTACAAGCTGAACCACTGGGCCATCAGCTGGATCCCCATGTACGTTCCCGGACAGACCAACAGCTGGAGCGAGGTGGGAGGCCCGGACAGCGCGTTCCAGCCCGCCGGCCCGACCAATATTCAGGAGACCATCACGCTGTCTCGCGATGGAAATGAGTATGTCGGCACATTTACGATTACGAACTACCTCTATGACGGCAAGAGCGTGACCGACGCCAATACCAGTGCGGGCCAACCGATAGTGATCACAGGGACGGTCGCCGCGACGCGTATCGAGCCGTAACCTCTCCCCGGACCATCTCCGCTGCGCCCACGCGTGGGGTCAAGCGAAGATGGTCCGGCCGGGCCGTGAGCTCATGCGTCCTCGAAGATCGCCTCGATCGGCAGACCGAACAGGCGGGCGATCCTGAAGGCGAGCGGCAGGCTGGGATCGTACTTGCCGGTCTCGATGGCGTTGACGCTCTGGCGGGAAACGTCCAGACGCTCGGCCAGCTCCGCCTGGCTCCACCCGCGCTCGGCGCGCAGCGCCTTGAGTCGGTTCTTCACGGCCCGGCGCCTCTAGCGCTTCGACACCCACCACCCCGCCCGCGCGACCAGGGAGCAGAGCAGTTGGGCCATGACGAGTCCGACCCACCCGAGCGCAAAGTAGACGCCGGGCGTGCCGCGGCGACCCATATGGTGGGCGAGGACCGCGCCCCCATTCAGCAGCCACAGCATCATGATCGGCGCGGTCAGGAGAATGGCTGCGGTAGACCCGATGAACCAGGAGAGCTTGCGCACTTCCTTTTCCATCTCGTCGAGCCGGCGCCAGGTGATCCGCCACCCGATCGCCGCCGCCCACGCCAGGCTCGCGAACTTGGCCAGCGCCAGCCAAGGTGCTGCGGCATGCACGTCGTCGTGGAAAACAGCCAATATGATGGCGGCCGCGCCGAACCAGATGACGACCGCCCCGACGACGGCAACTGCGACGGAGCTCATGAGCGCGATTTGTCTGTGACTGGGCATGGGCGGCATCCGCTGTTTCCTAAAAGACAAGCAAACTTGTCATTTGCGGCCCTAAAAGTCAAGCATCCTTGACATTCTCAGCCCGGGAAGAGGGACTGCGCCGCATGGCGGCTACGGCATTGCGCAGGAACGCGCATCGGTACGCTGACCCGTTCCGTCAAATGAGACCTGGGACCAGCGCCCGCACCCGCTGCGCGTACGCATCGTAAACACCGCCGAACTGCTCGCGCATGAAGCGCTCCTCGACGAGGATCCGGTGCACGATGGCGATGAGCGCCAGTGCGATGGACAGCACGCCTCGCCACTGGCCGCCCGCGATGGCCATGCCGACGAACGCCAGTGCCAGCCCCGAGTAGATGGGGTGACGGACCCACCGGTAGGGTCCGCCGGTGATCAGCTCGTGATCCGCCTTGACCGCGGCCACGCCGCTCCAGTTGCGCCCCAGGTAGACCCGCGCCCACACGGTAAACAGCAGCCCGAGTAACGTCAGCGCCGCGCCGACGGCAGCCCAGAGTCGCCACTGCGCGGCGGGGAGCAAGTGCACGTCGAGTCCGGGTATCGGGAGCTGCGGAGCCGCGAGCACCAAGGCAGCGATCACGAGCAGCGTCGTGTTGAGGAGACGCGGCAGCGTGGGTTGGCGATGAGCCGTGGCTTTCACGTTGCGCGCAAGCACCAGCCAGAGAACACTCCACAGCACCCAGATGCCGTAGAAGAAGATTTCGTAGAACTCGCCGAGGCTCATATGTGTCTCCCCACTCATGCGCTATGAGCCCCATGATGTTACCGTCGGCCCCCTGCAGCCCAGTGCCGGAAGTCACGCGCGAGAAATGACGAAAGTCATCTCATGGCCTTCACGATGTTCGGCGACTTCCGCATGCCCTGATGATCGCGGCACCCGGCCCTGGGCCGTCCGCACACCCGAGCCGCCTTGCACCGGCTGATAGAATCCGTGCATGGACGCGGAGCAGCCGAATTTTTTCGCAGGCCCCTATATCGACCGCCGGGCCGAGGAGCGTGAGCAGGTCGGCTGGGCGCGGGCGGCGCTCGAGGATCTACGGACGCTCTATCTTCTCTCCAGCGGCACCCGGCAGCTGGTCTACACTCAGCCGGAGCCGCGCATCGCCTTTCTCGAGGGCCCCGACGCCATCCGGCTCGCGGCGGCTGACGAGAGCCGCCTCGTGCTGCTCGGATGGTTCCGGGAGCGGCGCTGTGTCCTGCTGGATGTCGGCGACGCGGCCCCCACGGACTTACCGCAGCATGCCTCCTTCGAGGAGTTGCGTCCTCTCACGCCCCTGCTTGCGGGCGATGAGGCGGCCCTTCTCGCCTATTCCCGCGCGCTTTCGATCTGGCGCGCACGTCAGCAGTACTGCGGTGCGTGTGGCGCACCCACCGTGCCGCAGCGCGCGGGACATTGCATGCGCTGCTCCAAGGAAGGCTGCGCGCAGGAATTCTTCCCGCGGCTGGATCCGGCGATCATCGTGCTGGTCACGGACGGGGAGCGGGCGCTGCTGGGCCGGCAGGCCATCTGGCCACCCGGACGCTACTCGACCATCGCCGGCTTCGTGGAGCCGGGTGAGAGCCTCGAGGACGCCATCGCGCGCGAGGTCATGGAGGAGACGGGCGTTCCGGTCACGGGCGCCCGCTACGACTCCTCCCAGCCCTGGCCCTTCCCGGCCTCGATCATGATCGGCTTCCGCGCCTGGGCGCGCCCGGGCAGCGCGGTCCAATGCACCGGGGAGCTCGAGGACGCCCGCTGGTTCACGCGCGAGGAGATCCTCGCCGGCGCCGCCCTGCTCCCCCCGCCGCACTCCATCTCCCGCCGGCTGATCACCCTGTGGATGGACGGTAAGTAGGGTGTGCCTGCTCGTCCTCGCATGGAATGCGCACCCGCGCTACCGCCTGGTCGTCGCCGCCAACCGCGACGAGTACCACGACCGCCCCAGCGCGCCGCTCGGCCCGTGGCGCGCAGCGCCTGAGATCCTCGGCGGGAGGGATCTGCGCGCGGGCGGCGCGTGGCTTGCAATCGACCGCCGCCGCCGCTTCGGCGTCGTCACCAATTTTCGCGATATGACACCGGCGCCGGCCGAGGCACCGTCGCGCGGCGGCCTGATTCCGGCATATCTCACCGGGGACGCCAACCCGGGCGACTATCTGGAGGCGCTGGCTCGCGAAGCCGACGGCTATGGCGGATTCAACCTGCTGTTGGCCGGCGGCGACTCCCTCTGGTATGGCTCGAACCGCTGCGCGCCCTTCGCGCGTGCTCTGTCTCCCGGCATTCATGGCCTCTCGAACGAGCGGCTCGACACTCCCTGGCCCAAGTTGCGCCGGGTGCGCAGCGGGTTCGAGGCCTGGCTGCGCGGCGGCGGCATCGTGGACAACGGCGAGCTCTTCGCACTCCTCACCGACCGCACCCCGGCCGCAGACGGGGCCGAAGGATCCGAGGGAGCCGTGGCAGCCGTGCCGGGCGCCGGCCTCTCGCCGGAATGGGAGCGGACCCTGTCCTCCCCTTTCGTCCGGCACGAGACCTACGGTACCCGCTGCTCCACCGTGATCGCCATCGAGCCCTCGGGCGCCTGCTACGTGGCCGAGCGCCGCTTCGACCCGAGCGGCGACTGCGTCGGTGAGACACAATATCGGCTTGCGCCCGCTGACTGGCCGTAAACCCCTGAAGGGTCAGGCCGTCTATCCAAAGACTAGTGCGAAAGCAAATCAATAAGGGGCTCAGGGCCGCTCCCTGGGCCACGGGGTCGAACCTGTCACAGGGCCGCGCTCGCGCAAAGCGGCAGGATGCCGACTTTGCGCCAATAAAGAAACATCGGGCCTCGGGCGTCCTCTTATTGGTCTTCCTATTGCTCGTCGCCTGCCCGCTGGCGCAAGCGAATGTGACCATCACCGTCACCGGCGTCAGTCCTCCGCTGCGCAACAACGTACTGGCCTACCTCAGCTTCGCCCGCTACCAGAAAATCAAGAGCCTGGCCTCCGACACGGCCGAGAGGCTCGAGACCCGGATCGAACCCGAGGTCAAATCGGCGCTGCGGCCGTTCGGCTACTACCAGCCGACGGTCAGCTCGAGCGTGACTGCCGCCGGTCCGGGCAATTGGAAGGTGTCGATCACCATCCATCCGGGGCAGCCGGTGCTGCTGGAGCACGTGGACGTGAGCGTCGTCGGACCCGGCGCCACCAGCCCGCTCTTCGAGCGCATCACTTCGCATCTGCCTTTCCATACCGGCCAGCGGCTCAACCAGGCACAGTACGACGGCGTCAGAGGCGACCTCCTGCGTACTGCGGCTACCTACGGCTACCTCGATGCGACCCTGACCAAGCACCGGCTGCTGGTGAATCCGGGCGCGCATACCGCGAGCGTGCAGCTGCAGCTGCAGACCGGTGTGCGTTACAGCTTCGGCGCCACGACGATCCAGCAGCACGCCGTCAACGAGAAGCTGGTGCGCAAGTACCTGCGCTACCGGCAGGGCGACCCGTTCGACCTGACGCAGGTCCTGCGCACGCAGTTCGCGCTCGATGACTCGCAGTACTTCACCAACCTCGAGGTGTTGCCGGGAGATCCGGACCATGCTCGGCACACGGTGCCGATCAACATCCATGCCGATCCCAACCGGCCGAACGTCTACTCGCTCGCGGGCGGCTACGAGAGCGACACCGGCGCGCGCGGCATCCTGAGCTGGGAGGACCGGCGGGTCAACTCCTACGGTCATAAGATGAGCGTCGACCTGGAAGCCGCGCAGGTGACCAAGTACAGCCTGCAGAGCCGCTACGTCATTCCGATCGGCGACCCGGCGGTGGAGAACCTGACTCTCGCCGCCACCGTGATCCAGCAGCAGCTCGCCGCGGTCGATGCGCGTACCATGTCGCTCGGCCCCAGCATCACCCGGGTCGTGGGCAACTGGCAGACGGTGTGGTTCGTGAATGGAGTGCACAGCACGGGCACCGTGAGCACGGTATGGCCCGGAGCGCTGAACTCCGACAAGCAATGCATCGCCGCGGCAACGGCCGGCACGGCATGCACCGCCAACGTCACGATCGGCATACCGACCAACGACATGATCGTGCCGGGCGTCGATCTCGCCTCCGTGCCCAAGGGCTATCTCGGCGAGCCCATGTTCCAGCACGGCTTCTTCGCCGAGATCCGCGGCTCGCAGGGTGCCTTCGGCTCGCGGGCGAACTTCCTGCAGATCCACATCGAGCTCGAGCGGGTGTTCCAGCTGGCGCCGAAGTGGCATCTGCTGCTGCGCGACGAGTTCGGCGCCACCGCCGCCTCGCACTTCGCCGAGATGCCGCCGGCGATGCGCTTCTTCGCGGGTGGCGAAGGAAGCGTCCGCGGCTTCGAGTACAACGGCCTGTCGCCGACGCAACAGTACTGCCTATCGCAGAACTCGGCGATCTGCGCCGAAGCGCAGGCCGGCGGCAAGGATGTGATCACCGGCACGGTCGAGTTCGATCGCGATCTGCCCCGCAACTTCGGCATCGCCTTCTTCTTCGACTACGGCAACGCCTTCAACCATTTCGGAGCGCAGAAGCAGAACGTCTACACCAACGAGCAGCAGATCATCCAGATCAGGGAGCCGTTCCTGCAATACGGCGCAGGCATCGGGTTCCTGTTCCGCCTGCCGGTCCTGACGCTCGGCATCGATATCGGACAGCCGCTGTCCGAGCCGGGCAGCCCGCGGCTCTACATCAACTTCTCGCCGAAGCTGTGACGGCACGGTAGCCCCATGCGCCGCTTTCTGCTGCTCGCCACCGCAATCTTCCTCCTGATCGTGATCGGGGTGCCGTGCGCGGCGCTCTACGCCGTGATCTACACGCAGAGCGGCCTGCAGTTCGTCGTCGGCCACCTGCCCCACCGGTTCGGCAAGGTCGGCGTGCGGATAGAGAATGTCAGCGGCACCATCGCCGGCGGTGCCAGCGCGGGATTGGTGGAGATCGACCAGGAGCACGTGCGGCTGGATATCCGCGGCCTCCACACCCACGTGCTGCTGGAGCCGCTCCTCTTTCAGATCGTCCGCACGCCCGGCACGACCGCCGACAGCGTCGACGTCGAGGTCAAGCGGGTTCCGCCGCCGCCGCACCCGGACCACGGCACCCCGGAGTTCCTGCCCCGCTGGCTGACGGTCGACATCGGGCACGCCAGCGTCGGCAAGGCGGAAGTGCTGCTCCCCGACGGCACCCGGCTGGAGGGCAGCGGCATCGACGGCGCGGCGCTCCTGCGCCACCGTGACATCCACTTCGAGCGGGCGAAGGTGCAGATGGGCGATGTGGGCTTCGCCGTGACCGGCAGCCTGCACGCCAGCGATCCATTGCAACTCTCGGCCAAGGGTCAGGTCACCTGGGCGCCGCGCGGTCAGCCCGCATGGCGGCTGACCGCCGACGCCGCGGGCGATCTCGACAGACTGGCGATCCAGACCCGGATCTTCGCGCCCTTCCAGGCCGCGGTGACGGGCGCGATGCTCGACCTGACTCACCACTGGCACTGGCAGGGCAATGCCACGGTCACGGCGTTCAACCTGCGGGCCTGGCACCTGATGAACGCGCTCGACCCCATCAGCGGCACCCTCGCCCTGAGCGGCAAGGGCCTGGACTTCACCGCCAGCGGCACGCTGGACTCGGGTGGACTCAAGGCCGGCCTCTTCGATGTCTTCTTCGACGGCGGCTGGTCGAAACAGGTCCTCACCGCGCGCCGGATCGATATCACCAACCGGGGCTCGGGAACGCGGACGATCACTTCCGGCACGATCGGGACCGCGAGCGTTCCGGGCGGACCGCGGCTCGACCTGCGCGGCAGCTGGAGCAACCTTCGGTGGCCGCTCCCGGGACGCTCCGTGCCGTTTCGCAGCAGTGAGGGCAGCTTCGAGCTCTCCGGCCTGCGTCCGTACGATTTTCACGCGCAGGGAATGGCGCTGATTCCCATCATCGATCCCGTCCCGTTTCCCGCCGATGTCACCGGCAAGCTGGCCGACAAGGGCGTCAGTTTCACCAGCGCGAGTCTCGATCTCTACGGCGGCCACGCGGACCTGCGCGGCGAGCTGACCTGGGCTCCCACGCAGCGCTGGGACATCAGCGGACGCGCGATCGGGATGAATCCGGCCCAGTTGCGGTCGGACCTCCCGGGCAGCCTCAACTTCGGACTCGTGGTCGAGGGCCGCGGGTTCGAGGCGCGCAGCCCGCTCAGCGTGACCGTGGACGACCTCAGCGGGCGGCTCCGCGGCGTCACGGCCAGCGGCGGCGGCAGGTTTACGCACGCCGGCGACACGTGGACCTTCCAACAGATCAAGGTCGGGTTGGGGCGCACGCGCCTCTCGCTCGATGGAACGATCGATCGCGCCGCCAACCTGCGGTTCGGGGTGACCGCGGAAGACCTGAGTCTGGTCTCGGCGGGCAGCCGCGGCGTGCTGCAGGCGGACGGCACGGTCCGCGGCCCCGTCGACGATCCCGACATCGTCGCAACGGCTCATGGAAGCGACCTTCTCTACGAAGGCGTTTCACTGGCAGGATTCGACGCCAAAGTCGACTTCGACCCCACGTCGGCGCGGCCCTCCGCGATCGCCGCTCATCTGCGGCAGCTCCGATTCCGCCGCCGTACGCTGCACAGCCTGGATTTCACGTTGGACGGACCGGCATCGGCCGCGGTGGCTCACCTCGACGCACAGGCGCCGGGGCTGCGTCTGAGTGCCACGGCGAGCGGCGGCGTCAGCAACGGCATCTTCGGCGGCAAGCTCGAATCCCTCGACCTGTCGGGCGATGAGTCGCTGCGGCTGCACCTGGAGCAGCCGGTCCCGGTCATGGTGTCCCGCTCCGCCGGCAACATCGACCACCTGTGCCTGATCGGCACGCCCGGCAACCTGTGCGCGCAGGCGGGTTGGTCCCCGGCCGCGTGGTCCTCCACGCTTACCGCGAGCCGCCTGCCCCTTGCCACGCTGACGGCAGGCAGGACCCCGACCGTCGAATATCTGGGGACCATCAATGTTGCCGCGCGGGTCTTCGGTGGCGGTGGCGCCCCAACGCAAGGAACGCTGCGCGTGGACCTGAGCGACGCCGTACTCTCGCGCCGGCTCGTGAGCGGGCGCATGGAGCACACCGCCATAGGATCGGGCCTGCTGACCGCGACCGCGACGCCGGACTCGATCTCGGCGGACGCGTCCCTCACCTCCGGACAGATCGGCACGCTGGCGGGAAGTCTCCAGGTGAGCCGCGCCGCCGGCCCCTGGCAGGACATGCCCGTCGAGGGCGAGCTCCGCGCTCAAACCTCGAAGCTCGATCTCCTGTCGTTATACGTACCCGACATCGATCGCGTCGCAGGCAACCTGACGGCCGATGCAAAGCTCGCCGGCACCGTGGCCGCGCCGCGGCTGAGCGGCACTCTCGGCATCTCCGACGGCGAGGTGGACCTTTACCAGACCA
>Ga0335075_10003106_pt1 | contig 26552 bp, 19 predicted proteins | sample Lox_Sample_24_FD_206723 | JGI IMG/M metagenome (GOLD analysis project Ga0335075, IMG submission 206723) | Soil microbial communities from Loxahatchee National Wildlife Refuge, Florida, United States - Lox_Sample_2.4 | ecosystem: Environmental > Terrestrial > Soil > Wetlands | place: USA...
CTGCTGACGGCGGTGATGTTGCTCGGGCTGCTTGTCACCAGGCAGGGACGGCTGCCCGGGCTGCCGCGGTTCGCCGTCAGCGGGCTGCACCGGAACCTGTCGCTGCTCGCGACGGCGTTCGTGGCGATCCACGTCCTGTCCGCCGTGACGGACGGGTACGTGAACATCCCGATCACCGCCGCTGTGGTGCCGCTCACGTCACCCTACGAGCGGGTCTGGCTCGGCGTCGGCGCGGTGAGCTTCGACCTTATGCTGGCCGTCGTGGTGACCAGCCTGCTCCGCCGCCACCTGTCGAGGAAGGCCTGGCGGGTGGTGCACCTGACCGCGTACGTAAGCTGGCCCGTTGCCTGGCTGCACTCGATCTTCTCGAGCGGTGACCTGCGGCACGGCGTGCTGTTCGTGCTCGCGATCGCCTGCGCGATCGCCGTGGTCGCCGCTACCTTCTGGCGCGTGTCCGCGGCGGGCCGTGACGTGCCGCGCGCGCAGCGGGTCGGGGTGCTCATGTCCGCCGTCCATCCTAAGGGCCGCCCGGGCGGTTCGCGCCGAGGCGAAGGGACGCTCAGCCAGTGACCGCCGTGACCGAGGACGCCACGGGCGCGGCGACCGAACTGCCGCGCCTGCTGCCCCCGCCAGAGAACAAGAGCGCGCACGACCTGCCCGCGCACGCCGAACGGCACGGGCGGCTGCCCTACCGCGACCGCCCGGGCGTCCTGATCGGCGACGTCGAGGCGGCCGGCCTCACCGGGCGCGGCGGCGCCGCGTTCCCCGCGCACCGCAAGCTCAAGGCCGTGCTCGAGGCGTCCGACAAGCGCCGCCGCACCCCGGCCGTGATCGCCAACGGCGCCGAGTCCGAGCCGGCCAGCGACAAGGACGCGACCCTGCTCTGGCTGTCCCCCCACCTGGTCCTCGACGGCCTGCAACTCGCGGCCGAGGCCGTCGGCGCGGACACCGCGATCCTCTACACGCACGTGAACCGTGGGCACGACGTGGGCGCCCGGTTGCGGGAAGCGCTCAGGGCAAGGGAGGCGGCCGGCCTGGACCGGGTCCCGGTCCAGCTCGCGACCGCGCCGGCCCGGTTCCTTTCCGGGCAGGAGACGGCGCTGATCAACCACCTGTCCGGCGGCCCGGCGATCCCGACGTTCATGCCGCCGCGGATCACCGAGCGCGGGCTGAACGGCGTGCCGACCCTGGTGCAGAACGCGGAGACCCTGGCCCACCTGGCGCTGATCGCCCGCCGGGGACCGCGCTGGTTCCGCGGCGTCGGCACGGACGCCGAGCCCGGCTCGATGCTCGCCACCGTTCGCCGCGCCGACGGCCAGCCGAAGATCAGCGAGGTGCCGCTCGGCCTGCCGCTGCGCGACCTGATCGGCACCGCCAGCCCGGACGGCGCGGTGCTGATCGGCGGCTACCACGGCACCTGGCTCACCGGCAGCGAGGCCCGCGGCCTCACCCTGGACAACCGTTCCCTCGCGCAGGCGCAGGCCAGGGTGGGGGCCGGCATCGTGATCACGTTGCCGCCCGACCGCTGCGGCCTGGTCGAGACGGCGAGCGTCGTGCGCTACCTCGCGCTGGAAAGCGCGGGCCAGTGCGGCCCTTGCCTCAACGGCCTGCCGCGGATCGCGGCCGCGCTCGCCGAGATCGCCGGAGGTCGCGCCCGCCCCCAGGCCGTCGCCGACGTCCAGCGCTGGTCCGGCCTGGTGAACGGCCGCGGCGCCTGCCACCACCCGGACGGCACCGTCCGCTTCGTCCGCAGCGCGCTGCGCGTGTTCGCCGCCGAGGTCGACCGGCACAGGAAGGGCCGCTGCTCGGCGACCGTCACGCGGCCCTTCCTCCCGGTCCCACGGGACCCCGCCCGCAATGAAAAAGACTGGACCTGACTTCTCATGGCAGAAAAGCTCCTGGTCAACCCCATCGACTGCGAGGGCCACGGCGCCTGTGCCGAGCTGCTGCCCGAGGCGATCACCATGGACGAGTGGGGCTTCCCGATCGTCGACCCTCGCCCGCTTCCGCCCGGCCTCGAGCGCAACGCCCGCGCCGCCGTCTCGGCCTGCCCCACCCTGGCCCTCCGGCTCCTGCGGTCCTAGCCAGGATTCTCATCTTTGTCGGTGAACTGCACTACCAAACTGGGACAAACCACCCGCGAAAGTGGTTGGTTCATCGACAAAGAGGACGAGAGTGCTTCGCGGGGCCCATGGGACTCGCCCCGCGCGGGGCGAGTCAGCAAAGCAAGACCAGAACAACCGTCACACGGAACGGGTTCATGCTCCGCCGCCACGCGAAGCACGAACCCGTTCCGAGTCCGTGGCCCTTCAGCCCGCTGCCCCGGGAGGCTCCCGAAATCGGTTGACACCATCAAATGGGTGTGCCTATATTTTGAGAGTAACTTTCATTTAGTGGTTACTCCCCGAAGGTGGTCACTATCATGACTGCTAGCCCGGCCAACCGCCCTACCCCTACTGACGCCGCGGCCCGCCCCGACGTAACGCACTCCGCCCGTCGCTGGTGGGCGCTGGTCGCGATCGCGGCGAGCGTGCTCGTCGTCGGGCTCGACCTGACCGTGCTCAACCTCGCGCTGCCGACGATGGCCGTCAGCCTGCACGCGTCGACGAGCGACCTGCAGTGGATCACCGACTCCTACAGCCTGGTGCTCGCCGCGCTGATCCTCCCGGCGGGACTGCTCGGTGACCGCTACGGCCGCAAGCGGCTGCTGCTCATTGCCCTGGTCATCTTTGGCGCCAGCTCGCTCGCCTGCGCCTACATGACCTCGGTAGGCGGGCTCATCACCGCGCGGGCCGTGCTGGGCATCGGCGCGGCGGCGATCTTCCCGCTCGCGCTCTCCGTGCTGCCCGTGCTGTTCGCGCCGGAGGAGCGGCAGAAGGCGGTGGCCGCCATCGCCGGCTCGACCATGCTCAGCTTCCCGATCGGCCCGATCGTCGGCGGTTACCTGCTCAGCCACTTCTGGTGGGGCTCGGTCTTCCTGATCAACGTCCCGGTCGTGGTCATCGCGGTGGTCGCGGTGGCGATGCTGATGCCGGAGTCCCGGTCGGAGCGGCGGCCGAGCATCGACCTGTCCGGGCTGGTGGTATCCAGCGCCGGCCTTGTCGCGCTGACCTACGGCTTCATCAAGGCGGGCCAGGACGGCTGGTCCGACGCGACGGCGGTGGCGCTCATCGCGCTCGGCGTCGTGGTGCTGGCCGTGCTGCCCCTCGTGGAGCGCCGGATCGCCGCCCGGGGTCGGCAGCCGCTCGCGGACCTTCAGCTGTTCGCCTCGCCCGGCTTCCGCTGGGGCACGATCCTGGCGACGCTGGTGTCGTTCGCGATGTTCGGCATCTTCTTCGCGCTGCCGCAGTACTTCCAGGACGTCCGGGGCGCGGACGCGCTTGGCAGCGGCATCAGGCTGCTTCCGATGATCGGCGGCATGCTGGTCGGCATGGTGGCGGGCACTCGGCTGAGCGCGCCGCGCAGCGGCGGGGCGGCCCCGGTGGGCCCGCGGACCGTCGTGACCGTTGGCTACCTGCTGATGGCGGCCGCCATGGTGCTCGGCGCGCTCACCACGCTTGGCAGCTCGACCGGGTACGTGCTCGGCTGGGTCGCGCTGGCCGGCCTCGGCCTCGGCATGGTGATGCCGTCCGCGATGGGCGTCGCGCTCGGCGCGCTGTCGGCCGAGCGCAGCGGTGCCGGGTCCGCCCTGCTCACCGCGATGCGCCAGGTCGGCTCCACGATCGGGGTGGCGGTGCTCGGCACGATCATCAGCAACAGCTACAGCAGCGGCGTGGCGTCGGCCGCGGCGCACCTGCCGGCGCAGGCGGCGGCCGCCGTGCGGTCAAGCGTCGGCGCCGGCGTCGCGGCCGCCGGCCAGGCAGGCTCGTCCTCGCTGCTGGACACGATCCGCTCGTCGTTCGTCCACGGCATGGACCTGATGCTGTGGACCTGCGGCGGCATCGCCGTGGCCAGCGCGCTGCTCGCGGTGCTGTTCCTGCCGCGCAAGGCGCGGCCCGCGGACCCCGGCGACGTCACCGCGGATTCGGTTCCCGGTTCTCTCCCCGTCGCTTAGCGGGCAGAATCACAGGTGTGACGGACATGATCGAGCAGGCCGGCCTGCGCGAACGGAAGAAGGCCAGGACGCGTGCCTCCCTGCGGGAGCACGCGCTCCGGCTGTTCCGCGAGCAGGGATATCAGGCGACGACGGTCGAGCAGATCGCCGCGGCGGCCGAGGTGTCGCCGTCCACGTTCTTCCGCTACTTCCCGACCAAGGAGGACGTCGTCCTTCAGGACGACGTGGACACCCGGCTGCTTGAGGCGTTCGTCAACCAGCCGGCCGAACTCGCTCCGATCCCGGCGATCCGCGCGGCGCTGCGGGAGACATGGGCGTCGTTCACGCCAGCTGAGTGGGAGCTGATCAGGGAGGCCGGCCGGCTCAGCATGCGGGTGCCGGAGATCCGCGCCAGGACCATGAACGAGTTCTCCCGCATCATCAGCGTGCTGGCCGAAGGGCTCGGGCAGCGCACCGGCCGCCCGCCCGACGACGTCAGGGTCCGGGTGCTCGCGGGCGCGGTCATCGGCGTGATGATGTCGGTCTTCCTCCCCGAGCACCTCGCCGCGGAGGCGGGCGCTGAGCTCGTGGAGCACTCCAAGTTCGGCCCGGAATCGGTGACGCGCCTCGACGAGGGGCTGGCCCTGCTGGAAGCGGGCCTGCCGCTCGAGAGCCGGAATATTTGAAAGTTCATACATCGTTCCCGTCGGTAAGCTGCCCGTGAGCGGGCAGCCACAACGGAACCCGATCCGACGCACTGATAGGGGGCGCCCGTCATGCCTGCCATAACCGTCGAGAACCTGCTGGTCCTGCCCCGGGTCACGGAACCCGCGGCCGAGGGGGACCGCCCGGTGGTCAAGATCACCACCGCGCCGTCGGGCTACGAGGGCGAGGGGTTCCCCGTCCGCCGCGCGTTCGCCGGCGTCAGCCTGGCGGACCTCGACCCGTTCATCCACATGGACCAGATGGGCGAGGTCGACTACGCGCCCGGCGAGCCCAAGGGAACGCCGTGGCACCCGCACCGCGGCTTCGAGACCGTCACCTACATGATCGACGGCGTGTTCCGCCACCAGGACTCCAACGGCGGCGGCGGCCTGATCACCAACGGCGACACCCAGTGGATGACCGCCGGCGGAGGCATCCTGCACATCGAGGAGCCGCCCGAGGACCTGGTGATGAGCGGTGGCCTGTTCCACGGCTTCCAGCTCTGGGTCAACCTGCCCGCCAGGCTCAAGCTGACGCAGCCGCGCTATCAGGACATCCGCGCGGGCCAGGTCGCGCTGCTCACCTCGCGGGACGGCGGTGCGCTGCTGCGGGTGATCGCGGGCGAGGTCGACGGCCACGCGGGCCCGGGCAGCACGCACACCCCGATCAGCCTGGTGCACGCCACGGTCTCGCCAGGCGCCCGGGTCCGCCTCCCGTGGCGCGCGGACTTCAACGCCCTCGCCTACGTTCTCGCGGGCGCGGGCACGGTCGGCACCGACCATCGCCCGATCCGCACGGGCCAGCTGGCGCTCTTCGGCTTCGGCGAGTCGATCACGTTCGCCGCGGACGCCACGATGGACGGCCCCAGCCCCACCCTGGACATCCTGCTCCTGGGGGGCGAGCCCATCAGGGAGCCGGTCGCCACCTACGGCCCGTTCGTGATGAACACCCGCGCCGAGCTGGCCCAGGCCTTCGAGGACTACCAGAAGGGCCGGCTGGGCAGCATCCCCGCCCAGCCCGCCACCCAAATCCCCACGGACCACCCAGGCCACGGCGTCCTTTAGGGCGTGACCAGAGACACGGCCCCGGCCGTCAGCCGCCCGTGGTGGGCGTGGTGCCGCTGAGCAGGTTGAGCAGCTCGGCGCCGTTGGGCGAGCCAAGGCCGGTGCAGGCGTCCCAGCCGGGGCCGGCCTTGTACGCGCCGTTGTTGCCCGTGACGATGTCGTTGAACCCGGGGGCGGCGACGCCGGGGGCGGCCCCCGCGTACAGCATCGGCTGAAGCAGGCCGAACCGCTTGCCGGTCGCCTGCGCCAGCCGCGCGATGAGCCCGGCCCACAGCGGCGCGACCGCCGACGTGCCGCCGACCGGCTCCCGCTTGCCGTCCACGACGACGAGGTACCCGGTCACCGGGTCGGCGTTGCCTGCCACGTCGGGCACGCCCCGCCCGGAACCACTGGTGGCCGCCGACGTCGGCACGCCGGCGTTGGCCTGGTACGACGGCAGCGGGAACACGTCCGAGACGCCGCCGCCGCCCGCGCCCTCGTTGTTCGCGAGCTCGTTCCACACCACCTCGGAAGTGATCGCGAACGACGACGTGTTGCCCGCCAGCTTGGTCCCGCCGCAGGCGAGCGCGTTCGGCGAGGAGGCCGGGAAGTCGCAGTGCACCCCCGACGTCGAGTTCGGGTCGTCGCTCGACCCGTTGTCGCCCGCCGCGACCGTCACGGTCACGCCAAGCGTGGCCGCGTCGGCGAACGCCTCGTCCATGGCGGTGCGCGACTGCGCCGACCACTGGTCCTCAGACTGGCCCCAGCTGATCGAGACCGCGATCGGGCTTGGCGTGGCGTGCACCGCCTCAGAGATCGCGTCGATGAACCCCTGGTCGGTGTTGGCGGCGAAGTACACGATCTGGACGGCGCCAGGCGCGACGCCCCCGACGACCTCGATGTCCAGCTCGACCTCGCCGTCGGCCGACTGGCCGGGGGAGTTGGACGCGCCGTCGACCCCGACGGCGGTCACCGACGGGACGGACAGCCCGAGCCCGGAGAAGTAGGTAGAGAGGTCGGACGCGGTGTAGCCGCCGCCGAGTTCGATGATCGCGACCGTCTGCCCGGTACCGTCGGTGCCCGCGGGGAACTGGTAGAAGCTGGCGACCTGGGGCGCGGTCAGCGGCCCGGCCGTGGCCGCGGCCACGGCGCCTGTTCCGTCCTCCTGGTCGGCCGTGGTCCGCGCGCCGAATGCGCCGGACGCCGGGCCGCGGCGGAACTGCGGGCGGGCCTGCGGCCGGTCGTCAAGCCCCAGCACGGCGGTGATGATCCCGGAGAGCCTGGCGGGGACGGAGAGGGAGCCGGTCCGGTAGCGGTGCCGCACGTTGCCCGACCCGTCCGGGTGCGGGGAGGTCACCGTGGTCAACGTGGTGCCGAACGCCGCCTGCATCGCCGCGATGGTCCCGCTCACCATCATCCGGCGGGACGCCAGCTGGGTCTCGGTCACGTTCAGCCCGTACGACCCGAGCACCTCGGCGACGAGCTGCGCGTCGGCCGGGTCGGCGCCGTAGCGCTCGCCTAGCTCGTCCGTCGTGATTGTCTCCGGCCCCTGGACCAGCTCCGTCGGCACCTCCGCGCGCCGCCGCAGCAGCACGGTCACGGTGATCACCTGGCTGTCGTCCAGCGGAGTGGTCGTGGGGGAGGCGCCAGGCAACTCCGAGCGCTCGCTCCCCGGCAGGGGTACTAGGTCTGGCATCGGTTTCCTCCAGGCGAGTATGCCTTCGTCTACCGAGATTCTGTCGCGGTATTCGAGCCAGCACCCACCGCTTCGCGGCTATATTTTTTTGTCTTTCTTTCTGTGGTTTTCGCTGGGTCGCCCTGGGCGGCTAGCGGGTCCACGTGTCACGCATCGTGATCTCCCGTCCGGTCACCATCCGTGTTCTTTCTGTCTACTTACATCATCAGACAGTAACCATACGCAGGCCAGGCGGACTTACCGGCAGACTACGAGTGGTGATCGGATCGCCGAAGAGCCGACGGCCGGGGCCATAAAATGCTACAGAGCGTAATATCAAGCAGCTCCGGCGTCCCGCGTGGCCATGTTTACCCCGGTCAGCGATGCGATCTGGCCCTTGACGGCGCCCGCCGCGGGATGGTGCAGGGTCCGGAGGATGTCAAGCGACTCGTCCCACGCTTCGCGCGCGCCGCCCAGGTCACCAGTGGACGCGTACGTCTCACCGAGGTGCGCCAGCGCCATCGCCAGGTCGTACCGGTTGCCCATCTCGCGGTCGAGCGTGACCGCGCGCAGGAAGCAGGTCACGGCTTCGCCGGGCGAGCCGAGCCGCTGCATGACCACGCCGAGCGTGTCCCACGTGCCCGCCTCGCCGGGGGAGTACCCGATCGCCTGGCACAGCTCGATCGCCTTCTGGCAGAAGGCCCGCGCCTCGGACAGGTCCCCGAGCTGCACGCTGTTCCAGGCCGAGCCGTTCAGCGCGCTCGCCCGCACGAGCATCATGTGCCGGTTGGCCGGCGCGCTCTCCGACAGCCGCAGCGCGTCGTCCATGACCGCCAGGGCCTCGGCGAACCGCCCCTGGAACTCGAGCGTCTGCGAGAAGATCACGCTGGTCCGGGCCAGCCCGAGGTCGTCGCCGAGCTCCCGGAACGCGGACTGCGCCGCGGCCAGGCACTCGTGCGCCTCACCGAAGGCGCCGAGCGACATCGAGAACGACCCGAGCCCGCGCAGCGTGTGTGCCTGCCCGGACACGTCACCGAGCCGCCGCGCCGCGTCAAGCGCGAGCCGGTGCAGCCGCGTGCCGTCGTGCCAGTGCCCGCACACCATGTGGAAGGTCCACTGCACGACCGGCAGCCGCCACGCGTGCGCGTCGAACCCCTCCCGCGCCGCGAGGTCGGTCACCTTCAGCAGCACCTGGTACTCGTCCTCGAGCCACGCGAGCGCCGACGCCTTCCCGCCGAATGTCTCCGCCGTGACCCCGCTGGCGCACGCGTCGAGGTCGATCAGCTCGCGCCCGGGATAAAGCACCCGGTGCGCCCGGTGCGCGGTGTGCAGGTAGTGGTCGAGCATCCGCCTGGTGGTGACCGCGACGCTGTCGGGCGACGTCCCCTGCTCGGCGGCGTAGGCGCGCAGCAGGTCGTGGAACGCGAACCGCCCGGGCACGACCTCCATGAGCAGCGATGCCCGGGTGAGGTCGCGCAGCGCGACCCGGGCTTGCGCGACCGGCACGCCCGCGAGCGAAGCCGCCGCGGCCGCGCTGATGTCCGGCCCGGGATGCAGCCCGAGCAGCCGGAACATCCGCGCAGCCCGCTCCGGCAGGTGCCGGTAGGACAGGGAGAGCACGGTCCGCACGTTCCCCGTCGGGTCACCCGCGTCCAGCCCGTCGAGCCGCCCGCCAAGCTCGGTCAGCTCGGCCGCGAGCGAGGAAAGCGGCAGCTTCGGAGCGGCAGCGGCCCGGGCCACGACGACGGAGAGCGCGAGCGGCAGCCGCGCGCACAGCGTCGCGAGCTCGGTCACGGCCCACGGCTCGCCGGCCGCCCGCTCCTTGCCCAGCCGGGTGACGAGCAGCTCGTTCGCCTCCTGGTCGGACAGCACGTCGAGTTGCAGCAGCCGCGCGCCCTCCCGCGCGGCGAGCGCGCCAAGCTCCCGCCGGCTGGTCACGATGACCAGGCACTCCGGCGAAGCGGGCAGCAGCGGCCGCACCTGCGCGACATCGGCCGCGTTGTCGAGCAGCACCAGCATCCGCCGCCCCGCGAGCACCGAACGGTACAGCGCCGCGAGCCCTTCGACATCGGCGGGCAGCCGCTCCGGGTGCACCCCGAGCGCGTCGAGGAACCCGCGCAGCACGTCACTCGCGTCGGCGGGCCGCCCGTTGCCCGCGTCGAACCCGCGCAGGTTCGCGTACAGCTGCCCGTCGGGGAAGCGGTGCGCGACCCGGTGCGCCCAGTGCAGCGCGAGCGCGGTCTTCCCGACCCCGGCCGTCCCGCCGATCGCCGAGATGACCACGCCAGTGGCCCCGACCGCCTGGTCGGACGCCGCCGCGTCGAGCACGCCGTCGAGCAGCGCGAGCTCGCCGACCCGGCCCGCGAAGTGAGGCACCCGCGTCGGCAGCTGCCTCGGCACGGTCACGCCGCCGGCGCCGCTCGCCGGCTTGTCCGCATCGGCGCCCTGCCCCGTGCCCGCCTGCCCCGGGCCGGCCGGTGCCTTGCCGTCCCCGGCCCGGTACCGCGCGACGAGATCGGTCCCGGCCGCCTCCGGCAGCCCGAGGGCACGCACCAGCGACCGGACGGACGACGGATAAGGCTTCCGCGTCCGCCCGCGCTCAAGGTCGGCGATGGCCCGGACAGACACCCCGGACCGCTCGGCCAGGTCCTCCTGTGTCAGCCCAGCGGCGACCCGCTGCTGGCGTAGCCATTCGCCCGGGCGCGCCTGACCGGGATGTGCACCCATGATCACCACCTACCCGTGACCACCCCGTCACGGAAAGTCTAACTTGCCCGAGCTTGCCGCGAAAGTTGCCAATCCTGAATCCCAATCTTGCTATGACTCAAGGTCAAGATCATCAGGATTGTCCCGAACGAGTGGTTGTCTTCGCGTATCCCCGCACCCATGGCCCTTCCGGTGGTGGCGGCGCCGGGGCGCGGGCGGCCGGCGTATCCGCGCCCGTGCGGGCTACCGGTGGCCAGGCTCCCCGGCGGCTGAGGTTCTTCCGCCCCTGCGGGTGTCCGCCGGCCGGGCGTCCTTGCCGCCCGGCCCTCGGGGTTGGTGAAATGCTTCTTTGTAGGTGTACTGACCAGTAGCGGCCGAATTTCGCCCGCCTTTGTGGCTTTTGTTCGTGCGGTTCATCGACAATGAGGGCGGAAGTGACTGGTGTGACCGCAACGGTGGCCTCGATGGCTTCGCGCGCCCGCGAGGCCTACCTTGACGGCCGCCACGACCAGTCCATGGTCTAGCTGGCAATCACGGGCGGCGCTCTGGTCACACGAGGACGGTTTTGTCAGTGATGTGCCGAATGTGACCGTTTCGCCGCGAAGAGTCGCGCGTTCTGCCAACATGGCAGTGGGTAACCGGTCGAGCCGCATGCGTGGTCACCCTAACCGCGCAGGCCGGCGCCCAAGAACGAAAGGGTCGCCGTGTACTCGTCTACGGCCCGCCGCCCGTCATTCCGCGAAGTCTTCGCCCACTCGGAGTTCCGTGCCCTTTGGGCCTCCTACGTCCTGTCCATGGGCGGCGACCGCCTCGCCCTCGTGGCGCTGACCCTCCTCGTCTACGACCGTTCTAGGTCGCCGCTGCTTGCCGCGATCACCTTCGCGGCGGGCTTCGTGCCTTATCTATTTGGCGGGATGTTCCTTTCCGGCCTCGCCGACCGGCTGCCCCGCCGCACGGTCATGGTCACGTGCGACCTGATCCGGTGCGCCCTCGTGGGGGCCATGCTGGTGCCCGCCGTGCCGCTGGCCGGCCTGATCGCGCTGCTGTACGCGGTCACGCTGCTGCAGCCGCCGTTTGACGCGTCGCGCTCCGCGATCGTCCGCGACGTGATGGGCAAGGAGAGCTACCCGCTGGCCATGGCCATCATGGGCTCGACGACCCGGGTCGTGGTCGTGGCCGGCTCCGCGGCCGGCGGGCTTATCGTCGCCCTCTTCGGTGCCAGGCCCGCCATCGGCGCGGATGCCGCCACGTTCGTCGCCTCGGCCCTGCTGGTCCAGTTCGGCGTGCGCGTCCGCCCGGCCCCCGCGTCGAGTGAGGGCGGCCAGCACCCCCTGGCCCAGCTCATCGACGGCGTCCGCCTGGTCTTCGGTGATCCCGCGCTCCGCATGCTGATGGGCCTGGGCTGGCTGGCCGCCTTCTACGAGGTACCGGAAGGCATCGCCGCGCCGTACGCGGGGCGGCTCGGGGGAGGGGCGGTGGCGGCCGGCCTGCTGATCGCCACGTCGCAACTCGGCGCCGCGGTCACCACCCCGGTCTTTACCAAGAAGATAGGCCCGCTGACCCGGCTGCGCTGGATGGGCCCGATGGCGGTGCTCAGCTGCGGGATCCTCGCGGTGACGGTCCTTCGCCCCGACCTGATCGTGTCGATGGCACTGTTCGCGGTGTCCAACAGCTTCGCGATGTACCAGATCGCCGCCAACACCGCGTTCGTGGAGCGGATACCGAACGAGAAGCGGGGGCAGGCGTTCGGCCTCGCCAATGCGGGCCTGATCGTTGGTCAAGGGGCGGCGTTCGCCGTGGCCGGAGCGGCCGCCGAGGTGGTACCGCCCTCGACGGTCGTGGCTCTCAGTGGGGGAATCGGCGCCGTTATCGCCTGCGGGCTTGCCATCCGGTGGCGGGGAATGTCACCCGCCGTCGGCCGTCACACTGCGAGACATCTTGGCCGAGAGGCCTCGCTTACCAGGCAGACACCTATCCATGCGGCTCGTTGTAACTAGGGGTAAATCAGATGAAGCTAAGATGTAACTACCGGGTCCAGGTGTCACGCATGATGACCACTCCTCTCCGAGTGACTGGTGCCGTCTCCGATGTCCTTGGGATCGTCAGCTCCAAATGGTGTGACGCACAGTCATCCCCCTCATGCGTAACAGCAGGCACAAAAATACCTGTGCCCACTTCATTTTCTCTGGCGCGAATTAGTCTCTCCTTCCTCCGCGCCATCGCTGTTACGCACTATTAAGCTCCGCCTTGTCCGGACTTGTACGGGAATCTCGTGCCAATAGTTACCTCGCCCGGCAAGATGGGTTATGGTAGCTATACGCAGCTAGTCATTTACGGTCAGCAGCGACTAGAGCCGAGTATCTGGTGTCACAGATGGAACGGTGGAAGATGCGAGCCTCGTCACTTGCTACTCGCCTCAATGGGGCAGTGGCAGTACGGGAATGGCCGTGGTGGCGGCTGCCTACCGCGCTGCGTGCGTACGTTGCGGCCCCTGTTGTTATCGCGCTTGCCGTTATAGGAATCGCCGCGGCGGACACTACCTGGCGGACCGGAGACCTCGTAAAGTTCCTTCTGCTCGTGAGTTGCGGCGTCGTGTCCGTCGCGTCAACGCCGCGCATAACGTACCGCCATCCGGGCGTCGCCCGGGATTTCAGCACGATATGGGCGCTGCCCGCCGCGATTCTGCTCCCGCCGGTATACGCGGCGCTCGCGCCGATTTTTTTCGTGGCCGTCCTGCAAGTTTATGTGCACCGCGGCGTTCTTTACCGACGCGTATTCACAGGAGCCTCGATAAGCTTGTGCTGCGTCGCGACCTCGGTGATGTTCAGGGCGATTCCCCACTCCTTCGCCGGTGGCACCATCGGCTCTGGCCTGCACGCTTTTACCTGGACGCTGGCCGTGGCCGCCTGCGAGTTCCTTGGTGGCAGGGCGCAGCACTTCATGATCGTCGGCGCGGTCAAGCTGTCCAATCCGTCGGTCCGGATATGGGGCATGGAATGGGACAAGGAAGCATTGCAGGGGCTATTCGTAGAGATTGACCTGGGCGTGCTGATTACCCTGGCCGTCGGCCTGAGCCCGGCACTGGTCGTCATCGCCGCGCCCACGGTACTGCTGGTGCGCCGTTTCCTCGTGCACCCCATTCTCGTGGCTCAGTCGAGAACCGACGCCAAGACCGGCCTGCTGAACGTCTCCACCTGGGAGGCAGAAGCGGATGCCGAACTCTCCCGGGCGGTCCGCACCCGCAACTCCGTGGCCCTGGCCCTGGTCGACATCGATCACTTCAAGCTGGTCAACGACACCTACGGGCACTTGGTGGGTGACCGGGTGCTGAGGTCCATCGCCGAGGCGCTCACCAGCCGGTCCCGCGACTACGACCGGGCCGGCCGTTTCGGTGGCGAGGAGTTCGTCCTGCTCCTGGCGCAGACCGGCGAGCCCGACGCCTGCCGGATCGCCGAGCGGCTGCGCGGGTACGTCGCGTCCCTGGCGATCCCGACCGACGACCGGCCGGACGCGCCCACGCTCAAGGTCACGATCTCGATCGGCGTCACCTCACTGGAACGGGGCCAGTCGTTCGAACTGGCAGACCTCCTGGCGGCCGCCGACTCGGCCATGTACGCCGCCAAGCAGGCGGGCCGCAACCAGGTCGCGTACGCCCCGCCGCTGCGCGACATGGGCCTTGAGGCCTGGGGCTCCACCGCGGACGAGGCCGCCATCCCCGACCGCGACGGACCCGACGCGCAGTCGGTCGGCGCCCCCCTGGGCAGCAACCAGCTGTCCAGCCACCGGGTGGTGCTGGTCGCGAACGAGCAAACCGCCGCTTCTTTATGTTCACGGAGGTAACTCTCCGTGCTCGTTAGAGCACTGCCCGAGTCCGCCAGGTGCGCGGCAACTTGCACGCAGCCCGTTCCTTAAACGCGATAGATCTCGACTAGGTCCTCGCGCTAGCATGAGGGTTGGCCGTTTCATGGAAGCGGCGGTCCTGGCGGGAGGGCGACGTGAACACGGCAGCGCAGGCGATGCGAATCGGCATGCTCGGCCCGCTCGAGGTGAGCGACGCGGCGGGCCGGCCGGTGCGCGTGGGCGGGCACCGGGTGCGCGCGCTGCTCATCCTGCTCGCCCTGGACGCGGGGCGGGTTGTGCCGACGCACGCGCTCATCGACCGATTGTGGCCGGAGGAACGCCCGGCCGACGCGGCCAACGCGCTGCAGTCCCTCGTCTCCCGGCTGCGGGTCGCGCTCAGGCAGGCGGGGCTGCCCGAGGGCGTGGTCGAGTCGTCTCCGGCCGGCTACCGGCTGGCCGTCCCGCCGGAAGCGGTCGACGCTATCGCCTTCGAGTCGCAGGCCCGGGCGGGCGGCCAGGCGCTGGCCAGGGGCGACGCGCGGGAGGCGGCCGGCCTGCTCCGCGCCGCGCTCGGGCAGTGGCGCGGCAGCGCGCTCACCGACGTGGCCGCGCAGGAGTTCGCGTTCGCTCCCGCCGCTCGCCTCACCGAGCTCAGGGCGGCCGCGACGCTCGACCGCATCGAGGCCGACCTCGTGCTCGGCGCCGCCGACGCGGCGCTGATCGGCGAGCTTCGCGCGCTCACGGCGGGCGACGAACTGGCCGAGCGCCCGGCCGCGCTCCTCATGCGCGCGCTCGCCGCGGCGGGCCGCCAGTCCGAGGCCCTGGCCGTCTACCAGCGAACCCGCGAGCGCCTGGCCGAGCACCTCGGCGTGGACCCTTCGCGGCGGCTGGAAGAGGCCCACCTGGCGATTCTCCGCCAGGAAATCCCGCAGGCGGCGGTGCCGCACCTCACCAGGCCGTCGCCGGGCCCGGCGGCGGCCGCGGGCCAGCGAGAACCGGAGCGAGCGGGCGAGCCCGGAGGCCCGCGCGCCGCCACGGTGCGCCGCCCGCCGACGAGCTTCATCGGCCGCGACGGCGACGTCGCCGACGTGCTTAAGCGGCTGCGGGCCGAGCGCCTGGTCACGCTCACCGGCCCGGGCGGCATCGGCAAGACGCGCCTCGCCACGGAGGTCGCCGCCACGCTCGCCGTCCCCGCCTGGTTCGCGGAACTCGCGCCGGTCGCCAACCCGGTCGAGGTCCCCTACGCGGTGCTCGACGCGCTCGGGCTGAGAGAGCGGACCATCGCACCGCGCGGCGCGGACATGGCGGGCGACCCGGTTGACCGGCTCACCGCGGCGCTCGCCGGCCGGGACGCGGTGCTGATCCTGGACAACTGCGAGCACGTCGTCGACGCCGCCGCCGGCCTGGCGGCGCGGCTCATCAATGACTGTCCCCTGGTCAAGGTCCTCGCCACCAGCCGCGAGCCGCTGCAGATCCCGGGCGAGACGTTGCACGTCGTCGCGCCGCTGCCCGCGCCGCGCGCGTCCGATGTCACCGAGGTCTCGATGACCTACCCGGCCGTGCGGCTCTTCGTCGACCGCGCCGCCGCCGTCCTGCCCGGCTTCGATCTTGACCAGGGCAACGCGGCCGCGGTGGCGAGCATCTGCCGCCACCTGGACGGCCTGCCGCTCGCCATCGAACTGGCCGCCCCCTGGCTGCGCACGCTGCCACCCGCCCAGCTGGCCGCGCGCCTCGACGACCGCTTCGCGCTCCTGACCGCGGGCAGCAGGACCGCGCTGCCGCGGCATCAGACGCTGCGCGCGGTGGTCGACTGGAGCTGGGATCTTTTGTCGGAACGGGAGCGTGTCCTTGCCCGCAGGCTCGCCGTCTTCCCCGGCGGCGCGACCCTCGCGGCGGCCGAGTGCGTGTGCGCCGGACAGCCGGGACAGGAGGCGGGACCGCTGCCGGCCGGCGCGGTGCTGCCCACGCTGGCCGGCCTGGTCGGCAAGTCGCTCCTCACCAGGTCGGACGGACAAGGCGGCGAGCCGCGCTACCGGATGCTCGACACCGTTCGCGCCTACGGGCTTGAACGCCTGGCCGAGGCGGGCGAGGAGACCGCCACTAAGGACGCGTCCGCCCGCTATTTCGTGGAACTGGCCGAGACGGCCGACCCGCGGCTGCGCACGAAGACGCAGGGCCACTGGTTCCGCGCGCTGACCGCGGAGCAAGACAACGTGCACGCCGGCATCCGCTGGGCCGTCGCCCGCCAGGACGCGGACACCGCGCTGCGGTTCGTGCGCGCGATGGGCTACTACTGGGTGCAGCGCGGTCACGGCGAGGCGGACGCGCTCTGCCGCGAGGTACTGGCGCTGACCCCGCCGCCGCTGACGGTGCAGGTCGCCGAGGCGCGGGTCATCTGCGCCCTGCTCGCGGCGGGCTGGAACTGGGAGATCGAGCGGATCAGGCAGCCGCTCACCGAGGCGCTTGACGCGCTGAACGGTTTTGGGGCGGGTGACACGCCCCTTCACCCGCTGGTCGCGCTGGCCGAGCCGGTGCTCATGCAGTACGACGGCGCCAGCGACCAGGCATCGGAGCAGTTCGAGCGCTACATCGCAGCGCGCGACCCGTGGCTGCGCGCGATCGGGAAGATCTACATCTCTTCCTACGCGGTCTCGCTCGGCCGCCTCGACGGTGCCGAGGACCGCTGCCGCGCGGGCGTGGCCGAGTTGCGCGCGATCGGCGAGCAGTGGGGTGTCGCGCTCGGGCTGACCATGCTCGTCGAGTTCACCGAGCTGCGCGCCGACCACGCCGCCTCGATTGACATACTCACCGAGGCGGCCGCGCTTGGCCGCGAGATGGGCGTCTGGGGTGACCTCGGGTACGTGGAGGCACGGCTGGCGGTCATCCACGCGCGGGCCGGCGACCTCGACCGCGGATACGCCGAGTTCGCCAAGGCGCGGCGCGTGATGGAGGCGCGCGGCGGCCACGTGGACACCGACCGCTGGGTCGCGTTCATGAGCGCGGAACTGGCCTGGCTCGCGGGCGACTACGCCGAGGCGGCCCGGTGCTGCGAGGCGGTGCTCGCCGCGATCGCCGACCACGTGGCCCCCTGGTGGGAGGCGATGCGCGCGCAGGTGAAGGCCCGGCTGGCCGTGGCCACGCTGCGGCAGGGCCACGCCGAGCGCTGCGCGCGCCTGCTTGAGGAATCCGTCACCGCCGCGGCCGCCTGGCGGGAACTGCCCGCGCTGGCCGCGGTGCTCGACGCCTGCGCCGTGTACGCGCTCGGCCGCGACGACCGGGGCCACCAGGACCGCACCGCCGGCGCCGAGCAGGCCGCCCGGCTCCTCGGCGCGGCCCACGCCGTCCGCGGCGCGTTCGACGAGTCCAGCCTCGACGCGCCGCCCGCCCGCGCCCAGGCCCGCGAGGCACTGGGCGCGGGCGCGTTCCGCGCGGTCTACGACTCCGCGCTCGCCAGCACCTACGAGTCGGCCCTCATCCTCGTCCGCGAGTTCCTCGCCGCCTGATCCCTGGCGGTGCCGCTCAGGCCGATGGCACCTTGTCGAGGAAACCAAGGACGAGCGCAAGCCGCCCGTCGGCGTCCCGCTTGGCCACGTCGAATCCGACCACGAGGTCGGTGCCGTCCGGGCCGAGTTCCCAGGTGAACCTGGCCTGGTCGTGGTGCGCGTCGACGGTGCCGACAAGCCGGAACGTCATCCCGGCGAACTGCTGCTGCGCGGCGGCGATGACGGCGTCGACCTGGTCGCGGCCGGTCACATCGGCCAGCGGGTCGGTGTACCGGCCGTCCTGCGCCCAGATCTCGTCGATCAGGGCGCGCCGCGCGGCCGGGTCGGTCTCGTTCCACGCGGCGATGTACTGCTCGGCCAGCTTGGTGAAGTCGGACATGACGGGTGTTCCTCCTTGGCGATGACCGACGCCTGCCGCGCCGGCCGGTGCTTGCAGGATCTTGTGTTCCGCGCCGCCGGTCGATTACGTCGCAGGTAAACACCGGTGTCGCCCAGCGCCCGTCGCGCATTACCCGCGAGGTAACCGCCGCGCTTACCGTTGCCGCCTAGCATGGCCAGCGTGACCATGACGACACTGACGCCGACGGAGACCGGCGGGACCGTTCCCGTCGGCCGGCTGCTGCGCGGCTGGCGCGAACGGCGCTCGCTCACCCAGCTCGAGCTCGCGCTGCGGGCCGAGGTGTCGGCCCGGCACCTGTCCTTCGTGGAGACGGGAAGGTCCCGGCCGACCAGCGAGATGATCCTTCGCCTGGCGCAGCAGCTCGACGTGCCGCTGCGCGAGCGCAACGTCCTGCTGCTTTCCGGCGGCTACGCGCCCGCTTTTCCCGCCAACGACCTCGCCGACCCGCCGATGCAGGCCGTGCACGAGGCGATCGAGCAGGTGCTGCGGGCGCACCAGCCGTACCCGGCGGTGGTCATCGACGCGAGCTGGGAGCTCGTGGCGGCCAACGAGGCCGTCCCCTTGCTGACCGAGGGCGCGTCCGCCACGCTGCTCGAGCCGCCGGTCAACGTCCTGCGGCTGAGCCTGCATCCCCAGGGCATGGCGCCGCGCATCGTCAACCTGGCCGAGTGGCGGGCGCACCTGCTCGACCGGCTGAACCGTGACATCGAGTCGACGGCGGCACCGCAGCTCATCGCGCTGCGCGACGAGCTGCGGCGCTATCCGAGCCCGGCGCCCGGCTCCCACCCGGACACCCGGGCGATCCTCGTTCCCCTGCGGCTGCGCGTCCGCGACACGGTGCTCTCGCTGTTCAGCACCACGACCGTGTTCGGCACGCCGCGCGACATCACGCTGTCCGAGCTCGCCATCGAGTCCTTCTACCCGGCCGACGCGGCATCGGCCGCGTTCCTGCGCGGCACCCAGCCGGCGCCGGACGCCCTCAGGTAACCGCGGGGCGCCGGCGACGATCAGGCCTCGTCGGCCGGCATGAGCACGACCGGACAGTGCGCGTGGTGGCTGACCTGGTGGGCAACCGAGCCAAGGCGCAGGCGCCGGAACCCGCCGGCCCCCCGCGATCCGACGACGATCATGTCCGCCCCGGCGGCCGCGCGGAGGATTTCCTCGGCGGGAAAGCCGGTGACGGCCTCGACGGTGACCGACGCGGGCCGTGACTCCGCGCCGCCGAGGATGCTGTCCGTCTGCTTCTGTGCCGCCTCGCGGGCCTTTCCCGCCCGGTCCTCGTCCCCGGGGTACTCGACGGGGCCGCCGCCCCACACGCCGGCCACCGCCTGGTTGACCGTGAGGACGGTGAGCGGCGCCTGCCGGACCGCGGCCTCGTGAATGGCCCACTCCAGGGCACGGCGGGAATGGTCTGAGCCGTCGACAGCGACGAGAATGCCTGACATTTTCTTCTCCCTACGCGAGCCCTTGCCTTAATGAGACGTTAGGCTCACCGGTCACGGGAGTCTAGGGGCGAATATTCCGCCGCGCGGGTGTCTCTGGCCTGGGGCCGCCCGGCCTGGCGAATGCGCGGGCCGGGCGGGGGAAGCCGAATTCGTTCCGACTAATGCCTTTTCATGCTTTTCGATATATAGAGACATCGATGGTCATGAACGGAATGGGCTTACCCGCCCGGCGCCACCATGAGCCATTCGCGTCCCGTGGCGGGCGCGGTCAGGTGCGGCGGCGGTAGGCGGCGACGGCGATCGGGGCGAAGACCACGAAGATGCCGACCGCCCACAGCAGGGAGCGCTCCACGGCGGTGGCGGCGGGGCCGCCGATGAGCAGGGCGCGCTCCGCGTCGCTCAGGTAGGTGACCGGGTTGACCTTGACGAAGGCCTGCAGCCAGCCCGGCATGGTTTTGGTCGGCGTGAGGATGTCGCTGCCGAAGACCAGGGGGAACATGAACAGGAAGCCCCACAGCTGCACCCCCTGCGCCGTCTTCACGAGCACGCCGAGCATGGCCGACATCCAGCACATCGCGAACGCGAAGGCCACCAGCAGCAGGCAGCCGGTGACGGTGGCCACCACGCTCGTCTGCACGCGGAACCCGAGCACGTAGCCGAAGCCGAGCGTCACCAGGATCGAGATCACGTACCTGACCAGGTCACCGAGGATCGCGCCGGCCAGCGGCGCCCACCGGACGATCGGCAGCGCGCGGAACCGGTCGAAGACCCCGGTGCTGATGTCCTGGCTGAGCATCATGCCGGTGCCGAGGGTGGCGAAGACGACCGAGAGCACCAGGATGCCCGGCAGCGACTGCTGCAGGTACTTGTGCGTGCCGCCGGCGATCGCGCCGCCGAACACGTACGTGAACAGGACCAGGTACATGATCGGCTGGAGCCACAGCCCGAACAGGTCCTCGGGGTTGGTCTTGATCTTGAGCACGGACCGCCAGGCGAGCGTGAACGAGTTAGCGACCGCGGCCGCCGGGCTCGGCCGGCGCGCCAGCGCGGTGACGGGGGCGGCGCCTGGGGCGGAAAAGGTGGCGGTTGTCATCGGGCGCTCCTGTCAAGTTCTGCGGACGCTTCCGCGTCGGCGCGGTGGCCGGTGAGGGCCAGGAAGACCTCGTCGAGGCTCGCCCGCCGCAGCGCGAACTCGGCGAGCTCGATCGACTGGTCCTCGAACGCGCGGATGACGTGCGGCAGCGCCGTGCCGCGCTCGACCTGGACGCTGACCTGGCCGGACTCGACGGCGATGGTCGGCGGCGCGCCGATCAGGCGGTCAAGCAGGTCCGCGACCGCGCTCAGGTCGCCGCGGCTGGCGGGTGTCACCTCGAGCACCTGGCGCCCGGCGCTCGCCTTGAGCTCGTCCGGCGTCCCCTTCGCGATGACCGCGCCGTGGTCGATGACCACGATGTCGTGCGCGAGCTGGTCGGCTTCCTCCAGGTACTGCGTGGTGAGCAGCACCGTGGTGCCGTCGGCGACCAGCCGGCGGATCATGCCCCAGGCCTCGTTGCGGCTGTGCGGGTCAAGCCCGGTCGTCGGCTCGTCGAGGTAGAGCACGCGTGGCCGGCCAACGAGGCTGGCGGCCAGGTCGAGGCGGCGGCGCATGCCGCCCGAGTAGGTCTTGGCGGGCCGCCCGGCGGCGTCGGTGAGCTCGAACCGCTCAAGCAGCTCGGCCGCGCGGGCGCGGGCGGTCGGCCGGCTCAGCCCGAGCAGCCGCCCGATCATGATCAGGTTGTTGGTGCCGGACAGCCCCTCGTCGACGGAGGCGTACTGCCCGGTCAGCCCGATGAGCTGGCGGACCTGGTGCGCGTCGCGCACGACGTCATGGCCGCTGACGGTCGCCGACCCGGCATCGGGCCGCAGCAGCGTGGCGAGGATACGGACCGCGGTGGTCTTGCCCGCGCCGTTCGGCCCGAGCAGCCCGAGCACGCTGCCGGCCCGCGCGGTCAGGTCCACCCCGGCCAGCGCGGTGGTCTTGCCGAACCGCTTGACAAGACCGCGCGCCTCGATGGCGTTGGTAACGTCTTCCATGCGGTCTATGCTGCGCCATGCCGCTGTCAGTCTCCGCACGGTTTACTGTCAGCCAGTAATGCCTCGCTGTCAGGCCACGCACCGGGTCGGCCGGGGCGGTCTTCCGCCCGGCGCCGCCCCGGCGGGGCTAGTATTTCGACGAACATTGACGCATTCGTTTGCAGCGGGGGACTGTGCCATGGCCGACTTCGATATGACCTGGGCAAAGATGGACCCCGACCACGTTCCGCCTGAGATCGACACCACGCGGCCGAGCGTGGCGCGGGTGTACGACGCGATCCTCGGCGGCAAGGACAACTTCGCCGTCGACCGCGCGGTGGCCGCCGAGGCGGTCAAGACGATGGGCGATGACGGCAACGGCGCGCGCCTCAACCGCGCCGCCCTCGGGCGCGCGGTCAGGTTCATGGTCGGCCAGGGCGTCACCCAGTTCCTCGACCTGGGCTCCGGGCTGCCCACCGCGGCGAACACGCACCAGATCGCCCAGACGGTGAACCCCGGCGCGCGGGTCGTATACGTGGACAACGACCCGAGCGTGTACCTGCACGGCCAGGCGCTGCTCGCGGACGACGCCTCCACGACCGTCGTCCTCGCCGACGTCAGGGCTCCGGACAAGCTGCTCGCGATGGAGGAGGTCGCCGGCTTCCTCGACTTCGGTCAGCCGGTCGGCCTGATCATGAACGCGGTCATCCACCACGTGCTCGACGATGAGGACCCGTACGGGATCGTGGACCGCTACCAGCAGGCGCTCGCCCCGGGCAGCTACCTGCAGCTGACGCACTTCTGTGACGAGTCGCCCGAGGCCCGCGCGAACGCCGCGGTGCTTAAGCGCAGCCTCGGCCGCGGTCAGGTCCGCAGCCGCGAGGAGATCATCCGGTTCTTCGACGGCCTCGACCTGGTTCAGCCCGGCGTCGTCTTCCTGCCCTTCTGGCAGCCGGACACCCTGCCGAACCCGTCGGAGGCCGGCAGCATGCTCATGCTCTGCGGTGTCGCGCGGAAGCCTTAGGTGTTGGCAGGGAGGGCGGTGCCAGCGCCGCGGCGGCGGACGTGCACCAGGCCGGGCCCCGCGGGGCCCTCGGTCGGCGCGGTGCCCTCGGTCGGCGCGGTGCCCTCGGCCTGCGCGCTGCCCTCGGCCTGCGCGGTGCCCTCGGTCGGCGTGGTGCCCTCGGCCGGCTCCGCGCCCTCGACCGTGAAGCCCGCGTCGGCGATCATGGCCAGGTCGGCCGCGCCCGGCTGGCCCTCGCTCGTCAGGTAGTCGCCGAGGAAGATGGAGTTGACCACGTGCAGCGCCAGCGGCTGCAGCGTGCGCAGGTGGATCTCCCTGCCGCCCGCCAGCCGGACCTCGGCGTCGGGGCACACGAAGCGCACCATCGCCAGGATGCGCAGGCAGCGCTGCGGTGTCAGCTCCCAGCGGCCTGCCAGGGGAGTCCCGTCGAACGGGATCAGGAAGTTGACTGGCACCGAGTCCGGGTCCATCGCCCGCAGCGCGAACGCCACGTCCACGAGGTCTTCGTCGGTCTCGCCCATGCCCGCGATCAGGCCCGAGCACGGCGACAGGCCGGCCGACTTCGCCGACTCGACGGTCGACACCCGGTCGGCGAACTCGTGCGTGGTGCAGATGTCGGCGTAGTGCCCGCCCGACGTGTTCAGGTTGTGGTTGTAGGCCGTCGTGCCCGCCGCGGCGAGGCGCTCCGCCTGGCCGTCGGACAGCAGGCCGAGGCAGGCGCAGACCTCGACGTCGGGGTTGCGCTCCTTGAACGCCTCGATCGCGCCGCTGACCCGGTCGATGTCCTTGTCCGTGGGGCCGCGGCCGCTGGCCACCAGGCAGACCCGCCGGGCGCCGCCGGCCACGCCGGCCTCGGCCGACGCGATGACCTCGTCGGTCTTCAGCCAGGTGTACTTGAGGACGTCGGCGGCGGAGCCGACGCGCTGTGAGCAGTAGAAGCAGTCCTCCGGGCAGAGCCCGCTCTTGATGTTCACGAGGTAGTTCAGCTTGACCCGGCGGCCGAAGAACCGGCGCCGCACCCGGAACGCGGCGGCCACCACGTCCATGAGCTCGTCGTCGCCGCTGGCAAGCACCGCGAGGGCCTCGTCCCTGGTGGGAAGCTCGCGGGCCAGGGCCTTGTCCGCTATTGAGTCAAGCCACGTCATGGGACAAGAAGGTACCAGCCTGGTCGTTGCCGGCTATCGGGAGCCATGGCGGTGGATGGGCGACCGCCGGGAACCCTCGGTACCGAAGCCGACGTTTAAGATAAGTAACCGGGCAGGCTAACTAAACATACATTTCCTACTACTTAAGTTGACTTAGCCTCGCCGGCGTGATGTCCTTGACACAGCGGTTCATCGAGAGGGGACGGGTCCTATGGCGGCGGTAAGGCCACGCGACCTCCTCACCGATGAGTTGCTCGCGCGCCTCGGCCCGGCGGGGGCGCCGACCGCCGACATCGCTGGCCTCGCCGAGGTCGGCTACCTGAACGTGGCGCTGCCGCCGGAGTTCGGCGGGCTCGGCTGCACCCTCCGGCAGGCCGCCTGCGGCCAGCGGCGCCTCGCGCGGCACGCGCCGGACACCGCGCTCGCGGTCAGCGCGCACCTCTACTGGACCGGCGCGGCCGCGGACGCGTACCGTGCGGGCGACGACTCGGTCCGCTGGATCCTGGCCGAGGCCGCGGGCGGCGCGCTCTTCGCCGGCGGCCACGGAGGCACGGGCGGTGACCTGCGGTTCGCCGACCCCCGGTCACGCTGCGAGCCCTCGGGCGCGAGCGGTTACCAGTTCCGTGACCCCGGCGTGCTTTCCACGCTGACCCAGGCCTGGGACTGGATCGCGGTGCACGGGGTGCACGCCGTTGGCCGGTCAGGCCCGCCCCAGTCGGTCATCGCGTTCGCCGGGCGCGGCGCTCGATGTACGCCCGGCTTCCGTGTCGCCCGGGTCTCGGCCGCGGGCACACCTGCCGATGTCTTCACCACGAGCGTGCTGACATGGGGCCATTCGATTCTCGCCAGCGTGCAGTACTCCGATGCCCGGCGAGCGTTCAACGACGCGATCACCGCGTGCGCCGAGTCGGCGACGCCGGCCGCCTTCGCCGACCCCGCGCCGCACGGTGACCCCCCCGCCTCCGCGAGCCCGGCCCCGCGCCCGGCCCCGTCCGGCGGCCGCCCGACCGGCCGCTGGCCCGTCGCCGAGGCCGGCGTGCTGCTCGACGACATGAAGGCCAAGATCGCGGAGATCACCCACCCCTGGCAGCTCGTCCAGGCCCCGACACCCGACCTCGGCGGCCAGCACCTCATCGGCCTGCACGCCATGCGCCACCAGGTCGCCGAGGGCGCCGCCACCGTGCACGCCCTGGTCAGGCAACTCACGGGCACCAAGGTCCCCGCCCGCCCCCTGCCCCTATAGCCCCGCCCGCCGGGGCCCCTGTAGCAGCCCCGCCCGCCGGGGCCCCTGTAGCCCCGCCCGCCGGGCCCGGCCGCGCACCGCCACTCACACCAGCCCCACCAGCCCCACCAGCCCTCATTGTCGGTGACCTGAGCATTTTCCCGGGTGGTTTGTCCGCATATGGGGGTGCAGTTCACCGACAATGATGAGTTTCACCAACAAAGAAGGGTCCTAGTACGGGGTCGAGGCCCTGAAAGCGGTGCGAACCCTGGTGATCACGCGTTCCTGGTGACTGAACAGTTCACCCCAGGTGAAGTGGACGACCTTGTTGCCCGCCTCCCGCAGGCTGATGTCGCGCTTGATCTCGCGCCTGGCGCGGCTCGGGTCGCCGTACTTGGCCATCCCGTCGGCCTCCGCGACCGTCTGGTACCGGGGCCAGTAGAAATCGACGCGTGCGATGAACTCGCCGTCCCTGCCCGCGATGGCTGCCTGCAGGACCGGAGGCGGCAGGCCAGCCTGGGCGAAAATGACCCGCGCGCAGCTCTCGAGCGCCGACTCGGCGAGTTCGTCGCTGAACGCCACGACGCTTCGCGCTCGCTCGATGCCCGGCCACCGGGCACACGCCCGCAGCATGTCGGCCAGCCCGAAATCGGTGGTCTTGCCGACCCGCAGCGCCGAGTCGGCGACCACCACCCCTTCCATGAACGACACCGAACGGGCCAGGTCCACGACCGTCCTCGTCGCCGTCGTGACCCAGACCCCGTGCCGCCTCATGAGGTGGTTCCTTGGCAACTGGGCGGAATGAACGAGCACGCCCGACGACGACCGGCCGCGGTATCCGCTTGGCCCGCACGTCAGCGACACCACGTCCGGCTCGGGTGCCCGGAGCAGGTCGAGACCGTGAATCACCGCGGCGGACTGGTGACTGGCGGCGGCCCGGCGGGTGGTCTGACTCGCCAAGGCGGCGGCCACCAGCAACGCGTGCCGGGTCGCGGGATCCGACTCCGCCGCCGCGAGGTAGGCCGCGCGCACGTAAACGCCATGGCGATAGCGCTTCAGCTCGCCCGTCCTGACCATCGAACGGAACGCGGCGGGCCCAAGCCCGGCTTCCTGCCACTGCCGCAGCGTGCCAATCTCGATACCTACTGCGCCTATATCGTTACTGAGAGTCATATTACCTAGTGTCACCGTGAACCGCTCACCGCGCGGAGATTTACCGAAACCGGGCCATCAACGCCGCGAAATGCCAGCAATGCGATCATTGCCGGATGGAAACGATCATCGATCTCGAGCGGATGGCGGCCGCGCACTGGCGGGGAGCCGAGGAGGAGTGGCTGGGCGAGTGGTTGCTCCGTGCGGCCGAGGGGTTCACCGGCCGCGCCAACTCCGTCCTGCCGCTTGGTGACCCGGGCCTGCCGCTCGACGCGGCCCTTGACGCCGTGACCGGCTGGTACCGCGCCCGCGGCCTGCCGCCCATGATCGTGGTGCCAACGCCGCTGGCCGCGGGCTCTCCGCCGGGGTCGCTCGATGAGCGCTTGTCGGCACGGCAGTGGCTGACCCGCCCCGGCCCCGCCTTCGTCATGCTGGCCGGCCTCCCGCTGGCCGGCCTGCCGCTGGCCGGCCTGCCGCTGGCCGGCCTGCCGCTGGACGCCCGCACGGATGCGCCCGGCCGTGAGGTCCTGGTCAGCCCCGAGCCGGACGACGCCTGGGCCTCCATGTACCACTACCGGGGCCAGGACCACCTCCCGCCAATCGCGCG
>Ga0335075_10003107_pt1 | contig 26551 bp, 21 predicted proteins | sample Lox_Sample_24_FD_206723 | JGI IMG/M metagenome (GOLD analysis project Ga0335075, IMG submission 206723) | Soil microbial communities from Loxahatchee National Wildlife Refuge, Florida, United States - Lox_Sample_2.4 | ecosystem: Environmental > Terrestrial > Soil > Wetlands | place: USA...
GGGGACATCGCCACCTTGCGGCAGACTGTCGATCACGATGTTCGGTGGCAGGGTTACCTGGAATTGGTCCTGCACGTTGTATGGATAATTCATGTCCACGGGTTCCGTACGCTGCATCTCGGCAAATTTCGGCGGGTCGCCCGCCTCAAAGAAGACCGCAGGCAGGAAGACATGCTTGCCGGTCTGCGTGCCCATAGTCCCGCTCACATTCACGATCACCATCAGCGTGTGGTCGGGGTCCGTAAGCCCGATAAAGTGGTTGGTCTTCACCACTACGCCCGGAGGCATCGCGCGTTGCAGGCTGTCCCCGAACGCCTTGTTCAGTGTCGCCGTATCAGTGCTCAGCGCCGCCTGCCGCCAGTAGAGCGCCGGAGAGCCCTTCATCGACACCTCAATCACTCCCTGGATCTGCCCGTTTGGAGAAAGCGTCAGCTCCGCATACCGCCGCGTCGAGTTATCCAAATAGTTCTGGCCCGGAGTCTGGAAAATCTGCGTCCCATCGTCGGTCTCGCGTAGCCCGCCCGCCCAGGTGTGCTTCCAGTGAAGTTCGCCGAACTCGCAGTAGCGCTGCCCCGGATCGAAGTACACCTCTTTGCCGCCGATCTCCACAATCGCCAGCTCGTCGTCCATCTGGCTCCAGATCAGATACCCGGGCTGGAAGATGGCGTTGTCGCGATTGACAACGATGGCTCCGTACGCCTTGATTCCCGCTGACCGCACCATCGCCACAAAGAGCCGGGTAATTTCGTCATCAGTGCCCCGCTTGTCCGCCCAGATGTCTTCCGCGCTCTTGATCCTTACGCCCTCGGCCTGGTTCTCCGCCGCTGTGTGCTCGCGGGTAAAGCTCGTGTTATCGAGCTTCATCACCGCGTCATAGATCTTCTGTATCTTCACCGCGTCGCTGTCGCCGGGCGAGACAATCCCGTTCACCGCCTCGCGAATCTTGTCCGTCGGCTTCGCAAACCGGTCAAAATCCTCTGACCAGTATTTGCCCACCGTCTTCCAGTACTCCTGCCCTGTGTGGAAGGGCGAGTAATAAAAGATCAGACGGTAACTGTTGCTGTTGATCGGAGGCATGTAGTCGTCGTGCGGCAGGGCGGGAATGTTTTCTACATCAAGCTCGTAAGTACCGTTCGCTTCTGTTTGCACCTTCGCGCCCGGCGGCAGGTTCGGGGTGAAAAGCAATTCATTCGCCACCAATTCATGGCCATACAGAGTGCTGGTGATCTCAGCGCCGCCGTTGACGGCAGAACTCGGTACAAAGCTGTAATGCGCCTTGACGACCGGTATGTTCTGCTGGATCATCCAGTGTGGCGACACTAAGGTGTTGTCGCCATATCGCAACTCGTAGCGATATTCAATGATGCTGCCCACCTGCACATCCGGCATGCTGAATACTTTGGCCATTATCTTCAGGCCGCCTTCTTTGATCAGCAGTTTGTCATACGGCTTGCCGGTGAAGGGAATCACCATCCCGTCGCTGTGGATCGTCCTGCCCGCCACGCTGTCGATGCCGAAGTCCGATGCCTCATAGGGAATTTCAATGTCGCTGAACATCTCCTTTCCCTTTTCGGTCAGAATTTTGACGCGGGCATACAGAGAGTGCATGTGCAGGGTGTCGTCCACTGTCTCCTCGCGATAGAGGTATACCGCCGGTGCGTTGGGGTCTGCCGGGTACGACTTCATAGTCAGTTCTTCAGGGGTGGGCTGCTGCCAACCGCCATTGGAGGATGCGAATGTTGAGAGAGGAGCGAGAACCAGAAGCAGGACAAGAACACGGCGCAGCGTGGCGTACAAGGTGGACCTCAGCGAACACAAAAATTCCTGACCGGAGAAAAGCCGCATTGTCACCAGTAAGGTGGCACCATTATTACCGCGCTATGGGAAGAGACGGCAACAGTTTTTTTCAGGGTCAAAAGTGTGTTCCCGATTACAGCAAAGGGCAAGGAAAGGACGGGCCCAAAACAGGACGATCGCCGCGAAACGGCTCTCTCGCATTCACAGCTCAGGCGGTCGATCGCCCTCGGTTGCTGTGATAACTTTGAAGAGGTGAGAGCTCGTAGCTCAGTTGGTAGAGCAACGCCCTTTTAAGGCGTGGGTCCTGGGTTCGAATCCCAGCGGGCTCACCACTCAAACTAAAAGAGATAACCGGCGAACCGGATGTTAAATGGAACCCGCCTGTGATGCAAAAGGGATACGCATGCTACCGCTCCGCTCCTAGCGCCGCAAGCGGAGTCCAGGAGAAGCTGATAGTCGATCCCGACTGCGCGGTGTGAAGGCCGGCGCATATTTTTCTCTCGACTACCCACGAGCAAGATCAGGCTGCATACTACTCCCCGCTTCGGATCAAGTAACGGCATTTCAGTCGTGGATGGGTGACTCGTTACGGCGCCAATAAAATCGCCTTTTTCGGTGTGGGCCCCGGGTTCGAATCCCAGCGGGGCTCACCGCTCGACCCCTCTTTGCGCCCTCAACTCTTCGCCAGTTTCTTCCTTGCCTCCCAAGCCTTCACGTACTTCCAGTGCACATAAACCGAGTGGTTGATGTGGTAAACCAGCCCGGGTATTCCGTCCAGAAACCCCAGCCGGAAGAAATAATTCTTGATGAACGTGGCAGTCGGGTTCAGCAGCGCCAGCCGCGCAAACGCTGCGGTAGACTGCGCCCTTCCGCGCTCCACCAGCGCCCCCACGTTCTCTGAGCTGTAGTCGTTCATGTGACTCAGGTACAGCTCAAAGCTGGGATACGCGTAGTGGATCAGGTCATGCTTCAGGGTGCCCTTCGGTCCGTCATATTTCGGAGTTCCGTGCGGTCCCACTCCCGTCTCCATCTGGGCACTGCCGCGTCGCCACAGCCGCAGCTTGTGGTCGGGATAGAAGCCCCCGTGCCGGATCCACCGGTCCATGAACAGATTCAGCCGCGGTACCCAATAGGCCTCGTATTTAGGATTGGCGATGGTCTCTCGAATCTCCCTCGCCAGCTCGGGGCTCACTACTTCGTCCGCGTCCAGCAGCAGAATCCAGTCGCCGGTGCATTTGCTGATGGCGATTGTCTTCTGCTCAGGATGCCCCTTGAAGTCGCGGTTGAACGAGTGGTGTGCGCCGAACGACCGCGCAATCTCCGGCGTGCGGTCTACTGACCCTGAGTCGACAATCACAATCTCGTCTGCCCACCGTACGCTCTCCAGCGTCCGGGGAAGGTTTTTCTCTTCATTGCGGGCGATCATCGCAACGGATAGCGTGGGCCGCGCGGCAGTTGGCGTCTCTGACATTTACGTCTACTTCGCTTTCGGCCGGGCTGCACCCGGCGGCGAAGACGCTGCGGGTGCGTCCGGCGCGAGCGGCGGTTGCAACACCCCCTGCACGCTTGCCGGCATGGGCTTCTCCGCGTCTGCCAGCAGCAGCGTCACCTGCCACATCTGTGTCTGCGTCAATATTTTGTTGAAGGCCGGCATTCCGCTCAGCCGGATTCCGTTGTCCACCTTCCAGTAGGTTTCGCCCGGCGGGTCATCGCTGACCCCCACTACCCCCTGCCGATGTTGCTTCCATAGTTGCGGTGCGTCGGGATACATATACGCAGCAAAGTCCGAATGCCGCCCCGGCAACCCGTGGCACGCCGCACAGTCCTGCCGGTAGATGTGTGCGCCGGCCTCGAGGTTCGTCTCTGTCGCGTCAATGGGCGCAGTCCGCGGCATTTCACGGTCGATACGCGCATGGAGGGGAGACCTGGCAATCTGCCTCTCGAACGGAAATGGTGGATCAGCGACTGCCACCGGAGGATTGCCGAAGCTGATGTAAGCCCAGACTGCTACTGGTACCAGAAGGAGAGCGATGATAAAGCCCAGTAAAAATTTCTTCATTCAGCGGGTGTCCCTCGATGACAGACTTCAACAGCATAATGCCGAAACTCCCCGGTCACAAAAGCGGCGTCAAGCAAATTCCGGCTCCTGCGGCGCGCGGCAACCCCCGGCGGGATGATTTAATACATAAGACGGAAAGATTTTCTTTGTGTTGACTTAACCCCAGCAGAAACAGGCAGTGGAGGCTTCACCGTTCATGCATTTTGGAAAGCTTAAGGGATACCTCGCGTATCCGGTTTTGGCTCTGGTCACTTTTGCTGCACCCTCTTTCACACGCGCACAGCAGACCTCAGACCAGCAGCAGACGACATCCGCATCACAGATTCAGGCGGAAACAGAGGGACAGCAGCAAACCCCCGAGCAGCGCGTGGAAGTTCTGCGCGAGGCCCGCGCTCGCATCAAGGCCCGCCATCAGCAGCGCGTCCGGCAGATCATTCAGGACACCTATTCGCATAAATATGAGGTTTACTTTGGCGGCGGCTACCTGCGCTTCCATCCCGGACAATACCTGCAAAAGAACTCCGAGGCCGGCTGGAACGTCGGCTTTACCGACTACTTCCACGGCCGCCTGGGCGCCACTGCCGACTTCCGCGGCTACTATGGCACAACCTACACCAACGTAAATCCATATCAGGTGTTTTCGCCCAGCATCAGCCAGTACACCTTCATGGGGGGGCCGCAGTATCGCTTCTTTGAAGGTCAGCACTGGGGATGGAGCGCCTACACCCTTGCCGGTGTGGGACACGGCAACTTCGGGACCGGAACCGGCGGACTCCCCCCCACGCTCATTGGACTCTACCCTGACGGAGACGCCCTGAATGTGACTCCTGGAGTCGCCGTGGACTACAACATTGGTCCCGGCCTCGCCATTCGCCTCAGCTCAGCCTACCTTTTGAGCCGCTACGGAGGCGACACACAAAACAACCTCGGCTTCAACATCGTCGTCGTCTACCGTTTTGGCCGCCAGCACCCGAAGTAAATCCGACGGCGCCAGACTTCCGGCCTTACACGCTCAAATTCCAAAAGAACTCCTAGATAAGCCAGCGATTGCTGGCTTATTTTGTCTGTCTTTGCACATATCGGAGCACTTTTCCACAGCGCAAGTGTGCCTCCGATTCAAATCTTCAATCGGACCCATAAAATTCTCGAATTTCCGATGGAAGCAATCCTTTCTAGATTAGCCTTAAAATTCATCGAACGTTAATCTTTGTCGCCTCAGGTTTCCATATCCTTAGCTGGCAAAGACATACGACGAGATCATGGCCGTAATGCTGGCCAAATCAGAGTGAACTCCACTGTTTTTCTCTTCGGGGGCTGTGTCATGAAACTTAATCAGTACTCCCGCCTTTGTCGGCGGGCCTTCTGCTATTTCTCAGCTGCTGTCGCGCTTCTCCTCGCCATCGTGCTCGCTGCTCCCGTGCATGCGCAGCAGACCCTGGGCTCTCTGAACGGCACCGTGCTGGATTCATCCGGCGCCGCCATTCCCGGCGCCAGGATCACGGTAGTGAACACCCAGACAGACCTGACGCGCAGTACCATTTCCCAGCAGAACGGGTTCTTCCAGATATTCAACCTGCCCATCGGCACCTACGATGTAAAGGTCAGCCACGAGGGGTTCGACATTACGGATCTGCCTGCCATTCAGGTGCAGGAGGCCAGCGCCACCACCCTCCACGTCGCGCTGAAGGTCGGCCACGTCTCAACGTCGGTTACGGTCACCGCGAATCCTCTCATCAACTCGACCGACACCACCAACGGGTACACCCTCGACAAGCAGCAGATCGCTATCACTCCGCTCGCCACCGGAAGTTTTACGCAGCTCGCCGTGCTTGCCCCGGGCGTCAACGCAGAACTGCTTAGCGGGCTTGACACGAACGCCGGACTCGGCAATCAACCCATCTGGGCCAACGGCCAGCGCGACACCTCCAACACCTTCCAGGTCAACGGCGTCGACGTCTCCAACATCTTCAACGGTAAGAGCTCAAGCGGCGACACTTCGCAGCGCTACAACTTCAACATCGGCGGCGGCAGCACATCAGCTACGTCCTCAGCGGGCGCAGCTGCCGTCGGCGGCGCCAACCCGGTCGGCACATCGGTATACGGCTCAAACGGCAACAGCCTGCCTTCTCCGCCTCCGCAATTCATCACCGAGCTTCGCGTCAACACCTCCATGTATGACGCGCAGCAGGGCGCGACCAGCGGCGCGCAAATTGACGTGAATACCGTGACCGGCAGCAATGCCTTCCACGGACAGATCTGGGGCAACTATGCCGGCAATGGGCTGAACGCTTCGCCTTTCTTCTTCAATCAGGCGTATCAACTGTCCTCGCAGGGAGTGGGAGCTTTCCCGCGTTCGCTGGTAGTTCCGGCGCTGCATCGCTGGACAACGGGCGCCTCGCTGGGCGGGCCCATCAAGAAGGACAAGCTCTTCTTCTTCGTCGCCTTCCAATATCTGCATGCCTCCGATCAGTCGACAGGCTTGTCCCAGTTCAATGTGCCCAGCGGGCTGACCGCCGACCGTTCAGCCGCTGGCCTTGCGGCGGCCGCAACCGAATGGGCGGGCGGCACCACCTTCGATCCGGCCGAGATTGGTCCGGTTGCGATGGCGATCATGAATGCCAAGCTGCCTGATGGCAGCTACCTTGTTCCCTCGGCCCAGTCGTCGGGGCCGTTCCAGTATGGCGTGCCCAACGTCACGCTCATCGGCACCTCGCTGATGACTGGACAACAGGCATCGGCGGGAATTGACTATAACATCAGCGGCACGGATCATCTCTCCCTCAAGTACTACTATCAAAACGATCCCGTAAATAAGCCTTACAACGCCTCGGATACAGGCGGCTTCCCTCAGACTCAGAACAACGGCTCGCAGGTCTTCTCCATTGACAACACAAAGTCAATTGGCTCCAAGCTCAACTGGGAGCAACGGCTCGGCTTCGTGCGTGAAGGCTCTTACAGCTACTACACGCAGGATGTCGCCTGCGGTAGCGATCCTACCTGCGGCATTGATGCGTCCTACCCAGGAGCGCCCGCAGCGAATCAATTCAACTTCCTGCCCGGATTACTGATTGATGAGTTTGCCGCAGACACCTCGGTCTCGCCGGGACTCAAAGTCGGGCCATATAGCGCGTTCACCAACATGGGCTACTACCAGAACCGCCTCAACCCCTCAACCAACCTGATTATGGTGCTCGGGAACCATACCCTCATCTTCGGCGGCGGCTACAGCTACACCCAGCTTAATGTCGTGAACAACCGCGGCGGAATTGCTCAGGTGACTGCGCGCAGCTTTGAGTCCTTCCTTGAGGACCAGAGCGGCGGCGCCAATGTCCTTGATACCATCGGCAACGGACGAAATCTCGCCAACCGCTACTACCGTTCCAACGAAGTCTCCGGCTATGCCCAGGACAAGTGGCAGGCGCTTCCCAACCTCAGCATTACGGCGGGCCTTCGCTACGACTACCACGGCGGGTTAACGGAAAAGTACGGAAACATCTTCAACTTCGATCCGGCCGCCTACAGTGTCAGCGGTGACACAACCAGCGGTTTTACGGTGAATAACCCCGGCTTTGTTGTCGCCGGTAATAACGGTTACGATCCCACTGCGGGCGTCAGCAACTCAACCCTTACCGGGCGCCAGTGGGGCCTTTCCCCCCGCGTAGGCTTCGCATGGGCTCCGAAGCAGGGGCACGGGTCGGTCGTATTCCGGGGTGGATTCGGCCTCTATTATGATCGCGGCGAGTACTTCGCCTATCTCTCGCAGCCGGCCGGCAGCGGCATAGGCGGTCCATTCGGTGTCACCGAATCATCGCCTCTGACCTCGTTCATTACTGCCTATAAGGGAGACATGGCCTCTCCACTTGCCAACCCAAATCCCTATGTCCCTCCCAGCGCTAACCCTGCCGTTATCAAGGATGCACTACAGACCCAGTTGAACACCATGACCGGCGACACCACCCTCTTTGACGGCAGTGTGGGCAAGACCTGCGGAGCCATCGTCAATCAGGAGGACTACACGGCCTGTACGGCGACCCTGAACTTCGCAGCGTATGACCCGAAGAACGTCCTGCCCTATACCATGAACTACACCCTGAACATGCAGTGGCAGCCGACCAACGATCTCGCCGTTACCATCGGCTACACCGGCAATCGCGGGCGCCATTCAGTAGTCCCGATTCCTCTCAACGAGCCGGGTATCGCCACTCCGTCCAACCCGATCCACGGCGAGACGGACACCTATGGATTTCAGGTGCTCAACCAGAACAATTGCGGAGGTCCGTACTGCGAGGACTGGAACAGCATCGCCCTGGAGCCTTGGAACACGGCAGACGGCGGAAATACCGATTTCCGTGCTCCTTATGTTGGTTACAGTCCGAATGCCGCCGACTTCAAGACCGTTGGCACCTCAGCTTATGACGCGCTGGAGACGCACCTCGAGAAGCGTCTCTCACACAACTTCCAGGTGGGAGCCAGCTACACCTTCAGCCACACCTACGACGAACAGAGCGACATCGGCCTGTTCTTCACCGGCAGCAACCCGAACGACCTCCGCCAGTCGTACGCGCCGGCTGACTTTGATCGCACGCATGTCTTCAGCGCCAATTTCCAGGTTGTCGCTCCCAATCTCGCAGCCCCTCACTCCGGGCTTTCCTATCTCGCCAACGACTGGAGCCTGAGCGGCATCGCCATCCTTCAGAGCGGCGAACCCTACTCGCTGTATGAGTTCTACGGCGCGGTCGGCAGCGTCTACTTCGGTAACTTCCCAACACTGCTCAACCCTGTGCTGGGCATCAAGGACCCCTCGCATCCGCACAGCGCTCTCACCGGCAACAACGGCGCGTTCCGTGGCCCCGGCGGCAGCTTCATTCCCGCCATCGATCCCACGCAGCTCGCCATCAACTACGTGCAGCCCGGCCAGAAGGGCGTTCCAATTTCGACCGGCAGCGATCCGCAGGACATCTACGAAACCGACTTCGTGCCCGGACAGCGCAACATCTTCCGCCAGTCAGATCAAAAACGGCTGGATCTCTCGATGCACAAGTCCTTCCGTATCAGGGACAGATTCGACCTCCAGTATCAGTTCAACGTCTTCAACGTGTTCAATACCACCAGCCTGGATATTCCCCAGGACCAGACGCAGATTCGTCAGAACTTCTCCTGCTCGAATTCCGCGTACGAACAATATGGCGGGAACAACAACTGCGTCTATCAATACGTAAACTATGGTCAGATCGTGACCGCCAACAATCCGACGGATCAGCAGTCGGCGCTGACCAACCTTGACCAGCTTCCCTACCACAACGGCACTGGCAAGGGGACGACCATCCCGACGACGCTGCCCGCGGGCACGCTGTCCTGCTCCTCGGCCACAATCAGCGGCGGATGCCCCAACAACGGCGCCAACTTCGGCTCGGTCACCGGAACCATCGGCGGCTCACGCGCAGTCACAATGGGCCTGACAGTCCAGTTCTAAAGCATCGGTCCTGAACATCCAACTCCTGAAAGGCCCCATCGGGGCCCTTCAGCTTTTGCAACTGACCTATAAGTAAGCCAGCGCCGCATGCCTTTCGCGACCAGATAAGGTATTTTGTTTCTAAGGTCGTTTTCGATTCCGCTCCGAAGCCCCCATGAGAATTTTACTTGTAGCCAATTACGAGCCTGACCGGCAGAGGAGCATGGCTCGATACGCCGAGATGCTGCAGGATCAGCTCGTAAAGCGCGGTTATCAGGTCAAAGTCGCTCGGCCTCCAGCTATTATCACCCGCCTTCTGAAGCGTATCGATGGCCCGCGTCGATGGTTGGGGTATATCGATAAGTTCGTCCTGTTTCCGCCTCTGCTCTGGCTGCGTGCTCGTCGGGCCGACCTTGTTCACGTCTGCGACCACTCAAACTCTTTCTATTTGCGCTGGACCGGAGGAACTCCCCGCGTTATCACCGCGCATGATGCCCTTGCCATTCGTTCGGCGCTGGGACATTTTCCGCAGAATCCAACTCGCGCAACCGGTGTGGCCTTTCAGCGCTGGATCCTCAGCGGTCTAAACCATGCCGACAGAATTATCTGCGTCTCAGAAAAGACGCGGCAGGACTTCGAGGCATTGCTGCCGGCTGGACCTGCGATGACCGTCATTCCCAATCCCTTGGGCGGCGATTTTTATCCGGCACACGCAACCGACGTGGCGCAGGTTCGAGCAGCCTGCGGGCTGACCGCCGGCGAAGAGTACCTCCTGCACGTAGGAAAGGACAATTGGTACAAGAATCGATCAGGCGTACTTCGCATCACGGCTGAATTGAGGAAGTACCCCAGATTTCGCAACGTGAAACTGGTGATGGCTGGCGCGCCGTTAGCGGGGCCGCTGCGTCGTCTTGCAGAAGAGCTGCAGGGGGTGGTTGCGTGTGTTGGGCCGGGCGATGAACAATTGCGCGCTTTGTATTCCGGCGCCCTGGCCCTCCTGTTTCCCTCCATAGAGGAAGGCTTTGGCTGGCCGATTCTGGAGGCTCAGGCGTGCGGGTGCCCGGTAATCACTACGGCACGGCCTCCCATGTCGGAGGTTGCTGGCTCGGCCGCCATCCTGATTGACCCGGACGACGCGGTCGGCGCTGCGCATATGGTGGCAGCACGAATCGCCGATGCGGACGCGCTCGCCTCAGGGGGACTGAACAACGTTCAAAACTACTCGCGCAATCATGCCCTGGACGCCTACTGCGCCGTCTATCAGGAACTCGCTCCGTCACTGCTACAGCCGCGGGAGTCGATCGCGTTGAGCTGAATCGTCCCCCGGTTTCGGGCTCAGACCTGCGCTCCGACCGCTTTCCCCTGCACTCCGTCCCGCTGGAACATATGCCGTATCCCGCGTAGGGCCTGACGGGTGCGCTCCTCATTTTCAATCAGCGAAAACCGCACGTGCCCGTCGCCGTATTCCCCAAAACCTATGCCCGGGCTCACCGCGACTTTGGCGTCCTTCAGCAGCCGGGTTGAAAACTCGAGCGACCCCAACGGCCTGTAGTGCTCCGGAATGGCCGCCCACACAAACATCGTGGCCCGCGGCAAAGCCACTTCCCATCCCAACTTGTTTAGTCCCTGCACCAGCACGTCCCGTCGGTTGCGATAGTTGTCGCAGATCTCCGCCACGCAGTCCTGAGGTCCTTCCAGCGCCAGAATGGCCGCAACCTGGATCGGGGTGAACGTCCCATAGTCGAAATAGCTCTTCAGCCGGGCGAGTGCGGCGACCAATGTCGGGTTCCCCACCATGAAACCCACCCGCCAGCCCGGCATGTTGTAGCTTTTGGAGAGCGTAAAGAACTCAACCGCAATGTCTTTTGCCCCTGGAACCTCCAGCACGGACGGGGCCTGAAATCCGTCAAAAACGATGTCCGCATATGCCAGGTCATGAACCAGCCAAATCTCGTGTTGACGACACAACTCCACCACCCGCTCAAGGAATCCCAGATCCACACATTGTGTTGTGGGATTCGCGGGGAAGTTTAAAATCAGCATTTTTGGCTTCGGATACATCAGGGGAATACTCAGCTCTAATTCAGCCAGAAAGCTGTCCGTATCATGAATCGCCACGCTGCGGATATTCGCGCCGGCGATCACCGGGCCATAAATGTGTATCGGGTAGCTCGGGTTGGGAACCAGCACGACGTCTCCCTGGTCGAGTGTCGCAAGGCAGAGGTGGGCAATGCCTTCTTTGGATCCAATCGTGACAATTGCTTCGTTTTCGGGGTCAATCGTCACCCCGTACCGTCGTTCGTACCAATTGGAAATTGCGCGCCGAAGCCGGGGAATGCCTTTCGAAAGCGAATATCGGTGAGTGTCCGGCTTTCTGGCAGCCTCGACCAGCTTGTCCACAATGTGCGGAGGAGTGGCTCCGTCGGGATTCCCCATCCCGAAATCAATTATGTCCTCGCCCCGCCTCCTCGCATCCGCCTTTAGATTGCCGGTTATGTTAAACACGTAGGGCGGAAGACGCTTGATTCTCGAAAAATTCTCCACTCTGACCTCTGCTTTCTGGTTAATATATAACTTCCGGCGATAAACAGGAGAATACCTGTGGGAGTTGATGTCCCTCTGCCAGAAGAAGAACCCTAGACTGTTTCCTGAGAACGGTTAGCGCGAGTGAAATAGACAACGGACCATACGTACCCGCAGAATTTCATTTGCAGTCTCTTCGAGTTCTTTTCAACCTGCCGATAGTTTTTTTGAGAGTCATGGCCACTTCGGAATACATTCCGGAAAAGGGTTCTCGCTCCCGTAGGCCGTCGCTCGTCTCGCCGTTTCCGCTGGGCAAACCTCATGGCTTCATCAATGCATCGGTGTTGGCGCCGCTGCCCATGGTGCTCAGCGATCTCTTTGCCATTTTGCTCGCTGGGGTATTCTCTCTCGTCCTTCGCGCTGTCCTTGTTGACAATGTGGTTGACATTACACGCCTGCCTGTCAGCATCGGCAAAGAGCCGTTGGGACTGCTCTATCTCAGCTGGTTTATGGTCGTCTATACATTCATTGCACGACGGTACGGCCTCTACGGTCAGATGATTAACTCTGCCACCGGATCTCACGAACTGCGCATGACCGTGCAGGCATGTCTGAATGCCGGCATGCTGCTTTGCGGCGCCGTCTACATGACGCACAATCTCTCCATCTCCCGCGTTCTGGTTCTGATCTTTACGCTTGCCGCCATGCTCATGTTGTGTATTCGCCGCGCCATCTGGAGGCTGCGCCGCTATCGGCTATACGAGCGGGGGCTGTCCACGCGCCACGTGCTGATTCTGGGGACAAGCCATTTGAGCTTTGCGCTGGGGCGGCAGATCGTCAGCCAGCCGCGACTCGGCTACACGCTCTGCGGATACATCCTCTCCCCGGGTTCCTCGCAGGCGCCACCGATTCCCGGTGCCAATATCCTCGGCAACCTGGCCGATATTCAAAGGATCGTACGCCGGCACTTCATCGACGAGATTGTCATTACTGAGTCCTGCCCCACAGAGCAAGTGATAACTCTCCTCAAGGAGGCACGGGAACTCGGGCTCGATATCAGGGCCGTCTCCGGATATTACAACGACTTGGCGATGAACGCGGGTATAGAGTATCTGGGGGTCTTCCCCTTGGTCTCGCTGCACCGCGATACCCAGCGTACAATCTCGCTCGCATTCAAGCGCACCGGGGACTTTGTTTTCTCTTTGCTCGCGCTCATCGTTGCCGCTCCGGTCATGGCGGCGATTGCCATTGCCATCAGGCTCGAAAGCGAAGGTCCGATCTTCTATGTTTCTGAGCGCATCGGCCGGCGCGGGCACGTCTTCCCCTGCTTCAAATTCCGCACCATGGTCAAGAATGCCGACCAGCTCAGGCACCATTTGGATTCTCTGAACGAACGCGACGGTGTGCTTTTCAAGCTGACAAATGACCCTCGAATCACCCGGGTTGGTCGAACCCTGCGCAAGTACAGCCTCGACGAGCTGCCGCAGTTCTTCAACGTCCTGCGCGGCGAAATGAGCCTGGTCGGGCCGCGGCCTCCGCTCGCCAGCGAGGTCGAGAACTACAAGCTCGAACATCTGCGCCGGCTCGAAGTATTGCCGGGACTCACCGGACTCTGGCAGGTGCAGGCGCGCCAGGACTCCTCGTTCGAAAAATACATCGCCCTCGATACAGCCTATGTGGAGAACTGGAGCTTCTGGCTGGATCTCAAGATCCTTGTTCAGACTGCGGAAGTCGTTCTTCGCGGCACCGGCGTCTGATCCGTCTTAATCTGCGACCACTCCATCAAAGAATCTGGCGTCGTTTCTCACGTCGATGCGCCCCGGCGCGGCCGCCAGCAGGTACCGCTCTGTCGTCATGAGCGGCCCGACAATATCTTTTACCCGCTTGAGTACCCCGGCCTGAGAACTGTGCAGCGCGAACGCCTGCATCTTGCGCTCGGCAAGCGCGCGCAGGTCAAGGGAAAGCGAGTAGGGAACCGTCGGCGAGCCCGACAGCTCCGGCCGGTCGCGCACAGTCACAAAGGGTGCGCTTGAGTGGTACAGCTTCTGCGGTGCATAGGGCTCGAGCCCCTGCTCAGGAAAGAACTCCGGCCGCCCCGCCCAGTGGAAGGCCGCCGTCGCCGCCGCGGAAACCATTGTATGGTCACGATGCAGATTCACGCTGCCATCGCCGCCAAACGTCAGGATCACCTGCGGGCGAATCCTGCGTATGCGCGCCGCCATCTCGCCTGCAAGTGCATAGAAATCCTGCCGGGGCAGCTCGCCGTCGGGATAATGCAGCACCTCGTGCCGCGTCACCCCCAGCAGCTCGCAGGCCGCCGCAAGCTCCGCGCGGCGTCTCCGTCCCAGCGCGGCATCGTCTTCCACTCCACCGCGATAATGCGCCGCCTGTCCATCTGTCAGACAAAGCAGGTTTGTTTCCACGCCGTCGCGGTGGGACATCAGCAGTGCGCCTCCAAAGGCGCCGCTCTCGTCATCAGGATGTGCGGTAATGCAAAGCAGGCGATACGGCAAATATCAATCCTCAGCTATGAATTCGTTTTGTCCCAGGGCAGGGAAGCCTGCGCCACTGGACGATAGCTCTTGCGGTGCAGCGGGCACGGCCCGTATTGTTCAAGCGCGGCCAGATGCTCCGGGGTCCCATACCCCTTGTGCGACGCCAGTCCGTACTGCGGATACACGTGATCAAGTTCGCACATCAGCCGGTCGCGATGCACCTTCGCAATCACCGACGCCGCAGCAATCGAGATGGACAGCGAGTCCCCATATACGATGCTGGTCTGCCCGCAGTCAACCTCAAGCAGCATGGCGTCAATCAGTAGATGATCCGGCGCGACCGCGAGCTTCCTTACTGCAGCGGCCATCGCCAGCCGCGTCGCCTGGTAGATGTTCACGCGGTCGATCGTTTCCACGTCGACTTCGGAGACGGCGATGGCTTGCGCCCTGTGCTCAATCACACAAGCCAGCCGTTCGCGCTCCTCGCGCGTCAGTTGCTTGGAATCCCTCAGCCCGCGAACCCGTGTGTCCGGAGGCAGAATGACCGCAGCGGCCACCACCGGCCCGAACAGCGCTCCGCGCCCCACTTCGTCCACTCCGGCGATGCACAGCGCGCCCTGGGCCCGCGCCGCCTTTTCGTACTTATTGCCGCACACCAGCGAGCGCAGCATCTGCAATTTGCGCGTCGCGGCAGAAACCTGTCCGGCCTCGTCCTGCGCCTCGGGAGCTTCCAGCGAAAATGTGTCAGGGACGTGAGTGACGCGAGGCATCAGATGCAGTGTAACGCAAACACGCAAACGCCCCTGTCACCATGGACCGGGGCGTTCGATGGAATGTCTTACGAGCGCTCGATTTCCTGCAAACGCGCAGCCTTGCCGCGCAATCCGCGCAGGTAGAACAGGCGGGCGCGGCGAACCTTGTGCGAGCGAATCTTCTCCACCTTGTCCACAACCTTCGAGTTGAACGGGAAGATGCGCTCCACGCCATGCCCAAAGCTCATCTTGCGAACCGTGAAGCTGCCGTGCGGCCCGTTCTTGCGGGCGATAACAATGCCCTCGAATGCCTGAAGACGCTCTTTATCGCCTTCCTTGATCTTGACCTGCACGCGCACCGTGTCGCCCGCGGCAAAGGCGGGCAGGTCGGTGCGATTCAACTTGTCGGCAAGCCGCTGCATAACTGGATGAATAGACATAGTGCTTTCCTGGTAATTAATTCAGAAATCTCAGTTTACACGGAAACACGCATTTTTGCTGCATCTACAGGGCTGATTTCAGGCCCGCGAGATACTTTTTATCGGCTTCCGTAAGCTCCGTCTTCTCCAGCAAATCCGGACGGTTCCTAAGCGTCTTTTCGAGCGCCCGTTCCCGCCGCCAGCGCCTGATCGCCGCGTGGTCCCCGCCCGCCAGAACCTCGGGCACCGCCAGCCCCCGAAACTCAGCCGGCCGGGTGTAGTGCGGATAATCCAGCAGCCCTCCTGCCCCATATGTCGAACGCGGCGGTCCGTCCGCATCTGCTGCAAATTCTCCGTCCGCCTGCCCAAAGCTCTCGTATGCGCTCGAATCTTCATTGCCGAGCACGCCTGGCAGCAGACGCATCGTCGCATCCACAATCACCGCCGCGCCCAGCTCCCCGCCCGAGAGCACATAATCCCCAATCGAAAGCTCCTGGTCGCAGGCCAATTGGTTTATTCGCTCGTCCACGCCCTCGTATCGCCCGCACAACAGCACCAGCCGATCGAGACGCGCCAGCTCCCGCGCCGCGCTCTGTGTAAACCGCGCGCCTTGCGCCGACAACAGAATCACCTGCTCCCGTTCCGTGTCCCGCTCAGTTTTCGCCGCCACGCCCAGCGATTCCACCGCTTCCATCAGTGGCTCCGGCTTCAGCACCATCCCCTCACCACCGCCAAACGGACGGTCGTCGACCGTGCGGTGCCTATCGTGAGTAAACTCGCGCAGGTCATGCGTCCGCACATCCACCAGGCCTTTCGCAATCGCGCGCTTCACCACGCCGTGGCTGAAAATGCCGCTGAAGAGCTCCGGAAAGATAGTAATAATGTCAAACCGCATGAGGTTCTATTCTTCGCCGCCTGACCGCTTCATTTCGCGCCGCTCCTCATCGCTCATCGGCGCGTTAATATCCAGCAGGCCCGCCGGGAGCCGCATCTCAATGCGCTTTCCCGCCAAATCCATCCTAACCAGATACGCCTTGGCAAAGGGAATCAGCGTCTCATTACTGTCCTCCGTCTTCACGGAGAGCAGCCCGGCGTCGCGATCAAAGTCCATGACCACGCCAACGCTGGAACCTCCCGCGCTCACGTCTACAACCTCGCAGCCTATCAGGTCGCTTATGTAAAACGAATCTTCCGGCAGGGGCGCGCGTTCGCTCTCCGGAATCGCCACCATCAACCCGCGCAGCGTTTCCGCGTCGCTGATCGAATCGATCCGGGCAAACTTCAACACTATCCGGCCTTTATGCAGCCAATGGTCTTCGAGCGCCATTTCGCGCACAACGCCTTCTCCGGTTTCTGATTGAACCAGATAGAGCCGCCTGCGGTCAGCGAAGCGCTCCGGGAAGTCGGTAAGAATGTCAGCCAGAATCTCGCCATGCCGTCCCTGCGGACGGACGAGCCGGGCCAAAACCACCCATCGCTCGCCTGTCGGCGCGCGCGACGTCATGGCTTATGCGTCAAGCCGCACCATTCTGCGATCCTTGTTTGTCTTCTTCAAGGATGTCGAGCGTATAGCGATGGTGGTATTTCATGCTCACCGCTCCCAGAATGGTTCGCATGGACCGCGCCGTGCGGCCCTGCTTGCCGATTACTTTGCCAACATCAGATGGTGCAACACGCAACCGGAGAACTGTATTCTCCGGGCGTTTCACCGCTTCGACGATAACAGCATTCGGCTCGTCCACCAGCGCGCGGGCGATTTCAGTCACCAGCTCCTGCATGTCATCGGGCCGTTCTTCGTGGGTCATTACCTTGCCCCCCTTGAGGACGTGGGTGTTTCACTCTCGGGCTCGCGTCATATTACCAGTAACCAGGGGCAGAAGACAGGAGAATTCTGTACTCCGCTCCCGGCAAAGTAGTAACACTACTGGCCATTGGATGCTGTGACGGGAATCGCGGAAGAGTGTTCCGCAGGAAAAAGGGGGCTCGACCTAGGCTGCCGCCGGAGCCGGCTGCTGCGCTACCAGCTTTGCCACCCGGTCAGAAAGCTGCGCTCCCTTGCCGGTCCAGTACTCAATACGGTCCCGCTTCAGGTCAACGGAAGCAGGACTGGTACGGGGATTGTAAGTGCCCACAACCTCAATCGAGCGGCCGTTGCGGGCGCGATCCTTCTCAATCACCACAACGCGGTAGTAAGGCTGTTTGCGCGCGCCAAATCGCGCCAGACGAATCATCAACACAGGGAAAAATCCTTTCAAAAGTGCTTCCCCAAGTATAGCCGAAAAGCTGTCAAAACAGCTTACACCTGCGCTAAAACACGACTTTCCGCGCCGGAAACAGGAATCGCAGCATCGGCCGTACCCGCATCGCCCACGCCGCCTCGTTGTGGGTCGCTTCCGGAATCAGGCTGTAACTCAGCTCCACTCCCGATCGCCATCCCCGCGACCGCAGCCGCCGTTCCAGCATCTCTGTGTCTGCCACAGCCCGCCGTCCTTCGCCCTCACCGATGTCCAGCCACACCTTTGGTTTTGCACCAACCCCCGGCCCAGGCCTTGTAACCGCTTCTCCCACCAGACTCAGAATCGCCCGGTGGTTCCACCACACCGATGGCGAAAGCACCGCCAGCCGTCCAAAGACATCCGGGTGCCTCAACCCCAGATACAGCGCCGCCAGCGCTCCCAGAGACGACCCTCCCAGTCCCGTGCTCGCCTCGTCCGTCCGCACTCGGTACTGAGCTGCAATATATGGCAGCAGCTCCTCCGTCAGCATTCGTCCGTAAGTGTCCGCCTCGCCGCCACCCATCTTCCAGTCGCGCGTCGGAGTGTACTCCGCCAGCCGTCGCTCCCCGGCATTGGCGACACCCACAATCACCAGTGGCTCAACCTCATCTGCCGCAATCGCTTCGTCCGCGGACTCAGCCAGTTTCCACGTCAGGCCCCGCACATACGCCGTCTCGTCGTCAAAGAGGTTCTGGCCATCGTTCATGTACAGCACCGGATATTGCCGGTCCTGTTGCTGCTCGTATCCTGGCGGCAGATACACCGTCACATCGCGATCGTTGGACAGAAGGGAGCTGTGAAAGCCGGAATGCACACGCAGCCGGGACCGCCGCTCGTCTGGATTCATCTGCGCCCAGGCCTGCAACCATCCCTCCCGGCGCCGCGCATTCACCCAGCCGCAACGCTGCCTGTAACACTACCAAATTGTCAGGGAAGACCTCGTAGTGCCGCGCGGCGATGGCCGGGAGGCGTGCTATATCGCGCGCACCAGCCGCACGGGCAGAAAGATCAGTGCCGCCACCAGGCTCAGCGCGCCGCCGACCGCAATCCCGACCAGCCGGAAGGGAAGCAGCAGCAGCCACACGAATGGATAGGCCACCAGCGCCACCAACGCCAGTGGCCAGCAGAGCAACAGCAGCAGACACCATAGCAGGAACTTCAGCATCGATCCTTACCTCGATACCCCTATATTACGAGTTCCGGCACGGGTTGGTTCCGTGCCGCCGGAGTCTCGAACTCGTCGGCCGACGGCCCGTAGATCGCCGGAACGCTCGCCCCCAGCAGCCGCAGGTAGACGGTCAGTTGCCCGCGATGGTGCCCCAGGTGACAGAACGTGTCCGCGATCACTTCATATCGAGGCTGGTCAATAACCGCCTTCCCGCCCAGCACCAGCTTCCAGTGTTTCCTTAGGTGCTCCTCAGACGTTTCCTTTAGGGCCTTCTGCGACTTCGCCACGCTCTCATCCAGCGAGCGAGCCAGCTCCGCCCGCGAGGACGCCGGCTTGGTCTTCAGGTTCTCGTTAGCGGGATCATCCAGAGCCAGCTCGTCCCGCTCTATCATCAAAGCTACCCATCCCGGCATCGTCGCGGACAATGACGCCAAGTGACCCAGGTCCATCGACTTCTCATGCGGTTTCCAGTCGCCGCGGCCCTCGGGTACGCGATCGATGGCCTTCCGCGAAGCATCCGCCTCGCGCTCCAGTTGTCCCAGAAAGAAATCCTTCAGTTCCATTGCCGTCTCCTTTTCTCGGCGAATTCGCCATGAATGGAAGCGTAAGCTCCCATATATGACATCTCATGTCATAATTCCGAAGAAAAGATAAAAATTATGCGACCCCAGCCGGGACTCCACCCATGAAAGCCGACCGTCTGCTCTCTGCGCTGCTGCTCCTGCAGGCCCATGGACGCCTCAGCGGCAGGGAACTCGCCGAGCGCTTGGAAGTTTCCGAACGCACCATCCATCGCGACATGGAATCGCTCAGTATTGCCGGCGTCCCCATCTACGCCGCGCGCGGCGCGCAGGGCGGTTGGCAGCTTGAGAAGGGCTGGCGTACGCAGGTTCCGGGCATGGACCCAGCCGAGCTCAACGCCCTCCTCATGGTCCAGCCTCGCTTCCTCGCCGACCCAAAGCTGGCTGCCGCCGCTGACCGTGCCTTCCAGAAGCTTTTGGCCTCGCTCTCCGGCCCCATGCGCGCCCGCGCAGAGACGATCCGCGAGCGCCTCTATGTTGACGCCACCGGCTGGCGGCCTTCCGGCGAAGACCTCTCACTACTCTCCGAGGTTCAGGACGCCGTCGCCCGCGACTCAAAGATCTCCTTCCACTACACCCGCGCCGACGGCGAAGCCGGCCCGCGCACGGTCGATCCGCTCGGCCTCGTCTCCAAGGGCGCAAACTGGTATCTCGTTGCCAAAACGCCTCGTGGACTCCGAACCTACCGCGTCTCGCGCATGAAGTCTCTCACCGTGCTTGCCCTCCCCTGCGAACGCCCGGCCCGCTTCGACCTTGCGAATTACTGGAAGAAGTCAACCGCCGAGTTGGAGCGCCAACGGGTCCGCTACGAAGCAATCCTGATGATTGAGGCCAAAGCCGCCCGCCGCATCCTGGAGTGGTGGACCTCATCTCCCGTCAACGAAGGCCCGCCTGCTCCCGATGGCTGGCTCAAGCTGCGGATCCAGTTCGAAAGCGAGGAGCAGGCCCGTTTCATCGCACTGGGCTTCGGCCCTGCCGCGCAGGTCGTCGCGCCGGACACCCTCCGTGACCGCGTCCTCGCCGATGCCCGCGCAGTTGCACACTCTCCGTGCGAGTCCCCTTTGCATCGCGCTGGATCATAAGCTAAGTTGACCTTACAGGTGCTCGTCTGCGCCAAAGAAGGGAGCGGAGTTGAAGAAGATCGGTGTCCTGTTCGGACTGGAAAACACTTTTCCGGGCGCGCTGGTTGAGCGCATCAACTCGAAAAACGTCCCCGGCATCGCTGCCGAGTTTGTTCAGGTCGGAGCCGTCCCCCTCAACAGATCATCGGCCTATGCCGTCATCATCGACCGCATCTCCCACGACGTCCCCTTCTATCGCGCCTGGCTCAAGTCTGCGGCGCTGTCTGGCTCGGTCATCATCAACAATCCCTTCTGGTGGTCCGCCGACGACAAATTCTTCAACTACGGTCTCGCCACCAAACTCGGCATCGCCGTTCCGCCCACCGTCATGCTGCCGCACAAGCAGTTGCCCCCGCATGCCACCGACCGCACCATGCGCAACCTCGAGTATCCGCTCAACTGGAACGCCGTCTTCGACTACGTCGGCTTTCCCGCATTCCTCAAGCCCATCGATGGCGGCGGCTGGCGCGACGTCTCCGAGGTCCGCAACCGCGACGAATTCTTCCGTGCCTACGACCAGTCCCGCGATCAGTGCATGGTTCTCCAGCGCGCAGTGAAGTTCACCGAATACTTCCGATGCCTCGTTGTTGGCCGCGAGAAGGTCCGCATCATGCCCTACGACCCGCGCCGGCCGCACCACGAACGCTACCTGTGCGAGCCCGTCCGCACTCACCGCCGCCTGCTCAAGCGCATCAAGGCGGACTCCATCAAGCTCTGCAAGGCCCTCGGCTACGACCTCAACACCGTCGAGTTCGCCGTGGAGAGCGGCGTCCCCTACGCCATCGACTTCATGAACCCGGTACCCGAAGCCGACATCCAATCCATCGGAGCCGAAAACTTCGAGTGGCTGGTCCAAGCTATGGCCAGTCTCGCCATTAAGAAAGCGAAAATGACGCCTCTCGTCGCGGCCAGCAAAGCTGAAGCCCTCCTCAAAGGCGAAGCCGCCAAGCCACGTCGGCCCCGCACCCGCAAGGTCTCGCGCCGCAATAAGACCGCCGAAACCCAGCCCGCCGAAACTGCCGGCTGATTCCCAGTCTTCGGTCCCGCGCAAAAAAAGAAGAGACCCACCGTGGGGCCTCTTCGTTTTTCCGTTAATCGTGGCTACGCCGTCGCCGGCCCGCCTGTGGCGTGCTTTCTCTTTTTCGGCGACAGCTTGCCCAGCAGCGTCTCGAGAATCACATACAGCGCCGGAATAAAGAACAGGTTCAGAACGGTCGACACAAGCATGCCACCTACGATTACCGTTCCAACGGATCGCCGTCCTAGCGCGCCTGCTCCGGTTGCAAAATACAGCGGCAGCACGCCCAGAATGAACGCGAACGACGTCATCAGGATCGGGCGCAGGCGGAGTTCCGCTGCCTCAATCGCGGCCTCAAAGATCGTCTTGCCGCGTTGGCGGATCTGCTCTGCGAACTCCACAATCAGAATCGAGTTCTTTGCAGAGAGTCCGATGAGCATCACCAGTCCGATCTGGCAATACACGTCATTTGCCATGCCGCGCATCACCACTGCGCCCAGCGCGCCCAGCACCGCCATCGGCACCGCCAGCAGAATGATGAAAGGGAGGGCAAAGCTCTCATACAGCGCGGATAGCGTCAGATACACCACGATCAGTCCCAGCCCGAAGATCAGCACCGCTTTGCCTGCCGACTCAATTTCTTCAAGCGACAGCCCGGTCCATGAGTACTGCATGCCCTGCAGCATGAACTTCTTTGCCAGCTTCACCATCTGCGTAAGCCCGACGCTCGAGCTGTAACCTGGCGCTGCCGAGCCGTCGATCTCGGCGGACCGGAACAGATTGTAGTGGTAGATCACCTGCGGTGCCGACGTCTCCTTGATGGTCACAAGGTTGTCGAGCGAGATCATCTGCCCCGAGTCGGACCGCACGTAGAACTTGCGCAGATCGCTCGGCGTCATGCGTGCGTCCTCGTCTGCTTGTACGTACACGCGGTAGGAACGATTGTTGAAGTCAAAGTCGTTCACATACTGCGACCCCATGAAGACGCCGAGCGCGGAGCTGATCTGGTTGAGCGAGACGTCCATCGCCTTGGCCTTTTCGCGGTCAATCGTGACCAGCAGTTGCGGATCGTTTGCCGTGTAGCTGGTGTACAGGCCGCTCAGGTATTTGTCCTGCCGGCTCGCGCCCACAATCTCGTGCGCCACACGGGCCAGGTCCTGGAGCGTGTTACGGCCCGTCTCCTGTAGTTCGAACTGGAATCCGCCAAATGTGCCGATGCCCTGAATCGCCGGCGGCTGGAACATGGCGACGATGCCTCCGGGCACTCCCAGAAGCTCTGGCCCAAGCTTATTCGCGATATCAGCCGCTGAGTGCCCCGGCCCCTCCTTTGTGCGCGTCTCAACCGCCTTGAGCGGAACAAAGATTAGTCCGTAATTTGACGAGCTGCCGCCGCTCAGGCTGAAGCCCATCACGGCGAATGTCCCATACACATCCTTGTCCCGCTGGATGATATCGACTGCACGTTGCGCCACCGCACTGGTGTAGCTCAATGACGCGCCCGGCGGCGCTTGCACGACGCATATCAGGTAGTTCTGATCTTCCTGGGGCACAAAGGCCGTAGGCACATGCGTGTACAAATACACAGTGGCCGTCAGCCCGGCGACGAAGACTAGCAGCACCACATAGCGGAGCCGCAGAACGTGGTGCGTAATCTGCCCATAAATCTGCGTAGATTTGTGGATGCCGCGGTCAATCAGTCCGAAGAGCCCGTGCTTTATGGTTTCTCCACGCAAAAACAGTGCTGCCAGTGCCGGAGACAGCGTGAGCGCGTTGAAGGCCGAGATGGCAATCGAAAACGCAATCGTCAGCGCGAACTGCCGGTACAGAATGCCCGTTGTGCCCGGGAAGAACGACACCGGGACGAATACCGAGATCAACACCAAAGAGGTCGCAATCACAGCGCTCGTCACCTCCGACATCGCGACCGAAGTAGCCGTGTGCGGGTCAGAGTGCTCCGCGCTGATGTGCCGCTGCACATTCTCGATCACGACGATCGCGTCATCGACCACCAGACCGGTCGCCAGCGTGATTCCGAACATGGTGAGCGAGTTGATGGAGAAGCCGAAGACTTTGATAAACGCGAACGTGCCGACCAGAGAAACCGGAATGGTGATGGCCGGAATGATCGTGGCGCGCCAGTCCAGAAGAAACAGGAAAATGACGATGATGACGATAATGATCGCCTCGCCCAGCGTCACAACCACCTCGCGGATCGAGTCTCCGATGATCGTGGTCGTATCGAACGGAATCACATAGGTCAAATCTGGCGGGAAGGTCTTCGCGAGCCGGTCAAGCTCCACTTTGGCCGCGCTGTCTACCGCAAGGGCGTTCGCGTTGCTGAGTTGCTGCACGCCGACGCCAACAGCGTCCTGACCGTCAAAACGCAGATCGGTGGAGTAGGTCTCGGCGCCCAGCTCCGCATGGCCCACGTCCTTGAGCTGAACGATGCCCTGAGGCGTGTTCTTGATGATGATGTTGTCGAACTGCGCCGGATCGCTAAGACGTCCTACCACGCGAATCGGAATCTGGTACGTCTGGTGCGGATTGGCCGGCGGCTGGCCCACTTGTCCGGCGGGAATCTCCACGTTCTGCTCCGCCAGCGCGTTCGTCACGTCAGACGCGGTCAGCCCGCGCGCCGCCAGCTTCGCCGGGTCCAGCCAGATGCGCATCGCGTATTTGCGCTCGCCGAAGATGATCACATCGCCGACGCCGGGAATGCGCTTCAGCGCGTCCTTCACATACACGTCGAGATAGTTGCTGATGAACAGGTCCGAGTAGCTGTTGTGCGGGGAGAGAAACGCAGCCGCAAACACAAAGTTGGAGTTGGCTTTGGTAATCGTGATGCCGGTGTTGTTGACCGCTGCGGGCAGCTGGCCCTGTGCGGAAGCGACGCGGTTCTGCACGTCGACGGCGGCAATGTCCAGGTCATAGCCCGTCTGGAAGGTCGTCGTGATGGTGCTGGTGCCGTCGTTCGAGCTGGTCGATGATATGTAGCGCATGCCTTCAACGCCGTTGATCTGCTCTTCCAGCGGAATCGTCACTGCCGACTCAACTACCTCGGCATTGGCCCCGATGTAGTTGCTGCTGACCGTCACCTGCGGCGGAGCCAGCGTGGGGTACAGCGAAATTGGCAACGTCGGAATGACCACTGCGCCCGCCAGGACTATGAGCAGCGCGCATACTGTCGCAAAAACCGGCCTGTGTATGAAAAAGTCAACCAAGAGGAGCCTGCCTGTCGTTGTCTATGCTGTTCGTCTAGGTTCTGGTGTCCGGCGGGTGTGTCTCATCCCAGCGGCTTCACCGGCATGTGGTCTGCAAGAAACTGCGTGCCGGAGACGATGACCTGCTCTCCATTCTGCAATCCGCCGAGAATGGCATAGTCGTTGCCGATCGTGTCGCCCAGCTTCACCGCCACCTGATGTGCAAAGTCATGTCCACCCTCGCTCTGCACCACGTACACAAACGCCTGCCCGCCCAGCCTGGTCACAGCCAGCACTGGAACCACCGGAGCTGGAGCCGTGCTCCAGATGATCTTTGCCTTCACCAGTTGCGCATTGCGAAGCACAGCCTTGTCCGGATGCACCGGCGCCTTGACCAGAATTCCCTGGAGCCCGTTGTCCACCTGCGGCGAGATGAAATCAATCGCCGTCTTCTCGATCAAGTTCTCGTTGTTGTCCAGAATCTGAACCGGCAGACCCATGCGCAGCTTCGACGCATTCTCCGCCGGCACATAGATATAGGCTTCGAGATCCTTGTTCTCGTCTACTGTCGTCAGCAGCGTGCTCGACGACACGTAATCGCCCACGTGCACCGGAATATCGCCCACAATTCCGGCGAACGGCGCGCGAATGCTGTAGTACCCCAGCTCCCTCTTGTCCGACTGCAGCAGCGCCACCGACGACTCGTAGTCCGCCTTTGAGTTTTCGTACGCCTGTCTGGCCTGCTCGTACGCGTCGCGGCTCGCCACTTGCGCGGCATACAGCTTGCTCTGCCGCACAAACTCAATCTGGTCGTACTTGTACACAGCTAGCTTCTGCTGTACTGTTGCCGCCTGCGACTGCACCGTCGCCTCCTGCTTTGAGGGATCAATTTGCATCAGCAGCTGACCGGCCCTCACCACGTCGCCGGAGCGCACCAGGATCGCCGTCAGGTTCCCGTCCACCTGAGGGTTCAGTGTTGCCGAACGCCGCGACTTGATCGTCGCCACATACTCGTCCGACCGCGGAACCGGCTGCGACGCTACAGTCAGGGTCTTCACGGGGAGGGCCTGAAACGCAGGCCCGGCCGTCGCCGGGGCAGATTTGCCGCAGGCGATCGGCCCCAGGCACAGCAGAAGCGAGAGATATACAACAGGGATGCGAGACGGTCTCATCAAAAATATTCCTTGGCGGTTCTCTCCGGTCGTCGCCGGGTCAAATTTGTTGCTGCATCGTGCTCAAACTACACATCGTTGGGATATGGATTCAGCGAGAGCGCGAACGCTTCACGAAATCTTCGCCATTGTGCAAAAATTTACGGCTTGCCACCCGGGGTGCCCGTGAGATACGGAAGATACGGAAGAAGCGGCAGTTCAGTTCCGGGCCTCATTCCGCCCCGTGCCCAGGATACTTTGCCCAACCGGCCCCCGTCGAATGATAGATGCCGCAACCATCAATCCAGACCAAGCTATCCAGCTGCCCCGCACCCTTGAATGCTTTGACACTCGCCATCTCGCTTGATAGATTCAAGTTGGCCATTCTTGCGAGACGCGTGTTCTTTTGCCGCGCCATCCAAGCGTCCCCGTCGTCTAGCCCGGCCCAGGACACCGCCCTTTCACGGCGATAACACGGGTTCAAATCCCGTCGGGGACGCCAATAGATTGAGCTACTTGCAAATCCCGTCCAGAAATTT
>Ga0335075_10003108_pt1 | contig 26550 bp, 26 predicted proteins | sample Lox_Sample_24_FD_206723 | JGI IMG/M metagenome (GOLD analysis project Ga0335075, IMG submission 206723) | Soil microbial communities from Loxahatchee National Wildlife Refuge, Florida, United States - Lox_Sample_2.4 | ecosystem: Environmental > Terrestrial > Soil > Wetlands | place: USA...
CTGCTCAGGTGTGGTTTGCGCGAGGCGGTCATTGCGCCGGGCTCGCGCAGCGCGCCGCTGGCGATGGCGCTGCACGCTGCCGAGTCCCGGCCAGGCTCCCGGCTTCGGCTGCATGTCAGGATCGACGAGCGGTCCGCATCGTTCCTCGCGCTAGGCCTGGCGAAAGCCAGCGGCCGCCCGGTCGCCGTCGTCTGCACGTCTGGCACGGCAGCCGCGCACTTTCACGCCGCGGTGATCGAGGCTGACGAATCGGGCGTCCCGCTCATCGTGCTTACCGCTGACCGGCCGCCTGAACTGCGCGGCACCGGCGCCAACCAGACCATCGACCAGGTCAAGCTTTACGGAAGTGCCGTCCGCTGGTTCTGCGAGGCCGGGACGCCTGAGGACCGGCCAGGGCAGGCCGCATACTGGCGCTCGCTGGCATGCCGGGCCTGGTCATCCGCACGGGGGGACGGGGCAGCATTCGCCGGTCCGGTCCACCTCAACCTGCCGTTCCGGGAGCCCCTGGTGCCCGGTGTCGCCGACCGGGCCGGAGCTGGCGTCGTGCAGTGGTGCGAATCGCTGGAGGGCCGGCCGAACGGTGCGCCGTGGACGCAGTTCGCAGCCGAGCCGGCGGGCGCAAACGGGCCCGTTCCCGCCCTTAAGGTGGACTGGACCGAGCGCGGCGTCGTCGTCGCCGGTGATGGCGCGGCGAATCCCGCGAGTGTCGCCGCGCTTGCCGCGCAGGCGGGCTGGCCGCTGCTGGCGGAGCCCTCGTCTGGCGCCCGGCAGGGGCCGGCGGCGCTGCGTTCCTACCAGTACCTGCTTGATGCGCCGGGCTTCATCGCCGCGCACCAGCCGGACCTGATTGTCTCGGCCGGGCGGCCGGGACTGTCCCGTGGGCAACTGGCACTGCTGCGGGCGGCTGGTCCGGCCGGAAGGCATATCGTGCTGAGCCAGGGCGCGGGCCGGTGGTCCGATCCGGCCCGGACGGCTAACGATGTGGCCGGCAGCCTGATCGTGCGCGGACTGCCCGGCAACGGCGGGCAGTCCGCGGAGCACGAGCGCACCGCCGGGCCAGGGCTCTCGGGCTGGCAGCGCTCATGGCGGGCGGCCGACGCGGCAGCGTCCCATGCCGCTGACGATGTGCTCGAAGCCGCCGTCGGCCTGAGCGAGCCACTGCTTTCTCGCGAAGTGGCCGCGGCGCTGCCCGCCGGCGCGCTGCTATGGGTGGCTTCCAGCATGCCGGCCAGGAATCTCGACCGGCACATGGTCGCCCGGTCAGATGTGCGGGTACTGGCCAGCCGGGGCGCGAGCGGCGTCGACGGGCTGGTGTCGTCGGCGATCGGCGCGGCCCTGGCTCACCGGGCTGACGGTGGCGGTCCTGCCGTCGCGCTGCTCGGCGACCTGGCCCTGGTCCACGATGCCCCAGGACTCATGCTCGGCCCGCTCGAGGCGCGGCCCGACCTGTGCCTGATCGTGGTGAACAACGACGGCGGCGGGATCTTTTCCGCGCTCGAGCAGGCGGCATTCCCCGACTCCTTCGAGCGGGTATTCGGGACGCCGCACGGAGCCGACTTCGCTGCCCTCGCGGCGGCCGCAGGTATGCCGTACGCGCGGCTGGATCAGTCCGCTGACCTGCCGGCCGCACTCACCGGGACCGGGCTCCGGCTGGTCGAGGTACGCACCAACCGCGCCGACGAGGCTAAGCTGCGCGCCGCGATCAGCGATGCGTGCGCGGCGGCCATTGCCTGGCTCTGAGCGCCGGCTCTGCCCTCCAGGGTGGGTTTTACTCCCTGGGTGGGATGACGCTGGCGGTATACGCTGGCCCTCAGCCAAATAAGGCAGGCAGCTTATGCGGGTCTTTGAATGCGTCGTCGGTGTCGCCCTCATCGTGGTTTCCGGGATGAACGCTATTCAGCAGCTTGTCATGCTGGCCCGCCGCTACCGCGGTGCTGGCGCCTGGCAGCTGGTGTCGCTGCCGGCTGCCGGGAGTTTCCGCGTCGCCCTGCTCCTCATCGCGCAGGGTGTGCTCGTCCTCGAAACGGGCAACTCCGCCGGGCAGTGGACTGTCATCGGCCTCATGGCTGCGATCCTGGCCTGGCACGGCGGCATCTGGCTGCGGGCTCTTCTGCAGAGACGTCGGCCGCGGACCGCAGCGTGATTGAGCGCTCGCAAGGTCCGCTCCGGATTGCTGATCGGCGAGATGGATCAAGTGCAGCTAGGCACGCCCGCAGCCCGGAAGGCCGCGTCCACGATCGCCTGAAGGCGCGCGGCGTGCGCGCCGCGCCAGTAGACGCGGCCGCAGCTGCCGCATTCTGAGAACACCTCATAGGTGCGCCGCGTGCCTGGCTGCAGGCGCGGCTCAACCTCAGCCTTCGGAGCCGCGGTGAGCAGAGTGTTGCAGGCAGGGCAGCGAGTCCAGGGCGCGAGCGCCGGGGCGAACCTGGTCAGGACGTCGTGGAGCTGATCATCCGGCCGGGCGCCGTGTACATAAGCGCCCATGCGCAGCCTGCGCTGGCGCAGCAGCCCGCGATCCTGTGTCAGTAGCACGCGCTGACCGGCGTTGGCCTGGTCGATCAGGACCTGGTCAGCTGCGTCGTTGGAGTAGGCAGCGTCTATGCCGACCAGCCGCAGCCGCCGGGCCAGCGTGCCGAGGTGGACGTCCAGGATGAACCGGCAGGCGCCGAGCCGCTGTGGCCGACGGACAGGATCCACCTGGATGAGATCGCCGCCAACGGGCCGGTAGCTGGCCGCGGCCGGCAGCCCGTTGACCGTCATGGCGCCGACCTCGGTCAGCGGCACGCCCAGGGATTCCACTACGTGCCCGAGTGAGGAGACTCCATCGCACGGCACTGCCACCGGCACGCCGCGGCGCCCCGCCCGCAGGAGGAACTGCAGCTCTGCTGCGACCATCACCTCTGCTACCGGCAGCTCCATCTCTGAAGCATTCCCGGCCCGGGCGGATGGTCACGTCTGGTCTGGTGTGCACCGGGGACACTGTGACGGTGAACGCAGATCCGTATGACCTCCACCGCTTCGTGACAGCGCAGGACACCGGCGGAACATATGACGGGGCCGTCGCAGAGCTAAAGCGAGGCCGCAAGACGAGTCACTGGATGTGGTTCGTGTTTCCGCAGATCGCAGGCTTGGGACAGAGCTCAGCCTCGCGCCTGTATGCGATCAGCTCACTGGCCGAGGCGCGGGCCTACCTGGCACACCCGGTTCTCGGCCCGCGGCTGCTGCACTGCGCCGCGCTTGTCTGCGACGCGCGGGGCCGCACCGCTGAGCAGATCTTCGGCGGAATCGACGCCCTGAAGCTGCGCTCGTCCATGACCCTCTTCCTGCATGCCGATCCGACCGCGCAGACATTCCGCCAGGTGCTTGATCAGTACTTTGGCGGGATTCCGGACTCTGCGACCGAAGCGCGCATTGGTGACTAAGGTGACGCCGTGCTTAGCCACCGGGCGCGCGAAACCGGTCGCGGCGCTAACTAACGGCTGACTGCGGCAGACTGGGCCGATGAATGCGGATCTCGTGGTCATCGGCGCAGGCGCGCTCGGGCTGAGCACGGCGCTGCACGCAGCGCTGCTCGGCCGGTCGGTCATCGTGGTGGAATGGCACGCTGCCGGATCGCAGGCGTCCGGCCGGGCCGCGGGCCTGTTCAAGTCGGTCCAGGCGGATGAGCTGCGGACTCGACTGGCGCGCCGCAGCATCGAGCTCGCGGTGACGTTCGGCGAATGGACCGGCGCTGAGCTTGACGTTGCCCGTTCCGGCAGCTTCCTGATCGCCCGAACTGACGAGCATAAGGCCTTCCTGCGCGCCGAAGCCCGCCAGTCCGCGGCTTGGGGGGCCAGCCTCCGCGAAGCGCGCTCCGGTGAGCTTGCTAGCCGGGTCTCGCACTATCGGGGCGGCGGCAACGAACTGGCGCTGTGGTGCCCCGAGGACATCTATATCGACGAGCCGATCAGCTTGATCAGGGCGTATGCGACTGCGGGGGAGCGGCATGGCGTCCAGCTCCTTGAGGCTGAGTCCGTCGCCGCGGTCACGGTGTCAGGCACCCGGGTGGCCGGCGTCGAGACCACACGCAGGTCGATCGCCGCGCCGGTAGTTGTCGATGCGGCCGGGGCCTGGACCCGGCAGGTCGCCGAACGGGCGGGCGCACAGGTTGCTATCGCCCCTGTTCGTCACCAGCTCCTCATCACCGAGTCGTCGGCGGACGTCGACCCGGCTGACCCCATCACGCGTGTCGTCGATGCCGCCGTGTACCTGCGGCCAGCCCGCGGCGGCCTGATGGTCGGCGGGTTCGAAGCCGCGCCGCTGCCACTGGATCCGCGCGCGGAACCTGCCCCCTTCAGCACCGACGACGTACCGCTCGACCTCGAGGTGCTGCGCGCGATGGCCGAGCAGGTGTCCCAGGAGGTTCCGGCGGCGAGCCGGGCCGCGGCTGAGCATCGTGGCGGGCTGTTCACCATGACCCCGGACGGGCGGTTTGTAATAGGGCCGGTACCGGACCTGGCGGGGCTGTGGGTTGCCAGCGGCTGCAACGGCTCTGGCTTTTCGTCCTCGCTCGCCATCGGAGAGGCCCTTGCGGCCTGGATCTGTGACCGGCCGGAGCGACTCGACATCAGCGCGCTCTCACCGGCTCGGTTCGGACCGATGACCGACGAGGCGCTGGTGAAGGCCGGCTGCTGGCAGTACGCGCACTACTACGACCCGGCAGTTGCACCCTGACGCCCCAACAAGTCAGCGCCGGGTCTCAGCGACGTGCATTCTGATGACCGAGTCGTAGTCCGGGTCGGGCGCGAGGCCCAGGCGGGCCGCCCGATCGGCGCGGAACCGCGCTGGCCAGCTCGTCACAATCGCGGCAACGGCGGGGTCGGGCACCCAGTCGATCAGCGCGCTGACCTCCGGCCCTGCCACCCGCTCCAGCGCGCCGACCATCTCCGCGACCGTCACCGTCAGCGCCGGCATGTTGACCGCAGTCCGGTCTCCCCAGGTTTGGTCGGACGACCCGGCAGCACGGAGCAGTCCGTCGATGGCACGCGCGGGCGAGGCAAGCGCGACCTCGGTCTTTGCGGCGACCGGGCAGGTCGCGCGCTGGCCAGCTAGCGGCTCGCGGACGATAGCGGACAGGAAGGCCGACGCGGCGGCGTTCGGCAGCCCTGGCCGAACGCTGACCGTCATCAGCCGGATAGCCCTCCCGCGCAGGAATCCTTTGCGGGTGTAGTCGGCTAGCAACTGCTCACCTATTACTTTCTGCACGCCATAGCTGGACTGCGGGTTCGGCATCGTCTGATCGTCAACGACAGCCGGGAGCGGGTGGTCGCTAGATGCCCCGAAGACGGCCACCGAGCTGGCGAACACAACGACTGGACTCGCCGCTACTGCGCGGCACGCGGCCAAGAGCGACTCGGTAGCACGCAGGTTCGCTCGGATGCCTAGGCCGAAGTCGGCCTCGCATTCGGCGCTGACCGCCGCGGCGAGATGAAAGATAACGTCCGACGCTGCCAGCGCGTCGGACAGAGCGCCCGGGCCGCTGAGCAGTTCGCCCAGGTCGCCCTGCAGCAGGGCGATCCGATCGTGGGCGGCTAGATCCGGGGGAGCGGGCGCGCGATCCACGAGCGTCACCCGCGAGATCGGCTGCTCGTCACCGGCAACCTGGATCGACCCAGCGGCGAGAATCTGCCGGGCAAGGCGCGCTCCGAGGAAGCCGGCGCCTCCGGTGACCAGCACGTTCGTCACGTAATCTCCAGTCTCCTGACGGATCGACCGCAGACTACTGTGATCGTATGTCCGGTGCTGTCTTCGCCGGCCTGCCCGCCGCCCGCGCGGACGACCCGGAACTGCGAGCGTCCATTCGCCGGATGCGAGCCGCCGACGGCCTGTTGCTTGGCGTTCTCGACGACGACCCGACCGGCGCGCAGGCCATGCATGACGTTGAGGTCGTGACGGTCCTGGCGCAGCGCGCTTACCAGGCCGCGCTCGCCCGCCCGGCCGCCGCCTGCTTCGTCCTTACCAACTCACGGAGCCTTGCCGAGGCTGCCGCGGCCGGCGTGACCGCACGAGCTGCCAGCGGCCTGATCGCCGCTGCCGGCCGTCGCGGCGCCCGGATCCAGCTGATCAGCCGCAGCGACTCCACGCTGCGAGGGCATCTGATCGCGGAGGTGGCAGCACTGCAGGCCGTCCACCGCGAGGTGCTCGGCTGCGGCTTCGACGCCGTGCTTCTGATCCCAGCCTTCATCGAGGCAGGCCGGCTCACCGTCAATGACATCCACTGGGCGCGGACATCGGCCGGACTCATACCCGCCGGCGAGACCGAGTTCGCGCAAGATCCCGCCTTCGGCTACACGGCATCAGACCTGAGGGACTTCGTTGCGCAGAAGGCCCGCGGAGCAATACCGCGAGAAGATGTCGTCAGCATCAGCCTGGCCGACATCAGATCCGGTGGCCCCAGCCGGATTTGCGAGTTGCTGGCCGGCCTGGCCGACGGAACGTGGGTCATCGTGAACGCGAGCGAGTACTCAGACCTCGAAACGGTGGCATGCGGAGTGCTGCTCGCCGAGCGCGCCGGCAAAAGGTTCCTGTTCCGCACCGGACCGTCCTTCGTGCGCGCCCTGACGGGCATCGAGCCGGTTGCGCCGTTGCGCGGCGGGCAACTGTGGCCTGGCGGGCGCCCGGAAGGACGGCACGGCCTCATTGTGGTCGGATCGCACGTCGGCCAGACCAGCCGGCAGCTGGCCATGCTGCGCGCAGGAACTGACGTCGCCGGCATCGAACTGAGCGTTCCGGAAATTCTTAGCGGAACGCCGGACCCCGTGGCCAGTGCGGCAACGCAGGTCGCGGACGGCCTTCGCCGGTCCGACGTCGTGCTGTACACCAGCCGGGGTGTTGCGGCCGGAGACAGCCCGGAGGACGGCCTGCAGATAGCGCGCACCGTCTCCGCCGCGGTAGCGCGCACCGTCCGCTGCGCTCTGGCTGCCAGGCCAGCCTGGGTCCTCGCTAAGGGTGGCATCACCGCGCACGATGTCGCGCTGCACGGGCTGGGCATCCGCCGCGCGGAGGTCGCTGGCCAGCTGTTCCCCGGCCTGATCTCGGTACTGCGTCCGGTCGATGCCGGGCCTGAGGCGCTTGGGATGCCGTACGTCGTCTTCGCCGGCAACGTCGGTGGCGACTCGACGCTGGCACAGGTGGTGGCAATAATGAATGGGTCGGATGTTGTGGGTGACCGATAAGATCGGCGTTCGTGTCAGCTGCCAGTTACCCGAACTTCGCAGGCAAGCACGCTGAAGAAGCGATCTTCAGCCCTGCCGACTTCGTGGCCTACTTGCAGCAGACCGGCGCCATCGGCGCAGCTGAGCCGCCGGCCGGCGTCGTGTTCTGCTACCAGAAGTCTCTGTATAACCATGTGCTGCGGGCCGAGGGGCTCAGGCCATCTGAGCGTCGGGGCGCTCTGCACGGAGTCGTGCCTCTGCCGAGCACCGGCGGCCGCCTCGCGCTGCTGTTCCAGTCCGGGATCGGGGCACCAGCGGCTGCCGCAGCGCTCGAGGAGCTTGCAGCGCTCGGCACGTCGCGCTTTGTCTCCATTGGCACCGCCGGGAGCCTGCAGCGTGATCTGCGTCCCGGCGACCTGGTCGTCTGCGAAGCAGCCATCCGCGATGAGGGTGTGTCCCATCACTACCTGGCGCCGGCGAAGCTGGCTACCGCAGACGCTCAATTGACCAGTGCCTTGGGGGCGGCGATGACGCTGCGCGGGCTGGGATTCCGCGCAGGCACGTCGTGGACGATCGATACGCCCTACCGGGAAACCGTCGCAGAAGCCCGTCATTATCAGGCCGAGGGCGTGCTCTGCGTGGAGATGGAGGCGGCGGCCTTGTATGCGGTGGCCGAGGTGAGGGGCCTGCGCGTGGCTTCGGGCTTCACTATCAGCGATTCGAGCGCAGACCTGGTCTGGAATCCGCGGTTCCACGAGCCGGAAGTGGAAGCTGGCCTCATCGCGCTGTACGGCGCTGCTCTCAGTGTGCTACTTGACGGTGCGGACGGCGAGATCGGCCGGTCCTGACGAAGCGGCTCGGCTACCCCGCCGCTCTGCGCCTGCGCAGCCAGCGAGCCAGCCGCGCGATCAGAGCCGCAGGCACGGCAAGCAAGGTAATCGCGAAGACCGACGCGCCGATATCGTTTTCGACCGGGCCCAGGGTCGCGAACAGCGCCAGCGCTATCACGACCGGGACGGCAAGGATCAGCGTCCATGCGGTCCAGTCATGCTGCCAGCGGCGCTGAACGCCGGGCGACGCGCCTGCACGTGGTCGCGGCGCGGCGCTGGGCCAAGTAGCCCCGGCCGGGGCAGCCAGCGCCGGGACGGCTCCCGACATGACTGCACCGGCCCCGTCGTAGTAGTCAGCGAGGCCCAGTGCGTGGCAAAGCGCGGCTGCGAACTCCGAGCAGCTGCCATACCGCTGCTCCGGTACTTTGGCCATTGCGCGGGCAAGCACATGATCAACGGTCGGCGGAAAGTCCGGCCGGCGCGCCGTCAGTGGCGGCGGCGACTGCGACATGTGCGCCCAGATTGTCGCCGCGGCCGGCTCGCGGCGGAACGGCGGAGCCCCGGTGAAAAGCTCGAATGCTGTGCACGCAAGCGCGTACTGGTCCACCCGCCCGTCGACCGGGCGGCCCTCGATCTGCTCGGGCGCGCAGTAGTCGACGGTACCCAGAAACTCTCCGGTCCCGGTCAGTCCCGACGTGGTGAGCGACGCCTTGCTCAGCCCGAAATCGGACAGGTAGACATGGTCGGGGCGGCCAGGCCTGGAGTCCACGAGCATGTTGGCGGGCTTGACGTCGCGATGAATCAGGCCGACGGCGTGCGCCGCGTCAAGCGCCGACGCTACCGCCGAGATGATCGCTGCCCCTCGTGCGGCCGGCAGCGGACCGGCACGGCGGACCAGCGAGCGCACGTCACCACCGGGAACGAAGCGCATGGCGATGAACAGCACGCCGTCGGCCTCGCCAGCCTCGAACACCGGGATGATATGCGGGTCATCGACGGCCGCCGAGGCACGGGACTCGCGAATGAAGCGCTGCCGGAAGGCATCGTCGGTAGCCAGCTCCGCCGACAGGACCTTCAGCGCGACGGCCCGGCCCAGGCGATCGTCGACGGCGCGGAATACCACGGCCATGCCGCCGCGCCCGATCTGCTGCTCCAGTCGGTAGCCGGCCAGCACGCTACCCGGGGCGAACTGGGCGGGGTCGGCGATCGGCGACATAGCGCCATACTCTAGCGAGTTGGCCTGACAGCCGGCCCGGCAAGCGAGCCGGCGGCTACCAGCCAGCCTCCGCTGGCAGCAGCACGTGCGGATTCAGCAGTCCAGGCGGGTCGAACGCGGCCTTGACTGACCGCATGATGTCGATCTCGGCCGGCGTGCGGGACAACCCCAGCCACCGGGCCTTCGCCTGGCCGACGCCGTGTTCCGAGCTGATCGAGCCGCCGAGCTCCGCTACCAGGCCGAGGACCGCGGCACTGGCCGCCTCGCCGCCGTCGGCTGCGCCGAGAACGTTGACATGCAGGTTCGCTTCGGCCAGATGTCCGAAGGCGACGAGCTCGGCATCCGGCGCAGCGGCGGCGATGGTACCGGGCAGCCGCTCGACGAGCTCTGCAAGCCGGCTAAGCGGAACTGACACATCCAGCTTCACCGGCACGCCCGCGGCGCTGATCGCCTCCGTGTGACCCTCGCGCAGCTGCCACAGCCGAGCCCGGTCGGCAGCCGATGAGGCAACCGTCGCATCGAGCACCTGCTCGGTTGCCTGCAGCGCGGCTAGCAGCTCGTCCAGCGGATCGGACTGGCCGGCGACCTCGACCAGGACGTACGCTCCGCCAGCTCCGGCCAGCGGCACGCCGACGCCCAGGTGAGCGGCGACCAGGCGGATGCCTGCGTCGAAGCTCAGCTCGGCGGCGCAAAGCCCTGGCAGCTGCGCTCGCAGAGACGCCAGCAGGTCGACCGCCTCGGCAGCTCCGCGCACCGCGATCAGCGCGGCCGCGCGCGCGGGCTCGGCCGTGACCAGCCGGAGCCGCAGCCGGGTGATCACGGCGAGTGTGCCCTCCGAGGCCGCCAGCAGGTGCCCCAGATCGTAGCCGGTGCTGTCCTTAGCCAGACCATCCAGCCGGGAGAGTATCCGGCCGTCGATGAGCACCGCCTCGACCCCGGCTACCTGTTCCCGCATGCTTCCGTACCGGAGCACGCGGATGCCGCCGGCATTGGTCGCAACCATGCCGCCCACCGTGGCGGAATCGCGTGCCGCGAGGTCAACGCCGAAATCCAGCCCCGCTGCCCGCGCGTGGGCGGCCAGTGCGGCCAGCGTGACCCCCGCGCCAGCGGTGACCTGCCGAGCTACCTGGCTCACTGGGCCGAGTTCGGTCAGCCGGGTAGTACTCAGCAGCACCGGCGGATTCTTACCACCGTTAGGAGCAGGAACGCCGCCGCCCACCAGCCCGGTGTTCCCGCCCTGCGCCACTACCGGAACTTGGGCCTCAGCGCACGCTCGCAGCACCCGCGCAACCTCGGCCGTCGTCCGCGGCCGCACGACGGCCAGAGAGGTGCCGGTAAACCGACCTGTCCAGTCGGTCTCGTACGAGCTGCGCAAAGCGCTATCGGTCAGGACGTGCTGCGGCCCGACTGCAGACCGCAACTCCGCCACCAGGGTCAAGACAGGACCCGCAGCCGGACCGTTTGCGCCATATCGCGCAGCTGGTGCAGTACCGCTTCCGGGTAGTCGATTCCGATGTCGGTCAGCGCGTATCCCAGATCGCCTCGTGTGCCGAGCAGCTGAGCCTCGACGTTCACGCCATGCTCGGCCAGCACGGTGTTGATCTCTGCCATCACACCGGGGACGTTGTGGTGCAAATGCGCCAGCCGGTGCGTACGGGACGGCGGCGGCAGTGCGATGTGCGGCAGGTTGACCGACAGGGAAGTGGTGCCCAGGGTGACGAAGTCGGCCAGCTTGGCGCCAACGAATGCGCCGATGTCCGCCTGAGCCTCCTCGGTTGACCCGCCGATATGCGGCGTCAGGATCACGTTGGGCAGGCCGCGCAGGACCGATACGAACTCTTCCCCGGCGGCTTTCGGCTCATCGAGGAAGACGTCGACTGCCGCGCCCGCCAGATGGCCAGACTTCAGGTGCATGCGCAGGGCGTCGTGATCGATCACGAATCCGCGGCACAAGTTCAGGAATAGTGCTCCGGGTCGCATCCGGCTAAATTCCTTCTCGCCGAAGAGCGAGCTGTTCGACGGACGGCCGTCAACGTGCAGCGTCACGATGTCGGAGATCTCGAGCAATTCATCCAGGCTGACGCAGCGACGAGCGTTGCCGAGCGCGAGCTTGTCGGCGGTGTCATAGAAGACGACCCGCATGCCGAGCGCCTCGCCGACGACCGAGAGCTGGGCGCCGATGTTCCCGTACCCAACGATCCCGAGGGTGCGGCCGCGGACTTCGTGGGCGCCGCGGGCAGACTTATCCCACACACCAGCGTGCATGGCGCGATCTTTCTCGGTGAGCCGCCGCGTCAGCGAGATGACTTCGGCCAGCGCCAGCTCGACGACGCTCCGAGTGTTCGAATAAGGCGCGTTGAATACTGCGATACCGAGAGCGGATGCGGCAGCCAGGTCGACTTGATCGGTCCCGATGCAGAATGCTCCGACCGCCCGCAGGTCAGGGGCCGCGGCCAGGACCGCCGAGCTGAGCCGGGTCTTGGACCGGATGCCGAGTACGGCTACGCCCGGCAGCTTGGCAGCAAGCTCGGCCTCATCGAGGGCTGACGGGCGCGTTGCGACCTCCAGCCCGGCATCTTCGAGCAGCCGCACAGCCTCGGGATGGACATTCTCCAGCAGCAGAGCCTTCACCGGCCCAGCGTAATCGACCCGAGATCAAGGTCAGTCGCCGCGGTGCCCGCCAGTAATGTCCCGATCATGGGCATTCCGTCAGCTGGCCAGGTCGCCGAGACTGCCGTAGCCGATCAGCCAGCGAGAAGTTTGCGGATGCGCTCTGGACCGGCAGCGAGCAGCAGCGTCGGCAGCCGCGGTCCGGTATCCCGCCCGATGAGGAGCCGGTAGATGAGAGCGAAGAAGGCGCGCTGGGCAACCTTCAGCCCTGGCGTGGGCGGTGCGTCCGCCGCCAGCCCGGCCTGTAGCTTCGGCACGGAATACACCAGGTGGGACAGCCCCTCCAGCGACCACTGCGCGTCCAGGCCGGCCAGCAGCAGGTCCAGGGCCTCACGCTGGGCGGCGGTCAGCGACTCCAGGGCGCGCGCGTCTGGCTGCTCGGCCAAGGTGGTGCGCTGATCGGCCGGAAGCTGTGTCGCCGCCCAGTTCTGAGCTCGATCCAGCCGCGGCCGGACCTCGCCCAGGGAGGCAATCGGCCGCTCGGGGTCGCAGTCACTGAGGATGCGCAGAGTCTGATCGGCGTCTTGAGTGGTGATATCGGCTACCGAGGTCAGCATCCGGTAGGACAGGGGCCGGGGTGTGCGGGGCAGTTCGCCGGCGGCAGTCCGCACCGCACGGCCGTAGGAGATCGCATCGGGGCCGGACGCGCTGCCATCGGCGACCTTGCGCGCGACCGCATCCCATTCGTCGTAGAGACGGTGGAGGTCGGAATCGAATGCGACGGTGAACGACTGCTGCGGCCGCCGGCGGGCGTAGAGCCAGCGCACTACCGGCTCTTCGATGATCTCCAGAGCGTCAGCAGGTGTCGGAACGCCGCCACGGGAGCTCGACATCTTGGCCATCCCGCTGATGCCGACGAACGCATACATCGGGCCGATCGGCTGCCAGCCACCGAAGATCTCGCTGACCAAGCGGCCGCCAACGACAAACGACGATCCCGGTGCCTGGTGGTCGACACCGGACGGCTCGAACACCACGCCCTCATGCGCCCAGCGCATCGGCCAGTCGACCTTCCAGACCAGCTTCCCGCGCCGGTGCTCGGCGAGCCGTACGGTCTCGGCCTGCCCGCACGCGCAGGTGTAGGACAGCGCGGTGCTCTGGTCGACGTAGCCAGTGACCGTGGTCAGGTCACGCTCGCACGCCGAGCAGTACGGCCGGTAGGGGAAGTAGCCGGCGCCGGTACCTCCGTCGTCCTCGGCACCTCCGTCGTCCTCGGCCTGTTTCGTCCGGTACTGCGCGAGTACGGCGTCGATCCGGCCCCGTTCGCGCATCGCCAGCAGGACCTGCTCGGTGTACGCGCCGGAGGCGTACATCTCGGTCTGGCTGATGCCGCGGAACTCCACCCCGAGCCTTGCCAGGGCGGTCTCCATCGGGGCCTTGAAATGCTCGGCCCAGTTCGGGTGGGGGCTGCCGGGCGGCGCCGGCACAGAGGTCAGCGGCTTGCCGATGTGCCCGGCCCAGGTCGGGTCCACACCTGCAGGGACCTTGCGCAGGCGGTCGAAGTCGTCCCACGACAGGATGTGCACACAGTCGACACCGCGGCGCCGGATCTCGTCGGCCACCAGGTGCGGGACCATCACCTCGCGCAGGTTCCCCAGGTGGATCGGGCCGGATGGGCTTAGGCCGGACGCGACGACGACGGCCTTGCCTGGCGAGCGGCGGGCCGCCTCGGCGATGACCTCATCGGCGAGCTGGCTGACCCAGTCGGCATCAGGCCGGGCCTTTGCCACGGTTGGCGCTCCCTTCCTAGCCTTCGAGAGCGCGGCGCATGGGCCGGAACTTCGTCTCAGTTTCGGCCAGCTCGGCGTCTGGCTGAGAGCCTGCAACGATCCCGCAGCCAGCGAACAGCCTGGCCCGGCTACCGCTGATCTCGCCGCAGCGCAGTGCGAGGCCCCACTCGCCATTGCCGCGCGCGTCCACCCAGCCGACCGGACCGGAGTACCGGCCGCGGTCCATCCGTTCCAGCTCGCGGATGAGCTCGAGGGCCGCTTCGGTCGGGGTGCCACATATTGCCGCTGTCGGATGCAGGGAGGCTGCAAGAGCCAGTGCAGAGGCGTCGCCCGAGAGCACGCCCGATACGGAGGTCGCCAGATGCTGGTAATCGGCCATCTGCAGCAGGTGCGGGGCGGGATCGACCACGAGTTCGGCGCAGAGCGGGGCCAGCAGATCGTGAACGGATTCGACCGAGTACCGGTGCTCCTCGGCGTTCTTGGCCGAGGCGAGCAGCGCGGCGCTCAGGGCGTCGTCGTCGGCCTTGCTGCCACCGCGCGCCATGGTGCCGGCTAGCACCAGCGAACTGACCTTGCGATCCTCGCGCCGAATCAGCAGCTCGGGCGTAGCGCCCACCAGGCCGGAGCAGGCGAACGTGTAGCAGCCTGGGGAGCGGGCAGCAAGCCGGGCCAGCAGAACCCTGATGTCGATCGCAGCTGAGGAGCTAGCCAGCAGGTCGCGTGCAAGCACTACCTTGCGCAGCTCGCCCGTCTTGATCCTGGCTACGGCAGCAGAGACGAGCTGCGTCCACTCTGGCGCGGACAGGCTGCCGTCACTCCACCGCATTGCGGCCGGGTTGACCAAAGCTGCCGGCTCGCCCGGCTGGTCTTTTCCGCCAGAGCTGATGGTGGTCTGCCAGGCGACGCCCGACCTGCGGCCGATCACGACGGCGGGCACGATCAGGACTGAGCCCTCGGAGGCCGGATCAAAGGTAAAGCTGCCGAATGCGATCGGGCCGCTGCCCGGCACGCGAACCTCATCCATGACCCGGGCGCCGTCGAAGAGCTCGGCCAGCCACTTCTCGCCGGCCGCGAAGCGGTCCTCGCCGGCCGGGAGGGTCAGCCGGGCTGCCTCTCCCCAGCCCACCAGGCCGTCACCGTGGTGGATCCAGGCGGAAACCGCGGGTCCGGGCAGCCGGGTCAGCAAGTCGCCAGGATCGGACGTGCTGACTGACTTGACAGTCAGGCCGTCTGGAATCGGCCGTTCCCGACTGTTGCGCTCTGCTTCCACGACAGTCCACTGTACGTGCGGCATCCGGCCACGCGGACTGCGGGGATCGCGCCGGAATCGTGACTAACAGGGCACCAGCGAGCTCGAACCCGAGCCACGCGAGCAGCACGCCGACCGCAAGGCTGCCGATCACGTTGAGCCCGGCGGACCCTACGGCGCCGTCCTCCAGCAGCCTCATCGTCTCGTAGCCGAAGGTCGAGAACGTTGTCAGTCCGCCGCAAAACCCCGTGCCTAGCAAGGCGAACAGGACAGGCGGCAGCCCTAGGTGCCGCTCGGCCCCGAGCAGGAAGCCGAGCACCGCCGATCCCGCCATGTTGACGGAATATGTCCCCCACGGCAGCACGGTGTCGTGCCGTACCTGGACGAAGCGGTCAGTCAGGTATCGGGCAGGCGCGCCGATCATGCCGCCAGCCAGCACTGCCAGGATGATCACGACGAGGTGCCGCCCGCGGAAGCGCTGGCGCCTGCCGACGGGCCGCCGGTGTAGGCGTGGACGTGCACATCTTCAACGATCACCAGCCCGCCAGTGACCAGGTCGGCCACCTCGTCCAGGAAGGCTTCGATCCGCTCCGCCGTGTCAACGATGATGATCGCGAGCGGCAGGTCCTCGCTCAGCGACAGCAGCCTGCTGGTGTGGATCCGGGACGCCGCACCGAATCCCTCGATGCCGCGGAATACGCTGGCCCCAGCCAGCCCGCGCTGGTGAGCGCGGTGAACGATCTCGGCGTACAGCGGTTTGTGGTGGTAGCGATCGGACTCGCCGATGAAGATGGTGATCCGCCGCGCCGGCCCTTGCAGCCTCACTGGTCACCTTCTTCGCGCCGACGCGAGAACCAGGCCGGCAGCTCGGCCGCGGTCCTCGCCGCTTTCATGCCACACCATACGGCGACCAGGGCGGCAACGATGCTCGTCAGCGCATACGCGTCAGCCAGCCCTGGGGCGTGGCCAATCAGCAGCGTCAGCACGCCGCCGGCATAGGTGGAGTACGTGGTGTAGCCACCGAGCAGGCCAACGGCCAGGAACGGCCGCAGGACCCGCCGCGGCGGCCAGACTTCCAGCAGGTACACCATGAGCAGCCCGAGGAGGAAGCAGCCTGAGACGTTCACTGCGAAGATCGCCCACGGGAAGCCGTGGCCAGCCGGGAAGGCAGCCGACAGCAGGTAGCGAGCCGCGCTCCCGATTCCGCCGCCGACCGCAATCGCCGCCAGATCAACCGCGCCCGGCCCGGATGCCTGGTGCGTCCGTGCGGTCGGAGACCGGCGCGCAAGCATCGAGTCTGAGCCAGGCATCTCAGCAGAATACGCAGCAGTCGGCGCCACAGGATCATCAGGCGTGCTAGCGTGCAACGAAATTCGATTAACTCGATGGGATTCATAGGATGAGCGCAGCGACTGCGGTGCGGCACGTCACGCCGGAACACGTCATCGGAGCGGCTCCTACCAGGCTGAGTCCCGCCCAGCTCGCCGGGATTGTCAGCGAGACGGCGGCGGCGGAGCACAGCTGGCGGCCAATCGTGGAATTCTCTGAAGGGCCGCGCTGGTTCCGGCGGCTGGCGCTCGCCGCCGACTATGAGGTGTGGCTGCTGAGCTGGCTGCCTGGCCAGCACACTGGCTTCCATGATCACGGTGACGCCAGGGGCGCCTTCGCGGTCGCCCAGGGCGAGCTAGAGGAATCGCTGGCAGCGCGAGGCCGCAGCGTGGTGCGGTACCGGACAGCAGCGGCCGGCTCAGTGACCAGCTTCGGAGCCAGGCACCTGCACGACGTCAGCAACGTCGCAGCGGCACCAGCGATCAGCGTCCACGCGTACTCGCCCCCGCTGACTGCGATGCGCCGCTACGAGATGACAGCGTCCGGCCTGGCCCTGGTCGGCACCGTACGAGCTGAGATCAACTGGTGAGGTTGCCTGTCGGTTCTGACTGCGGGCCGCCCTGCTGTGCAGCACACTAGGTGCCATGATCACGCGACCGCCGGGAGCACGCACCATCGACGAGGTGCTAGCCGAGGCAAGGACGAGCTTGAAGCGGCTGGATCCGCACGACGCCTATGCAGCGGCGAAGGATGGCGCGCTGCTCGTCGATATCCGGCCTGCAGCGCAGCGCGCGGCCGAAGGGGAGATTCCCGGTGCTCTGATCATCGAGCGCAACGTACTGGAATGGCGCTTCGATCCGGCATCCGACGCCCGGCTGCCGGTGGCTAGCTACGACCTGCAGGTCATCGTGGTCTGCTCGGCGGGCTACACCTCCAGCCTGGCCGCGGCTGCGCTCCAGGAGCTAGGCGTGCACCGCGCTACAGACCTTGCGGGTGGCTACCGCGCCTGGGAGGCCGCCGGGCTTCCGGTCTCCGGGGCCGCTCACAGCAGCGTCAGCTGAGCATCCCGAAGTTGGGCCGCGGCCTCGCCAACCCCGGCCGTCGCAGTAGCGGGTAGCCGCCGCGCCGCAGCGGGGCTTGCCCGGCCCACGCCGTACTTCCTGGCCAGCTCCGCGACCTGGGCCGAGATCGACTGCTGATAGCTCGCTGGCGCATAAGCTCTGCTGCCGTAGAGCTTGGCGTAGGCCGGGATCAGGTCCGGATAGCACTCCCGCAGCCAGGACCAGAACCACTCCCTGGCCCCGGTGCGCAGGTGCAGCACGATGGGGCTGACGTGACTAGCGCCAGTGGCGGCGATCTCGCGTACTGCCCGCTCCAGTTGCGAGGGGGAGTCGGTCAGGAATGGCAGTACCGGCCCCATCAGCACTCCGCAGCCGAGGCCCCGCTCGTTCAGCGTGGCACACGCGGCCAGCCGTCGGTCAGGTGCCGGGGTACCGGGTTCAATAAGTCTAGAAAGATCTTTATCGACAATTCCGGCTGACACGTTGAGGCCGACCACCGTGACCTCGGCGGCCGCGGCGAGCAGTTCGATGTCACGCAGCACGAGCGTGCCCTTGGTGAGGATGGAGAACGGATTCGCCGCCCTCGTCAGCGCGCCGATTATGCCCGGCATCAGCTGATACCTGCCCTCGGCGCGCTGGTAGCAGTCCACGTTGGTGCCCATCGCAATGTGCTCGCCGCGCCAGCGCGGCGCCGCCAGCTCCTGCCGCAGTCGCTCCGCCGCGTTCACCTTGACCACGATCTGCGTATCGAAGTCCTTACCGGCATCCATCTCCAGATATATATGTGTATTTCTGGCAAAACAGTAAACACAAGCATGACTGCAGCCTCTATAGGGGTTGATCGTCCAGCGGAACGGGACTCTCGACGCTGCCGGGACCTTGCTGATGATCGACTTGGCATGCACCTCGTGGAACGTGATGCCGCGGAAGCCCGGCGTGTCGAATGTTCTCGTGACTGCGGCCAGCTCGAACAAGGCTGGGTTGCTGGCAGTGCTGTTTGCCACACCGCCGCTTGCCACACCGCCGTTAGCTGCCTCCGGCGTCAGCCGGAGATTGTCCCAGCGCATGCACGTCACAATAGAACGACTGTTCGAGATTCTCAAACGTATTTTCGACTGCTGGCCGGTCAGCCGCGTCCTGGGCGGGGCAAACCGGGCAGCCGCCGGTGCGGAGCGCCGTGCCGTTCAGTTTCGTGCCGGTCTTAACCCGGCTTCCTCTTGCCGACGGCAAAGCCCTGGTAAACAATCGTCGGAAGGGGTCGGCTCACTGCAGCGGCCCGCGACCTATTGATCTGGCCGGAGGTGGCGCTGTGGCCTTGTCGATGGAAGAGCAGCGCATGCTTGACGAAATGGAACGTCAGCTCGCCATTGACGATCCGAAGCTGGCCTCCAGGCTCAATGCGTTCGGCGGGCAGCGGATGCCCGGCGCCTTTACCTCGCACCGCGCAAAGACAATCAGCGGCCTGCTGGCGCTCGCGCTGATTGCCGCAGTCACAATCATGATGTTCGTGGTCAGTCCGTATGGCCACCGGGGCAACCCGCCACACACGCCGTCGACGTCTGGCAAGCCGGCAGCGGGAGCTCAGTCACAACATACGGCTGGCTAGCTCGCTCGCGACGTCAGGGCGAGTCAGGACTCGCGCCACAGTTGCAGCAGGTACTGCTCCATGCCCTCTAGGCGCTTGCGCGCCTGCTGAAAGTCGTCGCTAAGCGGGTCGGAGAACTGCTGGAACAACTCGCCGTAGCTCTGCACGGCCACGGTCCGGTTCCTGGTGTAGATCCGGACGCCATAGTCACCGACTCCGCCGGACAGTCGCAGCGCGTTGACGCACGTGACCGTGTCGGTGTCGATGCTGAGCTGGCCGCGCAGATACAGCACGCACTTGGCCTCGTCCTCGTATCCGTCGCTGAATGGCGGCGGGGCGTCATCCCATTCCTCGATGGTGAGCTGAACGCCGAGCGGCTCCTGGGCACACGACACCATGAGCTGATCACGGCCCGTGCTGATCAGCGAGTCGATCGGCGGCACCGGCCCGCCGGGGGCATCCAGGTCAGCGATCGGGTCATGGACCCGGAACATCAGCCGCTCCGGGAAGACCGGAATCTCCAGCCGAAGCAGCCTGCGACTCACTGGCCCCCCTCTGGGCAAGAAAAGGCGATTTCCTGACCTACAGAATGCTCCGAAGTAGGCCGACTTGCGCACTCAATCGCCCAGAAAGGCCGGTCTCGGCAGCGATCTATCGCACAACACCGCCGCCGGGCTATCCTCCGGCCATGACGGAGTCGGTTGCAGACGTCCCAGCAGTTACGCACCGCTACGTTCAGGCCGGCAACCTGCGCATGCACATCGCCGAGGCGGGCCGGGGACCGCTGGTGCTGCTGCTGCACGGTTTTCCGGAGAGCTGGTACTCCTGGCGACACCAGCTGGCCGCGCTCGCCGCCGCCGGCTATCACGCGGTCGCACCAGACCAGCGCGGCTACTGCGGCACCGGACCACCTGAGGGCCGCGCGGACATTGGCGAATACACGATCCTGCATCTGACCGGCGACGTGATCGCGCTGATGGACGCGCTGGGCGAGGATGAGGCAGTGGTCGCCGGGCACGACTGGGGCGCTCCGGTCGCGTGGCATGCAGCACTGTTCCGCCCGGACCGGGTACGTGGCGTCATCGGCCTGAGCGTGCCATATCGGCCGCGCGGCAGCGCGCCCCCTATCCCCACGCTGCGTGCGCTGCTGGGCGAAGGCTTCTACATGGTCTACTTCCAGCAGCCCGGAGTCGCCGACGCCGAGCTGAGCCGGGATCCGGCCGCCACCTTCCGCAAGGTGCTGTGCAGCCTTGCTGGTGATGGCCCGGCCATGTCACTGATCCCGCAGGGCGGCGGCTTCCTCGATGCAGCGGCGGACGCGGCCGAGCTTCCGGCCTGGCTTAGCCAGCAGGACATCGACGAATACGTGAGGGAATACGCAGACTCCGGGTTCACCGGCCCGCTGAACTGGTATCGCAACCTGGACCGCAACTGGGAGCTGACGAGTGCCTGGCAGCACGCGCCGATTAGCGTGCCGAGTCTGTTCGTGGCCGGCGAGAAAGACCCGGTGCTGAGCTTCATCAGCCCCGATGGCATCGCGTCGGCGCTACCCGGCCTCACCGGGCAGGTCATCTTGCCCGGCTGCGGCCACTGGACGCAGCAGGAGCGGCCGGCCGAGGTCACCGCGGCGATGATCGCGTTTTTGCACGAACTCGGGTAGCGGCCGCTAGGAGGGCGCGAAAACACCTGGCGGCGGGGCGGGGGACAGCTGCGCTTGCCCGTCTCTAATAGCCCTAGCACCGGAGATGAACCGGTCCAGGTCCTCGCCGGCGAGGATCCGGCCAGGGAAGGGGTCCGCCGCCACCCGGCGGGTCAGGGCGGCCACTGGCAGGTCATAGTCGGAGGCCGCGAGCACCAGGTTGCCGAACCGCCGGCCGCGTAGCACAGCCGCATCACCGATGACGCAAGCCGCACGAAACACGTCACGTGCCGATGCAGCCCTGGCCCTGGTGTGGGCCAGCGGCGGGCCGTCGCCGATGTTGGCCGCGAACAGGCCACCAGGTGTGAGCGCCCGGCCCGCGGCCGTCGTGAACTCGACCGACGTGAGGTGCGCCGGGGTGCGCGCGCCCGCGAACAGGTCGGCAATGACCACGTCATAGGAGCCAGGCCGCAGTTTCTCAAGCACGGCTCGCGCATCGCCGATGCGGACCCTGATCCGCCCCGGCTTACCGCCGGCGCGCCGACTCGGCTGGCGCAGCGGCAGCCGTTCCCGTACCAGGTCCACCATGTCTGCGTCGCAGTCGACTGCGAGCTGGCTCGATCCGGGCCGGGTCGCCGCCACATAACGAGCAAGGCTCAGCGCCCCGCCCCCGAGGTGCAGCACCCGCAGCGGCTTGGCTTCCGGCGCGGCGAGGTCCAGCAGGTGACCAAGGCGCCGTACGTACTCGAAGTCGAGGTAGAGCGGGTCGTCCAGGTCGACGTAGGACTGCGGGGTGCTGCCCACCAGCAGCGTCCAAGCTCTCGGCCGGTCGGGGTCGGCGAGCAGCTCGACCGCGTCGGGCTCGCCCAGGCGCCGGGCCGCAGGCTCGCCGCTGTCGCCCCACCGGTCTGACATAACGCCATTCTCTACGCGGCCAGGCGGTGCACGGGCCAGCTAGTCCACGGTGATCTCGGCCGAGTCGGTCAGCCGGAGCTTCCGGCGGGCACGTTCGTAAAAGGTCGTGCGACCGAAACGCACCACAGATGCAGCGCCGGGGCGCGGCTGCAACTCGACCCGGTCTCCCGGAATGAGCTGCGCGGCGACTTCGCCGTCCACTTCCATGGCAAGCTCACCGCTGTCTGGCAGGAGCTCCAGCGCCAGGCTGTCACCAACCGACAGCACCAGGCCACGGTTGTAGGCGGAGTGCGGCGAGGCCGGTGTCACGAGCACCGCCTCGACCGACGGACTCACGATCGGGCCACCGGCCGAGAAACTGTAAGCAGTCGACCCGGCCGGTGTGGCGACAACTATCGCATCTGCCGCATAGCTGACGAACGGGTTCCCGCCAGCCAGCACCGCCACTTTCGCCGTCGGCCGCCCCGGAAAGCGAACCACAGCGATGTCGTTGAAGGCCGTGACGACCTGGTCGCCAATGACCGCGTCGACCGCAAGACGCGGCTCGATCGTGTAATCCATGGCGTCCACGGCTGACAAGGCACCCGGCAAGTCGGGCACGTCCACTTCAGCCAGAAAGCCCACCTTGCCCAGGTTCACCCCGAGCACGGGCGCGCGGTGGCGGTCGGCTAGCCGCATCGCGCGCAGCATCGTGCCGTCGCCGCCGAGACTTACCACCAGATCGGAACGGCGGCCAAGCTCGGTGTCGGAGACCGAGGCGGCCGCGCAGTTGAGTCGTCTGATCTCCGAGTCGATGCCCAGCACCTGAATGTTCCTGCGCGTGGCCCAGTCCAGCACGGCGGCCACCGCCTCGGCCGAGTCGCGCTTGGGGTGCAGCACCATGCCGACGATATGCATCTCAGCGGTACCCTAGCGCGGCGCCGGACCGCGCCGGGCTGTGGTACGCGCCCCACCAAGTGGTGCGCAGCCCGAGCGGCCAGGCATGCTGAGAGGATGAAGCCTGTGGTCGCGGTCTCGTGGCAGCTCCTGCGGGGAGTGCTGCCTTACCCGGATCTGTGGCGGCGATGGCGCGTGGACCGCAGGGCGCACAAGCTCATCACCTGCCGGCACTGGCCCGGTGACGAGGCAACCGGCATGGACGCGGCGCAGCTAGCGTTGCTGCGGCTACTGTGGCTGCAGCGCCTTACTCGTAACTCCGTCACCATGCGCCGCGATGATGACGCGGTGCTGCTGGCCCGCGCCGCGATCGAGACCTGCATCGTCGGGCTGTACTGCGTTCATTCCGGCGACGCGATCTCGCACCTGTCAGCACCGAGCTACGGTGGCGCGGGGCCGGTGCCCTACCTCATCAACGCCGACCTTGGATCAAGAACCGCCATCGACGGCGCAGTACTGGCGCTCGGCGAGGTCGGCCCCGACCTGAACATCAGGGATCTGGCCCTCTGGCTGGAGCGGGAGCACGGGCTCGTCCTGGCGACCGGGCTCTACCACCGCTACTACGTGCCCTTGTCGCACTTGTTCGCGCATGCCTACGCCTTTTCGCTGATGCGGCACGTTCATCCGGACGGCACGATTCACCGCCGGCCCGCGTTCCCGTGGATCAGGCGCTCAGCCGCCCGAATGGCCGACGGCTGTGCCGCGGTACTGGCAGCGAGCATCGCCGATAAAGCCGGAACTCCGTCAGAGCTCTTCCACCGTTCCGCCACCGCTCATCTCGACCGGCTGCTGACCCCGGCCCTCGTATTCGCGGTCAAGGGAGCCTTCCGGTCGGGGCCATGGCGAGAGTTCCCCCGCAAGCTGCAATCCATCATCGAGGCGCAGCGTTCTGCCGACCTGCCGGGCGAGGGTGACGATTCAGGCGGCGAGGACGGCAGCGCCGCCGACGCGCTTGCCAGTTTCCTAGATCCGGCCGCTAGCTATGCGCGCGGCGGTCTGTATAGCCAGAACGGGGACGAGTACGCCGATGAAACGGATCCGGCCGCCGGGGAGGAACGGCCGGCCAGGCACCGGCGGTAGCGCTGCCGAACTCCGCCGTCCTGCGCGGCCCGTCCTGCGCTCGCTGGCAAGTCTGGGTATATCCGCCGGGCGTGCCAGGAGGTAGCGTCAAAGCTGGGCTATCCCGCCGAAGGGGGGCGACCATGAGCGATGACAAGGACACCGAGCTCGCTGACGCGTTGGCAGAGGCTGGCCGCCGCCTCGGCCAAGCCCTCTCGGATGGGCTCGCTCGCCTGCGGTCCGCACGCGACACGGTCGCGGACGCAGCGAACCGGTCGGAGGTGCGGGCCGTCACCGAGTCCGCCGCCAGAGTCTTGCGGCACCGGCCTTGCTTGTGCATGTGCGCGCACGCTCATCCTGAGGACGGCGGCATCTGCGAGATGCTCGACGCGGTGATTACCGGCCCGTCTACATCGGAGCTGCTCGGCACGATTGCCGTGCCGCTCTGCGCGCCGTGTGCCGCAGCGCGAGCCGTGCACCGCTTCTAGTCACGGTTAATCCCCACGGGCGCCCTCGGCGGGTGAGCGGCGCCGCGCAGTCGCTAGCCTTATTCACCTGCGCTGGCCTGCAGTTCGCTGATGACGCTGGGAAAACGGGCGAGGGGGTGCCCCTGTGAAAGCAGTGCGGTTCGGGGAGTACGGCGGGGTCGACGTCCTGAACGTCGTGGACGTTCCGACGCCTGAGCCAGGGCCAGGGGAGGTCCTGGTACAGGTCAAGGCGGCTGGCATCAACCCCGGCGAGGGGAAGATCCGGTCAGGCGCACTGCACTCCAGGTTCCCTGCGACGTTCCCCTCCGGCGAGGGCAGCGACCTGGCCGGCATTGTCGCCGGCAGAGGCCCTGGCGTAACCGGCTTCTCAGCCGGCGACGAGGTCATTGGTTACACCCACAACCGCGCCAGCCACGCCGAGTACGTCGTGGTAGATGTGCAGAACATCACGCCCCGGCCCGCTCGAGTGCCGTGGGATGTGGCTGGCGCGCTCTTTGTGGCGGGCGCGACGGCCTACGCCGCTGTGCGCGCCATCGCGGCGACTGCGGGCGACACCGTCGTAGTGGCAGGCGCAGCCGGCGGCGTCGGGTCGATCGCGGTTCAGCTCGCGCGGCTGGCTGGCGCTTCCGTCATCGGGCTCGCGAGCGAGACCAACCACGTGTGGCTTGCCGAGCACGGCATAATCCCGGTGAGCTACGGCAAGGGCGTCGCTGAGCGGATCAGGGCCGCTGCGCCACAGGTCGACGCGCTCATCGACACCCAGGGCGGCGACTACGTCCAGCTCGCGCTCGACCTTGGCGTCCGGCCGGAGCGGATCGACACCATCGTGAATTTCGAGGCCGTCGCCGACCATGGCGTCAAGGCCGAAGGGAGCGCCGCCGGGGCGAGCGCGGCGGTCCTGGCCGAGCTCGCCGCTCTCGTGGCCGCGGGAAAGCTCGACGTTCCCATCGCTGCCACGTTCCCGCTGTCACAGGTGCGCGACGCCTACAGCGAACTTGAGCGCGGCCACACCCGCGGCAAGATCGTCCTCATCCCCTGACCGGCATCGAAGTCCCTGGCTCAGCGTTTGACCAGCCTGCGCGCTCGCGCGCCTCACCCCAGAGCTCGCGGTAGCTGCGTGCGGCCTGGCTGCGTGGCGCGAAGGCGGCCACTGGCGCGCGGTGGACCGACATCTGCTCGATCAGGGACGCTGACGGGATCACGGTCGTCGCGAAGCTACGACGGGCGGCGGGCAGCTCCTGCGAGATCTGCGTGTGCAGCCGCTTGCGCCGATCGATCATCGAGAAGAACGCCAGCACGTCGGGCTGATGCCCGTTGAAGCTGCCGACGAACTCGGTGAGCTGGTCCAGGGTGCGCACCGAGAGCGTCGTCGGGATGAGCGGCACGAGCAGCAGGTCGGCGGCGTGCAGCACGCTCTCGGACAGCAGCGAGATGCTCGGCGGGCAGTCGAGGAAGACAGCGTCGTACTCAGCCTTGAGCGGCGCTAGCAGGCTGGCCAGCCTCCGTTCCGGCCGCTTCGCCGCATCCAGGAGCAAGTCCAGGTTCCGGTAGGTGAAGTCGGCCGGCAGCAGGTCAAGACCGTCGAAGTCGGTGCCCTTGATCGCTGCGTCAACCGACTTGGTGCCCTTGATCAGGGCCTTGCCGCCGCCTTTGACCCGCGGCTTGATCCGGAACAGATAGCTGGCCGCACCCTGCGGGTCGAGGTCCCACAGCAGCACTCGGTAGCCGTCCCTCGCAGCAAGGTAGCTGAGGTTGACTGCGGTGGCCGTCTTGCCGACGCCGCCCTTGATGTTGTAGCTGGCGAAGATCTTCACGCGGCGGCCGTCCGCGCGAGCTCGGTCAGCCTCGCCTGACTAGCCGGGCTGGCAAAGTCCGCGAAGCGGCTGTCGAATTCGCTCCGTGCCGCCCGCTGGCGCCGCGCTAGGTCGGCAGCGATCTCCCCCATTGCGAGCAGCGTCGTCGCCGGGGCGCTACGATCGGCCAGCATCTGGCTGGCGAATGTCCGGATCTCAGTTCGCTGGACCTCGGCATCCTGGAACTCACCCAGGCAGTTCTGTAGTGCCTTGAGCTCTCTCACCGCCTGCCAGTGCTGCGCAGGGTCGTGCAGCGACCCGAACATCTCTACCAGGTACCGCAGCTCTTTGCAGCGCTTGCGCAGGTCGTGCAGGCGCTCCGGCGGCGATGCGACAGTGATCAGCCGGCCGGCCCGCAGCGCCTTGCGCTGCGCGGCCCGGATGCGCTCGTCTGCGAGCAGCGCGACCGTGGCACGTCTACGAGCCGGACGGACGTCGTCCAGCGAGTCCCTCCAGCCCGCGGTCAGCCGGGCGAACCTCGCCGACCGCAGGCCTCTGGCGAGTCGGCGGTGCTCCCGCGCTCGAGAGCGCACCAGGTAATCACGGAACGGGGTCAGCTCACTCTCGCTCGCCCCGACCAGCCCGGCTGCCATGCCCGCGAAGCCCAGCAGGTAGACGTCTAGGTCCCTGGTCGGCGTGGTCACGTCGCCGAGCCAGCCGAACTCCGGCCGGTACTCGCGCGCCAGCCCGCCGGGCAGCGCGTCGCCGCACAGCTTGAGTGCCGATCGGGTCCAGCGGACCGCGATGCGGAGGTCGTGCAGGAACTCGGTATCGATATCGCGGACGGTGCCCGGAAC
>Ga0335075_10003109_pt1 | contig 26538 bp, 19 predicted proteins | sample Lox_Sample_24_FD_206723 | JGI IMG/M metagenome (GOLD analysis project Ga0335075, IMG submission 206723) | Soil microbial communities from Loxahatchee National Wildlife Refuge, Florida, United States - Lox_Sample_2.4 | ecosystem: Environmental > Terrestrial > Soil > Wetlands | place: USA...
TTCAGGATCCCGGCAACTCCTGCCACGTCCTGATTGCCCGGCAAAACGAAGGTCTGCGTATGCAGCAGGGCGTTCACCACCCATGCCGCCAGAAAGGTCGTGGCGATACGGAAGGTGGGTGGAAACCATGTCAGCTGCGGACGTATGAGCATGACCACCTGCTCGAAGATCGAGGCAATGGCAAGCACCACGATCGGCCAATAGACCGTCTGCCAGATGGGTGCGGCTTTCAGGAAATACGCCGCCGGCCCGATGATCAGAAAGGGATAATTTGGGATTGCCAGCAGCCACAGCAGTCCGAAGACTCCGAAGACCAGGCCGGCAAAGGCGTTGACGCGGCGCTTTGTCGTGGACTCCACCTTCAGCTTGGGAAGCTTGCGCGGATCCCACTCGCTGAGGCACGGCGCTTTCACCGACACCCGATCGATGGCGGCAAAGACCAGCGTAATGATGCCGAACTGGGTGAAGACAATCGTCCACAGCGTGCCAAGCCCATGCAATTCGACGGACAGATGAGCCGCGGTCGCCGTGCGGTGGAAGAGCAGGATGCCGAACCATACCAGCAGCCACGGAATGACATAGCAGAGGGCAACAATCTTCAGCACGAAGACGTAGATCGGGTACAGCGCCGGACCGATAAGGCTGCGCTGCGGCAGAAATTGCCCCGCGACCAGGATCGGGCGGCCACGTTGCTTCAGCAGGTCCGACACTTCGGATTCGGTCATGGCGCGCCCCAGCCCCGACTCGCGGTCTTCAATTTGCGAGCGCAGGTCTTCGGAGATCTCGGCAAGGATGTCCTGCTTCTGCGCACACGGCAGCCAGAAGCCTACAGCCTGCAAGTAACGGGCAATCAGATCGGTCGATGAAGGTTGGGTTCCGTAGGTAGTCATTGGAGTTGTTCCTTTGGCTCAAGCACTTCCGGCTCGAGCCCGGTTTCCGGGTTCGTGCCCGGAGCAGTTTGCGGTGAGGGGGCCGTGATCCTGTCGATCGCTGCACGCATGGCTTCGTTCTCGTTCAAAAGCTGTAACAGCACGATCTCGCCCTGGGGAGCCAGCCGGTAGAAGCGCTTGTTGCGCTTGTCCTCCTCGCGCCAGTGGCTGACCAGCAGTCCCTGGGTCTCAAGCCGGCGGAGCAGCGGGTAGAGCGTGTTCTCGTCGATCGCCAGCCCGTGCCCTTCGAGGGCTTTGCGCAGGGCATATCCGTAATGTTCCGTCCGGAGCTGGGCGAGTACAGCCAGGATGAGGTTGCCGCGACGAAGCTCAAGACGAAGGTTTTCAAAGATCTCACTATCCATGTTCGACATACACTGTGTAACAAACAGTATGTTAGATACACCGTATGCCGTGCGGGTATGGTTGTCAAGGGGAATTTTCTGTCTTTTCGGTGTGCCCTCTTGGCTAATGGGTTTTACTGCGACGCCGGGCTGGCGGGTGTTGCTTTCGCTGCCGAAGTGTACCCAGATGGCCACTTTCTTTCCGGCACCGGGTTCAGTAATCTCAAGAAGCTCTGCTTCTTTGGCCCCAGCGCCCGTCAGGCTCACTTGGGGCCACGATTCTCCGCGGTCCAACTTGATGTTTCGGTCCCCAATTGTCTTTCTTCCCGCACTGGCTGCAGGTTTAGCCGGTGCTCTGGCTCTGCCTGCTTCGGCTACCGTTTCGCGTGGCCACACCGCGCCGCACAAGCGCGCAGCCCAGGTCCAGCCGGCTACCTACCATGGACATCACGCCAGTCGCGGCCACACAGCTGCCCGTCGTAACCATGCCAGGCTCGCGCCGGAGAGCCGGAGCGTAAACGCGACCATTGAGACTGAGCCGCTGATAAACATGCACGTGGCCCCGATGGTGGGGTCGCGCGAGTCGCTGGTGCGGCAGAATGAGCGCACCGAGGCCGACGGGCTGTCGCGCATCGAAGACGACGCGCAGTTGAACGAACTACGGCGCGAGAAGGCACTGGTCGCCGTGCCGGTGAACGCGTCGCTGCGCATCAATGAGGCACTGCCGGTGAACCGGCGTTACTGCCGCCCGTGGACAGCGAAGTTCCTGACCGACCTTGCGCGGGCGCATGCGGCACGATTTCACCGGCCATTGCAGGTCAACTCGGCGGTTCGCACCGTCGCCTACCAGCGGCGGCTGATCGAAATAAACGGCAACGCCGCGCCGGCTGAAGGCGACGTGGCCTCTCCGCACCTGAGCGGAGCGACCATCGACATTGCGAAGAAGGGCCTGTCGATGTCCGAAGTCGCATGGATGCGCGGCTATCTGCTGCCGCTGCAGATGGCGGGCAAACTCGACGTCGAGGAAGAGTTCTACCAGTCGTGCTTCCACATTACGGTGTACAAGTCGTACGCGCCGGCGCCGGCCACGCCGAAGACGCCGGTCCGGCATCCGTCGGCGTCATTGCTGGCCGAGCACGTGCGATAGCTTCGCTTTCAGAGCAGCTACTATAGCTGCGTGGCACACCTTCCCCCTGAACTCGCGCGTTGGACGACCATCGCGGCGGCGCTGCTCGCCTTTGCGCCAGTCGTGGCGTTTGGGTTCTGCGGACCAATGCTCGGGCGCATTCGCGCGTGGCCGCGCCCGGCTCAGATCGTTCTGCCCGTGGTGCTGGTGATTCCGTACGTGCTGGCCGTGCGGCCTCTGGGCTCGTTTTACTGGGAGTGGTTCCGGCTTTACGCTCTGCTGCCGGTCATCGTGGCGTGGCTGCTGTCGACGGTGGCGAAGCGCGATCCCGAGCAGCGCGGGCACTGGCTTGAGTTGGCCGTGCTGCTGGCGCTGGGGCTGGCCGTCGATCTGCGCTGGTTTGAGGGCGGGTGGCCGCGCGGCCTCGCCTTCATGAACAAGCTGCTGCTGCTCGATGCCGGACTGTACGGATTCATGGGAGTGCGTGGGCTGAGCGGAGTGGGCTTCGATCTCCGGCTCAGTTGGGATGACTGCAGGATCGGTCTGCGCGAGTGGCTCTTCTACACGCCGATTGCCGTGGCGCTGGGACTCGGGCTCGGCTTCCTGCACTGGCATCGGCACCTCGACCGGCCATGGATGATCCCGCTGGCCTGGCTCTTCACGTTCTTTCTGATTGCGCTGCCCGAGGAGATTTATTTCCGCGGCTGGATGCAGAATCTACTGGAAAGAAGGATCGGCCGCACCGCCTCCCTGCTAATCACTGCCGTGATCTTCGGCCTCTCGCACTTCAACAAACGCGCGGCTTTCTTCAACTGGCGATACGTGCTGCTGGCGGCAATTGCTGGCGTTTTCTATGGACGCGCGTGGCGAGCGGAGCGGCGAATCGGCGCGTCCGCAATCACGCACGCAACCGTGGACACGTTGTGGGGAGCCCTGCTGCGCTAGGTCCTAGCGGTTTACGCCGCTGGCCAGATAGCCTCCATCGATGACCAGGATCTCTCCGGTGACGAAGGATGCCGCATCTGAGGCCAGGTATATTGCGCCGCCCGCAATCTCGTCGAGCTTCCCGAAGCGGTTCATCGGGGTGCGCATCAGCAGCTCGCGTCCGCGATCGGTATTCGATACCAGCTCGTCGTTCAGCGCCGTGGGAAAGATGCCGGGTGCGATGGCGTTTACGGTCACGCCGTAGGGAGCGAATTCCACCGCCAGCGACTTCGTCAGTGCGCCGACTGCCGCCTTGCTCGCGCCATATGCCGCAACGTCGCGGAACGCAACCAGCGTGGCCAGAGAAGCGATATTCACGATGCGCCCGTAGCGCTGTTCGACCATGGTACGGCCAAAGATCTGGCAACTGCGCAGCGTGCCCGTGAGGTTGGTGTCGAGGATGGTTGTCCAGTCTTCTTCGGAGCACTCGAGCGTGGGCACGCGTAAGGTCATGCCGGCGCAGTTGAAGAGGATGTCCACGCGATCGAACTTCTCGATCACGTTTCTGCGCAGTTCTTCAAGAGATCTGCGATCGCGTACGTCGGCGGTGAGGCGCAGCGAGCGCCGGCCCATGGCTTCAATCTCCGCGGCGACGCGGTCGACCTCTTCTGCTCGGCGCGAGGCGGCGATGACATCAGCACCAGCCGAGGCCAGGCCGAGCGAGATCGCCCGCCCCAGGCCGGAGGTTCCTCCAACCACCACGGCACACTTTCCCGTTAGATCGAAACTGCAGGGCAATGCTGTTCTCCCACTCCTCGGGAATGCATCGGCGAATACTTCACGATACAAACTTAATCTGGAAATGCAAAGCACCAGATTCTAGCATGCCGTTTGGGGCCGGCGGCACTTTAGGTCTCAGGTTATCAAAAAAGTCAGCCCATACCCCTTGACAACCGTGAAAAGCGAGCCATATCGTTTCGCGGTATCGAAGATTGGGCTCGCAGCGGCTTGAACCGCCGGCACGGGCAGCCCAGCAGGAAACTAATGTCAATGAGAAACAAGGCGCAGTACCGGGTCGATGCAGAAGCAAATAGTACATAACACAAACAAATGCCGCCCGTTATTTTCGTATGTCGATGGAAATGCGGGTTTGCCGGATTCTTTCGAAACTGCCCTTGCGACTCACCATTATCCGTTTCACGCCTTTGGAGGCCTCATGAAACCGATCGCATCTCTGCTACGCGACTCGCTTCGTAAACCGTCCCCGCTCGGGGATTCGCCTTGTAAACATAGACACGCGCGGACCACTATCCTCGCAACCGCATTCCTGATTGCCGGGCTTGCCGTCCTGTCCTGCGTTGCAATCGCCCAGGTTCTCTACGGAACCCTGACCGGAACGGTCACCGATAAGACTGGCGCCGTGGTGCCGAACGTGGCCGTAACCGTCACCAGCCAGGGCACGGGCGCCGTGCGCACCGCGAACACCGGGCCGCAGGGCAGCTATCAATTCAATGACCTTCTGCCCGGAACCTATACCGTCACATTTAGCGCCCCGGGCTTTGCCGGCTACAAGCAGGAGAACGTCACCGTCAGCATTAATCGCCAGGTGCGAATCGACGCCGCGTTGCAGCCGGCCGGCACCACGCAAACGGTGACGGTCACGGCAGCGGCGCCCATCCTGCAGACGGAGACGGCGGAGGTCAACCATGAGATTACGAGCGAGCAGATCTCTCAGCTGCCCATCACATCCAGCCAGGGTCGTAACTTCCAGACCCTCTACACGCTGATCCCCGGCGCAGCCGCTGTCCAGGAGCAGAACTCGACAGCCTCCAACCCGTCGCGCGCCATGTCGCTCAACGTGAACGGCGTTGAAGACATGAGCAACACGACCCGCCTTGATGGCGCGATCAATACCTATGGATGGCTGCCATATCTGATCGCTTATGTGCCCCCGGCCGACTCGATCCAAACCGTCAACATCGTGACCAACGCCTTCACCGCCGACCAGGGGGTCGCGGGCGGGGCGTCCATCAACGTGATTACCAAGAGCGGCACGCGCGACCTGCACGGGAGTGCATGGTGGTACTACCAGGATGCGGCCATCAGCGCGCGCCCCTACACGGCGAGCTCAATTGCCAGTACACCGAAGAACATTTACAACGAGTACGGTTTCTCGGTAGGCGGCCCGGTTTATATTCCCAAAATCCTCACCGGCCGGGACAAGCTTTTCTTCTTTACTGATTTTGACCGAATCACACGCCGTCAGCTGATTACAGGAGATCAGACGGTGCCCACCACTCCGTTGCTCACCGGTGACTTTTCGTCGGTGGCAAATATCGGAACTTACAGCACGATCCTTTACGATCCTCAGCCAGGAGGCACGGGACCGTATCTGCCGTTAGGGTCGCGTCCGACGTTCCAATCCGAATACGGCTGCAACTGCATCCCGGCGTCGCGCGCATCATCGGCCGCACTAACGATGCTCAAGCTGCTTCAGCCGATTTCGTCGACGGTCACCAATCCGAACTATGCCAACCAGCTCGCGAACGACTACCTGGGCAGTGGCACTCTGGGCTACAACCGCAACCAGTCCGATACGCGCATCGATTACATTCCCAGCCAGAGCACGACGATATTCGGCAAATATGCGATCGAGCCGTTTTCCATTACAGATCCGCAGGAACTGGGCGCGGCCGGTGGCGGCACCTTCGATGGAGGTCAGCCAGGAGCTGCCAGCGGCCGGATTCAAAATGTCGGCCTCGGCGCCACGCATGTCTTCACCCCGAACCTGGTCCTCGACGCAGACTTCGGCTATACGCGCCAAAGAACAGGTGCGCAGTCGACCATCGATCTCGCGGTCGGCAATTTCGGGCTCAATGTGCTTGGCATCCCAGGCACCAACGGCGTGGGCACCCAGTACGTAGGTCAGCCGACCTTCGCATTCGGAAACGTGGCAAACAACGGCTCGAGCACCGGCTTCTCCTCTCTTGGAAACTCCAACGGCGCCAACCCATTCCTGTTCCGCGATAACCAGTTCACGGGCGACGTGAACCTGAGCTGGACGAAGCACACCCATTCGATGAGGTTCGGCTTCACCTACTACCACTTCGATCTGAACCACTTTCAGCCGACCAGCGGCGGCGGCGTGAGCAGCCCGCGCGGCGGGTTTCAGTTTCAGGGCGGTATGACAACCAATTCCGCCAATTCGATCACCGTCTACAACACGCTGGCCGACATGCTGCTTGGTCTGCCCAACAACGGCACCGGCATCGCCGTCGCAAAAGAACAGCAGATTGAGAATCCGAACTCCCTGCGCTGGACTGAGCTCGCCGGCTATGCGCAGGACCAGTGGAGGACGACGGACAAGCTGACCCTTACCTACGGCGTCCGGTACGAGTTTTATCCGCCGCCGTACCGCGACCACACCGGCGTCTACCGTCTCGATCCCACTTTGCCCCAGACAGCGAACGTCATTGTGGGCGGTGTGGGCAGCGCCCCCTACAACGCCGGCTACCAGATGGGCTGGGGCACGATTTTTCCGCGATTCGGCGCCGCGTATCGGGTAAACGACGGCTTGGTTGTTCGCGGAGGCTTTGGTATGACCTCCGATCCTGACAGCCTGCGCTTCCTGCGCGATGCCTTCCCCATGGACCTGGCTCCCACATACAGCGGAACGGCAACCGGCACGGTCGCGCAGGATGCGACCACCGGCACCTACCTTACGCTGGCCAACGGCATTCCCGCGCCAGTCTTTCCCGACTTCTCGACCGGCTATGCCTCGCTTCCAGTCAGCGGCTCGACCAACACCGCTCCCGCGAATTACCGCCGTGGATACATCTACAGCTGGAACGGATTCGTGCAGCAGGACCTCGGAGCAAGGTTTGTCATGAACCTCGGTTATGTTGGAACCCGCGTGGTGCGGCAGCTGACCGGGTACACTCTCGATGCGGCTCCGTTGCCGAGCGGATCCACTCTTTGCATGGCGAACGGGCAATACAATCCTTCGTCACCCTATTTCACAAACCCCCTGGGATCGAACCCGTGCAGCTTTCAGGCGAATACGTTGATCAACACCAATCACTGTGCCGGCGCTGCCAATCCCGTCTGCTACAACACAGGCGGCATTACGATGAATGCGCCCGCCTTCAGCGCGAACTACAACGGTATGCAGGCGCAGCTCACGCGCCTGGCTGGGCGCTCGGCGCAGTTCGGGGCTGTCTACACCTGGTCCAAGGCGATCGACTACGAGGACAACGGCGCCGGGTCAGGATCCGCAGGAACATCGTTTTCCTATCCGGCATATTTTTACCTGAACCGAGGACTGGCCAGCTACAACCGCACAAACAACATCCAGCTCTGGGGAATCTACAACCTGCCCTTTGGAGCCGGACAGAGGTGGGCGAACTCAGGCATAGCATCGTGGATCTTCGGCGGCTTCCAGCTGAACGGCCAGCTGAGCCACATCAGCGGTGCGCCGTTTTCGGTGAGCCCGTCATCGAATACCGTTAACTCTCCGGGTAATACGCTCTATGCGCAGATGGTCAAGCCCTACCACCAGATGGGTGGCCATAACCGGACACCGGGAAACGGTGCTGTATCGGGCGGGAAACCCTGGTTCGATCCCACATCATTCGCGAATCCAGTCGAGCCGACTTACTCAAAGACCCAGTTGCCCTCCGACATCGTTGCGCCGTCGTTCAGCAACACAATGCGCGATGAGTTCACCGGACCCGGCCAGACCTACATCAACGCCAGCGTCTTCCGCTCGTTCCACGTGTGGCGGGAGACGGCTTTTCAGGTTCGTTTCGAGGCGTTCAATGTGCTGAATCACCCGATTCTCACCAACCCAAACGTGACCGTCGGTGGAAGCACCTTCGGCTACATCACTACCTTCGGAACCACATCTCCGGGCGCTCCGCGCGTGCTGCAGTTCTCCGGCCGCTTCAACTTCTAGAGCCAGTTCGATTGGGGCGAAGCAGCTTCATCGGCCACCTCCCAGGAAGCTTCGGAAACATCCGGAGCTTCCTGCCTTTTTTGCACCTGTGCAGGCGCCGTTACAATTCCGGGCAGCGGTGCGAACAAAGTCCAGCGGGACGGGGGCTGGCGGACGGCGCAGTTTCTCCGGCAATTCGTAACAGTGACTAGAGATAACTCAGCCACCAGTCGTGCCGCGTGGCCTTTACTTTGGCAAACCATCTGCAGATCGGATAGAGCGACACAACGATGACCGCCCACACGACATAGACTGCCCACAGACTGTAGCCGAAGTTTGCCGGGAAGAGCCGTGCGGGTCCGCCTATGGACGGAACCGGGTTGAATACAAATGAGAAGGCCGACCAACCGTAGCGCGCCCAGGCCATGACCACACCCAGCGCGTGAATCGCGTAGAAGTGCAGGATGAAGTAAAACATCGGCACCCGTCCGAAGACCACCAGTGGATGCGACGGCTTCAGCGAGCATCCGTCGATCAGTGCGAGAACGAGAATCGCCGGCCCCAGCGTCATCAACAGGAAATCGAGAGAGCCCGGATATTTCGTGCAGTTCAGGAACGAGAGCACAGTGAACACGGACGATTTCTGAACTGACCACGGTGCGGGATCTCCGTAGTGATTGATCGCCCGAATGACAAGGAACGCCAGCGTAGCCAGCAGGCCGATCCTCAACATGATCCGGCGCCGCCGCGCGCTCTCAAGCAGAAAGAGCTGGCCGAAGCAGAAGCCGGCCGCCATCACTCCTACCCACGGCAGCAGAGTGTATGGAATCAGCACCTGTCTGCCTGCGATGCTCAACACTCCCGGCTGGTGAACCAGATTCCACACCCAGCCTGCAGAACCGAACCGCGACGCAGAGATGCCGTCAAGGCAGTTATGAAGCGCAATGACGGCCACGCTCGCGACCGCCAGCACGCGGAGAGGCAGATAGATCAGCGCAGCCATCAGGATCATGCAGGCCCCGAAGATCCAGAGAATGAGCATCAGAATTAAATACCGAGACGAGAAGTTGAAGTTATAAGCCAGCTGCATCACCGTCAGCTCAAGTGCAATGAACCACAGTCCGCGAGTCCACAGAAAGCGCGACAGCTGACCCCGGCTGCGATTGCTGCGCCGCCACCAGAGAAACGCTCCCATGCCCGCGGCGAACATGAAGACGGGCAGACAGAAATGCGTGACCCAGCGGGTAAGGAAGAGCACTGGAGTGGTTCTGGTCAGATCGGTTGGCGAGAACGCCGCTGCGCTCGAGTGAAAGAAGTCGCGTACGTGGTCCAGAGCCATGAGGACCATGACCGATCCGCGAAGCACATCGATACTCTGAAGGCGAGGGGCGCTCTGCAGGCGAGCAGCCGGATTCTGGTGCGATTCCATCGGACGCAAGAGGCCGTGTGAACGTAGGATATGCGCATCCGACACACCGCAGCAGCCAAAAAAAAGAAGCGCGGACCGAAGCCCGCGCCTCACGTGCCGATATCGACGCAGCGCTTACCTGAGAGCCACTGTGGTCTGACTTGGGTTGGTGAGACCTGCCACTTCATTGTGCTGGCTGCGGCGGGCGTGCTCCTCCGCCCCTGAGATGGGAATATCGACATTCACGGCCGCGACCGGTCCGCGGACTTCCCTCAGAAAATACTGACCGGCATATTGATCGAAGACCAGATGGGCGCGCTGCACAACCGCTGATGGTAAAACCTGCCAGGGGCCGTTGTCGGTGGTGGGCACCAGCGCGGTGAATCCTGGCACATCTGTGTTTTCAATCCGCAGCTCATTTGCCGCTATCGGAGAGGATTCAGTGTCGAAGCTGTAATGGCCGGCGGGCAGTATCGTCGTGCCGACAGTGAAGTCATAGGGGACATATGCCCTTACTTCGTGTCTCATCTGAGCCAAGGCGCTCCCGGCAGTGAGCAGGGCGCCGAGTGAGAGGACGGCCGTAACGGGAATTTTCTTCATAGCAATTTCTCCTTTTGTCATTCACGTGCGTCGCGTCCTCTCCGAATTTCGTGGTTCAGTCTCTTTTCAATGGGATGCGCGAACGCCGGATGCGATTCTTCGCCACTCGTGCTCTCCAAGTGACGCATTCACCGCGAGTTACGTGATCGCTCGCAGGCAACCTGTTGATTTCACTAAGGTGAAATCTATCCACATTTCTTTTGATCGGCGATTAGCCGCGCCCGCTTCCGAACGCAACAACTTCGTGGCGTCGTGCAAGAAGGCTCAGCTTGAGATTCCCGTCAAACGCTGAATTCCAAAGTCAACATTTCTGCGGTCTGGAATACAGCGGTGGGATCTACTCGGCATGCCCCACAATGCTTTCCGTCCCGGTCAAAGCGAGGCTGACGGTGGCCTGCTGTCCTAAGCCAAAAAGAACAAAGCTGGTCGGGACGAGTACGAAATAGCACGCAGCAGAAATCAATATGGTCACGTTGATCCCGAACGCCATGCTGAACATCACACCGATCACTGACGCGAGGACGCCGGTCGCGCCGTTGATGCCCCAGAACCAGGGTGTTGGCTCCTTATCCACTGCCTCGACGAGTCGCATTCCGGTGGGGAATGCGAAGCCCAGCAGAAAGCCCAGCGGCATGAGTGCCGCCAGCGAAACGCCTATGCGCACCAGTCGTTCGCGATCGGTCGTGGCTTGAAATACCACCGGCAGCACACGCTCGAGGACCACAAGATAAGCCACAACGGCAGCGCCCCAGGCCACGAATTTTCCACGCGTGGTGATTCGCAGGCGCTCAGATGTGAGGCTGCCCAGTCCCGAGGCGAGGATCAGGCTGAACAGGCACACGCCCAGCGAGTAGATGGGGTGGCCAAGATACACACTGAAATACTGCAACAGCGCAATTTCGGCCAGCATGAAGCCCATACCGATGAGCGAAAAATACAGGCTGCCGGCCACCACCAGCCGCCGTGGACACTCCTGGGCCGCACTCCTCAGCGGCACCAGGATCGTCAGCATCACGGCAATGATCGAGAGGAACAGAATCATGATGAGCACGCCGGTAGCAATCATGTTGCCCTCGATGACGCCATGCGTCAGCTTCCCGGCCTTCATACGTCGCACAATGGTTATGAGGCTGGGAACATCGAAGAGACGCAGCTGGTTGAAGAAGAATGGGCGGGCGTCGGTCGGAACAGTGAGATCGAAATAGGAGGCACTCGCCGCGCGATTCAATGCGGCGATATCCTGGCTCTCCGTGATCTGGCGCAGCATATCCGATGCCGGCGGATGGTCTGGCGCCAGCAGCACAGAGAAGCCGCCGTCCTGCACCGTGTCATTCAGCACGTGCAGCTGCTCCTCGGTGAACGGCGACTTGGACAACACCAGGGTGGCGATATTCCCGGCGGTAGCGACGAACAGATGGGGGCGGGCATCCTTGACACCCGCATCCAGTAAAGCCGCTGTCGCCAGGCCGATCATGCGTCCCGTCTCATCGACGTCGCCCGGGCTGTACCAGCGACTAACCGTGAATATGCCATTGTTGTTGAGGGTTTTCAGGAAGGCGCGCCAGCCCTCCAGCGTGTAGAGACCGTTCTCGCTCAGGCTGAACGCGCCCGCTCCGGTAGCCGCCCACGTATCGATCATGCTCATCTGCACCAGATCGAACTTCTCCCTGGTCGCCGCGAACCAGCTGCGCGCATCGTCGACGTGCAGCTTCAGGTTCGGCAGGGCCGTCAGGTTGGAGTAGCGCTTATAAAACGGATCACGGGTGTGCAGATATATGAAGATGGGATTGAGCTCCACGCCCGTGATGTCTGTCACGCCGAAAAAATGAGCCGACAAAATGTCGCGACCGCCGCCAACGCCGATCACCGCAGACTTGTGGATGTCGGGAAGGCGATAGGCCAGATTCACCAGGTCATAGCGCAGGAAGGCAATGGAATCGAGCGTGCCATCGTAGTCATACATGGATGACCCGGCCGCGCCATCGATGGTCAGAGCGGCCTGGGGAACCTGTATGTTTGCAGGCAGCCTGGGAGAAGCGCCCCACAATTGAGGAGTGGTCAGCATGGGATGCTGTGCTCTGATACGAGAGTAGGAGTTCCACTTTTCGTATGTCGTCCGCCCCGCGATCTCGATTCTGTCCTTGACCAGCACCGGGGTGAACCCGATAGGCGACAGTGAATTGAATACCGCTAATGCCAGCAAGGCGATCACTACCGGAGCCGGCCTCCGCCACCAGGGCTTTGACTCCAGGATCTGCCGTTCTGTGACTTCAGCACTCGCAGCAAAGGCGAGGGCCGACAGGCCGGAGATCACACCAGCCACAATCACAGCAGTCGGCCCGTCCAGGACATTAAGAATAGCGATCACTGCTACGCATCCTGATGCTGCGCCGAGAAGGTCTACACCGTAAACCTCTCCCGTCGGGAACGGGCTCCGTGTCAGCGCCAGACTGACCACGACGCCGGAAAATACATATGGCACGGCCATGGCGATCAACAACAGGCCCCAGGAGACCAGCGTGACCAGCGAAAAGGCGAGCGAGGTGATCAGGCAAAACTGCGCAATCACCGACGCCGGCATGGCTACTGCGGCCATGAGCGCGAAATTGGACAGCGTGACCGGCAGCGGCGCTGACTCGAAACGCTCGCGCCTTAGATAAACCCAGACCGCGCCGACCGTCATGCCTAGCATGGCCACGCTGATCGCAAAGAAGGCCATGTAATACCAGGCGATCACCGACAGAATGCGGGTCTGCAAAATCTGAAATGTCAGCAAGGAAAGCGTAATCAGAAACACGCCGGCGAGAAAAGGAATCTTCCGCACGCCGTTAGCAAAAGCCATAAGCAGCTCCGTAGAAGGGAGAACAAGTAGATCGAAAGACAAAAAAGCGTAACCGTCTGGAAACGGGCCCGAACGGGGGAAACGTGAAGGGGGGAGCCGAAGCTGAACACTTCAGCTGGCGTCAGCTTATGCGAGAGCGAGTAAGGGCGCAAGAATATTTCTTTCTGATAGAGAACAAATCACGTCGACAGGGCCGCCGCTGTCTGGCCAGATAAGACGTGCGGCTGCTATGCTTCTCGGTTTATGAAACCGAGGCTCTATCTCGCTTGCGGTTTGCTCATCGCAGTCGCGCTGGCCGCCGGGTCCATGCCTTACGCGCAGGAACCCGATGCGACGATAGCGAAACAGCCGGCGCGCACCTCACCCGTATGGCTCAAGTCGGGAGTCATCTACCAGATATTCGTGCGCGCGTTCTCCCCGGCGGGCGACCTGAACGGCGTGACCGCGCGGCTCGATGAGCTGCATGCGCTGAACGTAAACATTCTCTGGCTGATGCCCATCCATCCCGACGGCCAGTTGAAGAAGAAGGGCTCGCTGGGCAGTCCCTATGCGGTGCGCGACTACTATGCCATCGACCCCGCGCTGGGCACGAAAGACGACCTCCGCCGTCTGGTGCAGGAAGCGCACAAGCGGCAGATGAAGGTCATCATCGACATCGTCGCCAACCACACGGCATGGGACAGCGTGATGATGGCCCACCCCGAGTTCTATAAGAAAGACGCGCAGGGCCACATCATCTCTCCGCACGACTGGACCGATGTCGCCTGGCTCGACTACTCGAATCCCAGGCTGCGCCAGTACATGCTCGACATGCTCGTCTACTGGATCAAGGACTTCGATCTCGACGGATACCGTTGCGATGCCGCCGGTGAGGTACCCACCGACTTCTGGGAGCAGGCCCGCGCGGCGCTCGAAAAGGTCAAGCCGGACATCATGCTGCTCGCCGAGGCCAACAAGCCCGATCTGATGAAGAGCGCCTTCGATATCGACTACTCGTGGCCGCTCATGCACACTTTGAACGATGTCATCATGAGCGGAGAACCGGCGACCGCGATCCGCACTACTTTCGAACAGCAGCAGGCGCTGTTCCCCAAGGGGGCGCTGCACATGCGCATCAGCGACGATCACGACGAGCTGCGGGCCACGACGCGCTACAGCTATCCCGGCGCGATCGCCGCCTCGGCGCTGATGTTCACGCTCGACGGAGTGCCTCTCGTCTACAACGGCATGGAGGTTGGAGACTCCACCCAGTCCGCTGCACCTGCGCTCTTCGAGCCGCAGAAGATCTTCTGGCAGGCATCCACCTGGCATCCCGATTACCCGAAATTCTATACAGCCATCGCGGGCCTGCGCAGAACGCATCCCGCTCTCGAGCAGGGCGAGCTTATCTGGGTGCATAATTCCGACGAACAACATGTCGTTACCTTCATGCGCCGCTCGAGTACGGAAGAGTTTCTGATCGCGGTCAACCTGTCGAACACACCGTTTCGCGGAAGCATCGAAGCGGACTCTGTGACTTGGAAGGAAATCGAGCTTCCTGGTTCGACGCCCGAGCCCACCGCTGTGCCCTTTGTCTCGCTCGACGCTTTCGGCGCCCGCATCTTTGAAAAGCAAGCTCCGTAGGGCAAGGAGAAGCAAGCCCATAGGAATCAGTCGTTCAAGGAAGAACCATGGACACATCGCAGTCGATACCCGGCATCGAGACAGCGGAAGGCGCGGTCCCATTCGAAAATGTAACCGCTGCTGCGACAAAAACGCGCGTCGTGCATTTCCGCAAGCCCCAGCGCAGTTTCTGGCAGATATGGAACATGAGCTTCGGCTTCTTCGGCATCCAGTTCGGCTGGGGCCTGCAGATGGCCAACATGAGCGCCATCTACGAATATCTGGGCGCACGCGCCGACCAGATCCCCATCCTGTGGCTGGCCGCTCCGCTCACCGGCATGCTGATCCAACCCATCATCGGCCACGCAAGCGACCGCACCTGGGGCCGGCTCGGCCGACGCCGCCCATATTTTCTCGTCGGCGCAATTCTCGCTTCGCTCATGCTCCTCTTCATGCCCAACAGCTCCGCGCTGTGGATGGCCGCCGGCATGCTCTGGATCCTCGACGCCTCCATCAACGTAAGCATGGAGCCGTTCCGCGCCTTCGTAGCCGACATCCTGCCCGAAGGCCAGCGCACCTCGGGCTTCGCCATGCAAAGCATGTTCATCGGCCTCGGCGCAGTCATCGCTTCTGCGCTGCCCTGGTTGCTGACGAACGTCTTTCACATGCAACAGGTAGCGGGAGATCTCCGCGCCGTGCCCACCACCACGCGCATCTCGTTCTACATCGGAGCCGCCGCCTTCATCGGCGCCGTTCTCTGGACCATCTTCACCACTCCCGAGTATCCCCCCGAAGACATGGAAGCCTTCAAGGCGCACAAGGCGCAGAAGACCGGCCTGGCCGCCAATGCCCGCGAGATCATGACGGCGATCGCCGAGATGCCCGACACTATGCGCAAGCTTGGCCCCGTGCAGTTCTTCACCTGGCTCGGACTCTTCTGCATGTGGCTCTACTTCCCCGTCGCCGTCGCCCACAACGTCTTCGGCGCGAACGATCCCAAGTCGCCGCTCTATGCCGAGGGAGTCAACTGGGGCGGCGTCTGCTTTGCCATTTACTCAGCTGTCTGCTTTGCATTTTCCTTTGCCCTTCCATGGATGGCGCGAAAACTGGGCCGCAAATACACCCACACCCTCTGCCTGCTGTGCGGCGCGCTCGGCCTCATGTCAGTAGTTGTCATCCATAGCAAATACATGCTGCTGTTTACGATGCTGGGGGTCGGCATCGCCTGGGCGAGCACGCTTTCGATGCCCTACGCGGTGCTTGCAGCATCGCTGCCGCCGGAGCGCACCGGCGTGTACATGGGCATTTTCAATTTCTTCATCGTTACGCCGGAGGTCTGCGCCTCGCTCTTCTTCGGATGGATCATGATCCACCTGCTCAACAACAACCGCATCTATGCGATCATCGCCGGGGGCGTCTTCATGCTGATCGCCGCCGCGCTGATGCAGCGCGTGAAAGACCCCCGGACGTTGAGCGTGCAAGACGTGTAAGGGCCGCTGACAGCGGTGCCCTCGCTTCGCATCTAAAACTGACACAGCACCCCGGTTGCTCGCCGCAGTCGTTGTTTGCCACCATTTCCTTCGTCTGACGTAATGATGGCGGATCCCGCAGTACGTCTCGGTCGCGCACATCCAGAAGCTACGTGCGCGACCGAAGGGCCACAGCCGCAGATTACTGCGGCTCCAGCACCACGTAGATCGTTCCCCCATTTCGGCTGATCAAGAGCAGGATGGATTGATTGCCAACTCCCGAGATGGCCTGCCGATACTGCTCCAGGTTATGAACCGGCTTCCGGTTGACCTCCTCGATGACATCTCCCCGCTGGACTCCCGCCGCCGCCGCGGCACTGATGGGATCGACACTCGATACGACTACGCCGGTCACGCCTGACGCGATCCCCAGTTGTTGCGCAACGTCAGGAGTCAGGTTCTGCACCTGGAGGCCTTTAAGAGCCGCTGCCGTCTGGCCGCCGCCGTTCACCGTCTGGCCCGACTGGCTGCCTGGAGGATAATCACCCAGAGTTACGTCCGTTTCCTTCGTTACACCGTTGCGAAAGACCTGGAGATGGGCCACCGTTCCCGGAGCCATTTCAGAGACTCGAACGCTGAGATCGTCCGGCCCGGTGACTGCCTGACCATTCAGCTGCAGGATGACGTCTCCCCTCTCGATTCCGGCCTTGGCCGCCGGGCTGCCCGGACGGACATCACCGATCAATGCTCCTCCGCCGTGACTCAGGCCGAAGGCTTTGGCGATGTCGGGATCCACTCCTTGAATGGAAACCCCGAGGTATCCCCTTATCACTTTGCCGTGATCGACAATCTGGGTCATGACGTTTCGTGCCAGGTTCACGGGAATGGCAAAGCCGATGCCCTGGTTGCCGCCGCCGCCGGAAATGATGGCCGTGTTGATTCCGATCAGGTCTCCGTGCAGATCGATGAGCGCGCCGCCTGAATTACCGGGATTGATGGCTGCGTCCGTCTGGATGAAATCCTCATAGTGCTCGATGGACCCGCCCAGCCCCCGCCCGGTTGCGCTGACGATGCCGGTGGTCGCGGTCTCACCCACGCCGAATGGATCGCCGATGGCAAAGACCAGGTCTCCAACTTTCAGCCGGGACGAGTCGCCCACCGTCATCGCAGGCAGTCCGGTTGCATCGACCTTCAGCACTGCGACGTCTGTCCGCGGATCGGTGCCGATCACCTTGGCCTTGTACTTCTTCTGGTCACGGGTAAAGACCTCGACATCCGATGCTCCGGCGACCACATGATTATTCGTCAGAATATAACCGTCGGAATTGACGATGACGCCAGACCCCAGGCTGTACTCCCGCTCCTTTTGCGGAATCTGTGGCTGTCCGCCAGGCTGGTCCCCGAAAAACTGACGGAAGAAGGGATCGCTAAAGAAGTTCGGCATGGTGTTCTGCTGGTTCACAACTTTCGTGGATGAAATGTTTACCACCGAGTTCAAAGCCGGATCGATAACCGAAGAAAAACCGTTCTTGAAATTGCCCAGCGTGACCGGCGTGAAATTGTTGGCTACGGTCAGCAGTACTTTCTGCTGTCCGAAAACCTTCCGCGGAGGTCCGAAGACCCCGGCGCGCCACAGGCCGCCCGCTATCAGAGCCGCGACCACAATCGCGACCAACCAAAGAGAACCAGACTTCCGAGCCGGAGCGTTCATGATTTCCCATCCTCCTTCGTGAATCCCTGCGGCCGCGTACCTCTAGGCGGCCAGTGTCTGCAATGCACGCAAGTAATGAAGAACGTCCTCGCGTGAAAGCATGCCTACAACTCCGTTGCCTTCAATCACCGGCAACTCCTCGGCGCCGTCGCGCCCCATCTTCTCGAGCGCCGACCAAAGCGGCGCTTCGGGCCCGGTAGTGGCGAGTTTCTGGATCGGCAGCATCGCCTGCCCGACAGTCGTCACCGGCCACGCCGGGCGAGGCACAGCGCGCAGCGCCGCCAGCGTCACAATCCCCGCCGGACCCCCGGGGTCGTTCACGATGAAGTTATGGCCTTCGCCCGCCAGAATGTGGCGGTCGACCAACTCCTGCAGCGTCACGTCGCCGGGAATGCGCGGAAAGTCCCGCCGCATCGCCTCCTGCACTCTGTGCTGGCCGATCAGGCTCTTCCAGACTTCCTGCTGGAACTGGCTTCCCGCCGCGCTCTCCAGGTACCAGCCAATAAAGGCAGTCCACAAGCCGTTGAAGAAGGCCCCGGTCAGCGCCATCCAGACACCGGCAAAAATCAGGAGGAAGCCGAAGAAGCGCCCCGTGACCGCCGCGGCAACGGTGGCGCGCCGGTAGTTGCCGGTCACTCGCCATACCGCCGCGCGCAGCACGCGCCCGCCATCCAGCGGAAAACCCGGGAAAAGATTGAAGGCAGCAAGCACCAGGTTCAGGAACGCGAGATATTTCACCATCGCGAAGAGCATCGGCACCGAGGCCACCAGCGGCTCAACTTCCCAGAAGAAAGCAGCCAGCGCGAAGGAAGTCAGCGGCCCGACAACCGCGATCCAGAACTCGTCCCCGGCAGTGGAGGGCTCCGTGGCGATCTGCGATAGCCCGCCGAAAAGAAAGAGCGTAATGCGGGGCACTGCGATTCCCCGGCGGAGCGCCACCACCGAATGGGCCAGCTCGTGAGCCAGGACGCTGACGAACAGCATTACGGCCGTCACAGTGCCCATCAGCCAGTACTGTCCCGTTGTCCAGTTGTGAAACTCAGCCGGATAGTAACTGACAGCCAGCAACCACGCCAGCAAGCCGACGATCAGGAACCACGTATAGTCGAGGTCGATCGAGATACCAAATATTCGCCCGATTGGAACAGCATGCCGGAACATCTACGTCTCCCTTGCGGTGCGCAAAGGCAGTGTCCTGGAGGGCAAAGACACAAGAGACGTGAATCTGAAGCAGAAGGCAGAAGTAACGCAAAAGATCTGTTGGCTAATGCTCCAAAGGGCCCAACAGGAAACTACATCAGATCAGATGCAAGCGGCTTCTAAGCCGTTGTTCGCTGATGCAGGCTCCGCGCATAACGTGCGGGACACCGGCAGGTCGCAGTCGCAGTCACGCCGGCAACTGTTCAGGCTTGCGACTATTGAGAAAATGCTCGCATGTGCCGAGGAGCACCGTAACCGCATTGAGCGGCCCAGGCCGCGACCGTTGCGGGCCATATCTTCATGTTGAAATTCACGATGGGGCAGCTCCGGTTATGATCCTCGCCATGTGGCGTTCCGCATCTGCGCTGATCGTTGTCGCCCTTGGCATGCTCTCCTTTCAGGCGTGCGCGCAGAAGTGCGGATCGAATTCCCAAAGTACAATCTCCACCGACCGGCCGCAGGTCACAGCATCGAGCATCGTCGTTCCCTGCGGAAGCCTGCAGTTTGAGAATGGCTTCGCGGTCACCGGCAACGGAGGCCAGCAGACGACTGACTTCCCCGAGACCGCAATCCGCTTCGGCATCGCGCGCAAGACCGAGCTGCGCTTCGGCGTTCCCGACTACTTCTACAACTTCGACACCGGCTCGGGATTCACCAACGGCTTCGGCGACCTGAGCGTAGGCTTCAAGCAGCAGCTTGGACCGACACCCGGCAAGTTCGATGTCTCACTCATCCCCTCCGTCAGCTTTCCCACCGGGGCGAACCTGATCTCCAGCCACGGCTACGATCCGGCCGTGCAACTGCCCTGGTCACACGGCCTGAGCAAGAACTGGACCGTCGCCGGCATGTTCTCCCTGATGTGGCCAACACAGGATGGCCGACGCAATCTGACTGGTCAGGCGAGCATGTACTTCGACCGCCAGCTCACCCAGCCTTGGGACGCCTGGGCCGAATACTCCGGAGCCTTTCCGCAGCGCGGTGGGCCGCAGCATTTCATCAATTGCGGCACCTCGTACAAGCTGTCGCCGCACCAGCAGTTGGATTTCCACGTCAGCTTCGGCCTCTCCGCCGCCACTCCGGATTACTCAATCGGCCTCGGCTACTCGTTCCGCCTCCAGGTGATTCGCGCGCACTGACATTTCCGGACGGGCGGGCTGCCGGCACGGCACGGCCCGCGTCTCCAGATGGGGGTTTACTGGGCTACGAGGTGGCTCGACTCCTCGTGAGCCGCCTGCGAATATTCATGAGCTTTCGCCGAGTGCTCATGAGCGAGGTGGGAATGCTTCTGGGCTTCCCCATGGTTGCCCTGTTCATGGTGATCGGCCGCGGTGTGATGGGCCTTGGCTGCGTGTTCGTGATGTTCAGCTGCTTTGCGGTGTGCTTCGTGTGCCATAAAAGATCCTCGATTTTCCGGGATATGGCGTTTTCTCCGATAGCCGTAGCGATCGCAGAATTGCCTTGATTCCCGGCGATCAGATTCTTCCTGCGCAGCTGCGTCTTTCAGCACAGCCAGATGAATATTCGGTGGTTTTCCGAAGAACACTGACGCCGGTCGCTCGTCACTCTCATTGCTCGCCGCCAGCCGCTCGCGTCTAATGCAGGTATGGCGGCCGAATCCCCGGAGTACGTCTCGCCCGCGCACATCGAGAGGCTGCGTGCCGAGCTCAATGCGCTTCCCGGCGAGCCCGGCCTCGGCTTCTTCGGCCCCGACTCGCTGACCTGGCGAATCAACCGCGAGTCTGCCATCTTCCTCGGCGCGGGACGCGCGGCGCTGCTGCAGCTCGCCCATCCCTGGGTCGCGGCCTCGCTCGTGCACCACTCCAACCTGATGAACGACGCCATCGGCCGCTTTCACTCGACCTTCGGCGTGATCTACACCATGCTCTTCGGCACACGCGCCCAGGCGATCGCCGCGTCCGATCAGGTGTACCGCCTGCACACCGGCATTCGAGGCGAGCTGCCCAGCGCCGTCGGCGCACGCCCGCGCGGCGAGCACTACAAGGCGAATGAGGTCAACGCCCTTTGCTGGGTCTTCGCCACGCTGGTCGAAAGCGCCGTTCTGGCCTACGAATTCATCCTGCCGCCATTGACCCCGGCCAGGCGCGAGCAGTATTACGTCGAGAGCAAGCGCACGGCTGCGCTCTTCGGAATACCATCCTCCGCGCTGCCCGCAGACTGGCCTGCCTTTGAGAAATATTGCGCAGAGATGATGGAGTCGCCACTGCTCGGCGTCGACGACAACGCACGCCGCCTCGGCCGCAGTGTGATGTCCGGCGCGGGCACCTGGATCCGCCCGCCGCGCTGGTATAGCGCCCTTACCGCCGGCTGGATGCCACCCCGTCTGCGCGAAGCTTTCGAGCTCTCCTTCGGCGCAGCGGAAGAAAAAGCCGTCGAGCGCGCCGCCCGCCGCCTGCCGCCAATCTATCGCCGCATCCCCGGAGGCTTACGCCTCGTCGGTCCGTACCACGAAGCCCAGGCCCGCCTGCGTGGCCGCGCTCCCGGCCCGCTCACCCGCCGAAGCAATCTTTTCTGGATGGGCCAGCCGCGCCTGCTCTATCCCCAGCTAGCCCGCTAGGTTGTAGGGCGTGCCCTACTTATCGTGCAACAGGTCCTGGCTCACCGTGAATTTGTCCGGCCCGCCGGTCACCGCGATCGGAATTACCGCACCGGCATCTTTCTTCTTGAAGAACGGCGCTAGCGGTTTCAGCAGCAGCGATTTGAACCCTGTAGTCACGTGCGAAATATCAGAGTCCATTTTCAGGTTGCCCACCAGGTGAACCGTCCCTTTGCGCAAATCGTAAGATCCGTTCAGCTTCGCCGCAGCTCCCGGAATCTCAAAGGTGAGCCGCTCACTCGACACAACGCCGTCGCGAATCTTCACCAGCCCTTCGATCGAAGTCAGCACGTCGGCCGGCCGATCCGTTTCTTCCGTATCCGTCTTCTGTGGCTTCGACGCTTGCGCGCGCTGACTGAAGTCTGTCAGCGACTGCTCGGTGTCGCCGTTGGTCATCCGCTCGCCTGGCAGAACGAAGCCCCCATCCACGCTCAGCCGCTTGAGAAACCCCGTCTCGTCATTCTGTGGAGCGAGGTGTGCATGCGCCTTGAGCGCGACCGTGCCGGTGATGGGCGGCCGATCTTGCAGAAATGGCCGCAGCAGGTCCTGTGCGCGCCCCTTGCTGACGGTGAGATCGAGTTCCGTAGTCTTTGGCGCGTTAGCGGCACCGGCGACGGTACCTGCCGCCTCAACCGTGGTCGCGCCGGTTTTCACTTCCACCCGGTGAAGAACCATGTTGCCGTTGAGGGCATTCAGCGTGAACTGGACTGTCCCGTTCACGGGCGAAGGGTGCCCTTTTCCCACCGCGAGGTCGCCCGTCGTGGCCATGGCGTAGCCCTCAATCGCAGCCAGAGCGCCCGAGAAGTGGCCTTCGGACGAGAGCGTTCCCTGCAACTCGCCGATCTGATCCAGTTGCACATTGTTAAATGTGAACTTGCCAGAAACCGGCGTTGCTCCCAGGTTTTTCGGGTTAACCGGCCCAAAGCTCCCCGTTGCCTGAATCTGCCCGGCAGGATACGCGTTCTGCATGTCCACAAAGTAGGACACAGCTTGCCCCTGCTGCAGATTGCGCATGATCAGCTTCCGGATCGGATAGGTGTAACGGCCGCCGTTGGTGCGCAGGATGTCGAGCACCGCCCCATGAACAATCAGCGTTTCCACCGCTGTCACCGGACCCGTAAAATCTCCGCTGCTGCCCGGCGGAAAGTCCTCGAGGCTGGCCCGGCTGCCCACCGGAGGAATCACCACGTGCAGCCCCCTGATATCCACCAGGCGCACCCGTCTGCGGAAGAGAAGCAGGTCCAGCCAGCTTCCCTGAACGATCAGGTCTTCGGTCGACCCCACCGGCGGCAGGTCGGGAGCGGAGTTGCGGCGTAGCGTGAGCGCTTTGGCTACAAAGCCGGGGTGGGGAAAGTAAGTGCGATGGTAGGCAGAGATCGTGACCTGGCTGGCCAACACCTGTTCCAGCAGAGGCTTCACGTTGCGATAGCGATACGGCCAGTACTGATCGGCAACGTAGACACCAGCCACCAGCAGCGCGAGCACTGCAACACCCACACCAAGCTCCCACAGGAGCCGTCTGCGGCGCCGCTTCACGAAAGAAGGCGCCTCGAAGTTCGTCAAAATTTCTGCCACGAGTCACCCGCCTTCGTCCAAGCGTTGTCCCTTGGGATGCGGCTGGCCCGCAAAGCAGCCATATGCCGTGTGCCGTCCGCTCGCGATTTTCCAGCAGCGGTGAAGCCACCCATTCAGATCTGCCGGTCACATCCGTAGCGAATTTCTCAGTGGCGAATTTCCGTCAGAGCGCGGGTCGTCGCCTGCACTGCAACTGCAATGACAATCCCGGTCAGAATCAACCCCAGAAACGCGATCAGGATGGCAATAATCTTCGATCTGCGGTCGATCGGCCGGAGATCGCCGTAACCCACCGTAGTCGCAGTCATGAATGACCAATAAACGGTATCCAGGAATGACCACCCATGCCTCCGGCCCACCATATGGCCCAGCAGCGTGATTGCCCCCATCAGGCTGAACACCAGGGGGAACATCAGCCAAAGGCCGATGGCGAAATCCTTGAGAAATACAATCGTCAGGCCTCGAGGAAACACGGATGGCTACCTCCTTGAATGATGTCTTGACAGTGAGGGAGCAGTCGCTGTGCGCTGCCCGGCGGCACGCGGGTGCCACAAGCTCGCAAACAGACTGATTCGTTGCCAAGCGATTATAGCCTTCGATGTCGCCAGCGATACTCCGCCATCGAGCGCGGTTTTCACACACTTGCGCAATAGCGTTTTTTCACCACGAATCTCGATGCTCGTCATACTCTTGCATCGGGGAGTCTCCGCGTGAGGTGGTCGTCTTGAAAATACGTCTGGCAATGGTGTTGTTACTCGGCTGCTCCAGTGCGAGCCTGCTGCGCGCTCAGGCGCTGCCGGAGGGAATTCTCGAGGGTTACGGTGGCGAGTGGAAACACGTTTCCCAGCAGTTGATCGCGCTGGCTGAAGCCACACCGCCGGACAAATTCGCGTGGCGCCCTGCGCCCGGAGTGCGCTCCACCAGCGAAGTCTACATGCATATCGCCATTTCGAATTTCTGGCTGCTGAGTCAGACCGGGCCCAAAATGCCTTCGGACTACAAACCGGGCATGGAGAAGTCCGTCACCTCAAAGCCCGAGGTGATCCAGTGGCTGAAGCGCTCGCTTGAAGCTGTCAAAGAAGCTCATCTTGCCGAGACGCCGGCAGACCTCGCTCGCACGGTTCATATCCAGGACCGCGACGCGACCGTCGATGGCGTCTACCTTCGCATCATCATTCACGACAACGAACACATGGGACAACTGGTCGCCTACGCTCGCATGACGGGCGTCGTGCCGCCCTGGTCGAAATGAAAATCATCTTCCCGGCAATCATTCTGCTTGCTTCCTGCGCATTCGCCGCGGCGCAACATCCCGTCGTGTTCTTATGGCCGAACGGCGCTCCCAACGACGCTTCTAGTTCTCCCAATGCTCCGCCGGAAGCGGTGAGAGTCACCCCCGAGGGCGATCACGTCGTCTCCAGTGTTCATCGACCCTCGATCACCGTCTATCTTCCGCCGCCATCCACCGCGACTGGAACCGCCGTTCTCGTCATCCCCGGCGGCGGACATCGCGAGATCTGGATCGACCACGAAGGCTACGCCGTCGCCGACTGGCTGAGTGCCCATGGCGTCGCGGCCTTTGTGCTCAAGTATCGACTCGCCCGCGAGCCCGGCTCCACTTACACCATCGAAGGCACCGAGTTGCAGGATGTCCAGCGCGCTCTCCGCCTCATTCGCAGTCGCGCATCCGAGTGGAGCGTCAACCCCGACCGCATCGGCGTCATCGGCTTCTCTGCCGGAGGCGAACTGGCCGCGCTGGCCAGCGACCGTTTCGGCGCAGACAATCAGACGGTGGCCGGTTCCCCTTCTGATCCCATAGACCGCCAGAACTCCCGGCCTGACTTTCAGGCGCTTCTCTATCCGGCCATCCCTCACGATCTGCATCTTTCGAAGCAGACGCCTCCGGCATTTCTCGCCTGCGGCGCCAACGATCGCCAGGACATATCCGAAGGCCTGCCGCTGCTGTATCTCGATATGAAGCGCGCCGGCGTGCCCGCAGAGCTGCACATCTTCGCCGGAGTAGGGCATGGCTTCGGCATACGCCCAACCAACACCGGAAACGTAAGCACATGGCCCGACCTCTTTTACGGCTGGCTCCGCACCACCGGATTCATCGCGACGAAATAGGCCGAGTTTGTCCGGACTGGTCGGAACTGGCTGCAAATTTATGTGCCCCGCAGGATCTCGCCGGTGCATCGAAAAAGAGCGCAAAATAGGTCGTATTTCCCGGCGAGGCATGCAGTTGCTCGCATTCCGGGGCCGGCTCGATCAACAATGGATATCCACGCCAACGATCCCACGTGCAAGGAGAGACGACAGTGAACACGCCAGACCGCACAGATGTAATCCAGGGAGACGAGCAGTGCCGGGACGGACATTATCGCGCCAAGCAGAACCTGCGCGAGCAGGCTGCGACTGATGGGACGGGACTGGATCCGAGTGCCCCTGCCTCCCTGCAGGCCCAGAACCCGTTCACTCTTGGCGATCTCAGAGTCGGGTCTGCCTCCGAAGAAGCTGCCGGTATCCCCGCGATCTGGAACACAACGCTTTATGGCATCGGGGAGATGGGTCCGATACGAGCACCCGAAGCTTTTGTGAAGATTAACCACGTGAACGGCTTTGATTGCCAGAGTTGCGCCTGGCCGAGCCCCGATAAGAAGCGGAAGATATTCGAGTTTTGCGAGAACGGCGCCAAGGCGGTTTCTGACGAGTCGACGAAAAAGCGCATCACTCCGGAGTTCTTCGCCCAGCATTCAATCGAAGAGCTCGCCGCGAAATCCGATTACTGGCTCAACTCGCAGGGTCGTCTGACTTCGCCCATGGTGCGGAACGCCAACGCGACCCATTACCAGCCGATCTCGTGGCCGGATGCCTTCAAAATGATCGCGGACGACCTGAACGGTCTCGATTCGCCCGATCAGGCCTCCTTCTACACCTCAGGCAAGACGACCAATGAGCCCGCCTTTCTTCTGCAGTTGTTTGCGCGCCAGTTCGGCACCAACAACCTTCCCGATTGCTCCAACATGTGCCACGAATCCTCCGGCGTGGCGCTGGTGGAGTCGCTTGGCGTTGGCAAGGGTGCCGCGACTCTGGAAGACATGGAGAGCAGCGAACTTATCTTTATCTTCGGAAACAATCCCGGCACAAATCATCCGCGCATGCTGACGTCTCTTCAGAAGGCCAAAGACCAGGGGGCGAAGATCATCGCTGTCAATCCTCTCCCCGAAGTCAGCCTGATGAGGGTAACCAACCCGAACCCGC